>Ga0136555_1000938_pt1 | contig 11029 bp, 10 predicted proteins | sample AntRauTorckE5432_FD_104927 | JGI IMG/M metagenome (GOLD analysis project Ga0136555, IMG submission 104927) | Saline lake microbial communities from Rauer Islands, Antarctica - Metagenome Torckler E5 #432 | ecosystem: Environmental > Aquatic > Non-marine Saline and Alkaline > Saline | place...
ATTATATTTATAATGCCGTATGAATAAATTGAATTATTTTTTGATTGATTGATTGAAATCAAAAATAACTAGCATAGCCTTAGCTACGGTAATTATTTTTGATGAAAAGCAGGCGAAAAAGAAGCGATTTATTGCGTCATTATAGGTCTAATTTGGTATTATTCTCCTGCCAGACAGATAAAAATAAGGAAACTGACCTTACTCAAGTAGTTTCTTTCCAAAAGATACGTTGCTCAAATTCGTGAAGGATATGGATACTCTCCCTATCACTTTTGAAATTGAATTAGCTAAAAGCGATTACCAGAAGCAAACTGGCTTAATGTAAAGAAAGCAAATGAAAACTGATCGAGGAATGCTTTTTATATATGAGGATCAAATAGAGCGACAAACGTTCTGTATGAAAAATATGGTTATCCCTTTAGATTTGATTTATCTCAATTCAGAATTAGAAATTGTTGATTTTAATTTGGATACTAAACCACTTTCAGAAGACCATATTTTATCGAAAATTCCTTCAATGTTTGTTGTGGAATTAAATGCTGACCAAGTCAACCAACTCACTATAAAAAAAGGGGACCAAGTTGTTTTAAAGTAATAAAAGATGATTTTTTAAATCACCTTTTATCAAACAAGCTTTATCAGAGACTAATCCAAATAATAATACTTAATTATATAACGCAAAAAGATAAGGTTTGTTACAGCTGTTAACAGACTTTAACACACTGATAATCAAATGATGATAAGCTTAAACAAAAAAGTTAATCAAATAGAATCATAAAACTCTAGCCATTGGAGTTTTAGAAAAAAGAAGCTAATTTACTAGTAAAGCGATACCCATCTTATTGAAGAAGCGATATAATTTAACACGTGCTGGGAAATGAAAAAACCACGTTAATAGCATGTAAGCTGTAACTAAACCATTAAAGGAAGTTCATGTCTGCACTGTAAATTTATACATCAACCTGAGTTTAAAATTGAGTTGCAAAGATTGTTTTCTTCATCTTAAACCTGAGCTTGTTCCCTTTAACCAAGGTGCAAAAAGTTCAGCGCTGAAGATTACTTCGCTCTAGAGGCTTGCTCCTTTGTTTTTTGGCGACGAATCAACATCAAACCTAGGAAGGTTAAAAGCCCATTCAAAATCAGTATAAAAAAGCCAAATTCAAACTTAAGATAGGTGAAACTGAGCTGACTTATAAAATAAGATAAAACTGGAGATAGCAGAGCAATGAAAGGAACCCACTTATCCCTTACGTTCCATCTTGTGAAAAGACCAAAAGCATATAGTCCCAAAAGAGGTCCATAGGTATACCCCGCAAATTCAAATAGCTTATTAATTACGCTTTTGTCTGCTACAGCATATTTGAAAATCATCATAACTCCTATAAGAATTAAAGAGATGATAATGTGAATGTATTTACGGACTTTGATTTGTGAAGCTTCGGAATATCGCTTTTGTATATCTAAAATATCTATACTGATAGAAGTCGTTAAAGAAGTTAAAGCACTATCTGCACTGGAATAAGCCGCTGCTATAAGCCCAAGAATAAAAGTAATAGCTACGCTAATTCCCAAGACACCGGAAGTAGCAATAGCTGGAAATAAATCATCTTTTACTTCATCAATTCCAGCAACTTCTGCGAAATCTGTCAATAGTAAACCTAAAAGAAGAAATAAAAAGTTGACAACAGTTAAGACTAAAGTAAACCAAAAGATATTTTTTTGAGCATCTTTGAGAGTTCTGCAGGTTAAGTTTTTTTGCATCATATCTTGGTCAAGTCCAGTCATAACGATAGCGATGAACATTCCTGAAATAAATTGCTTAAAGAAGAAATCAGAACTTTTATAATCCTCAAAAAAGAAGATCTGAAAATTATCGTGGGCCCCTAAATACTTCCAAAAACTTTTAATTTCCAAGGCATCAGAAATATAATAAATTGAAAACCCCAGTGCTACAAGCATAAATAAGGTTTGCAGGGTATCTGTCCAAACAATAGTTTTGATTCCACTTCTAAACGTATAGAGCCATATCAATAAAATAGTGATACTCACCGTTACATAATATGGAATACCGAGAGCATCAAAAACAATCAGTTGCAATACATTAGCTACCAAAAAGAGTCTAAAACTCGATCCAACAATTCTGGAAAGTATAAAGTAAGAAGCCCCCGTTTTATAAGCATAATTTCCAAATCTAGACTCTAAGTAAGTATAAATTGAAGTCAGATTCATTCTATAATAAAGAGGCATGAGAACCAAGCTTATAACCGCATATCCAACAGTGTATCCTAGTACCACTTGAAAATAACTAAAACTGTTGAACTCGACAGTTCCAGGGATAGAGATAAATGTTACCCCACTTAGAGATGCTCCAATCATGCCAAAAGCAACCAAATACCAAGGAGATTGTTTATTGGCCTGAAAAAATTCACTGTTATTTCCACTTTTATTGGTCAGAAAAGAAATCAGAATTAAGACTGTAAAATAAGCTAAAACGAGGAGTAGGATTTGGTAAGCCTGCATACTTTAATTTTGGAAGGCGAAAGTACAAATGTTTTGATGAGATTTTTATAAAAAGAAAACTCAAAATTGTATTTTAGCCATCTATGGATTTTTCATCTAAGTTTCTTGAGACTGCAATTGAAGAGATTGCTTTACTTCCAGGTATTGGTAAGCGAACAGCACTCCGCTTGGCATTACACCTATTAAAACAACCACAGTCTCAAACCACGGATCTTGCAAAAGCCTTAGTGGATTTAAAAACAAAAGTAAAACAATGTAGAAGTTGTCATAATATATCAGATAACGAATTATGTGGAATTTGTGCAAATCATAGCAGAGACCATTCTATAATATGTGTCGTTGAAGATATAAGGGATGTCATGGCTATTGAAAATACAGAACAATATAAAGGGATTTATCATGTATTGGGTGGAAAAATAAGTCCAATGGAAGGTGTTGGACCTAACCAATTGAACATAGAGACTCTAGTTGATAAGATCAAAACCGGAAAAGTTACAGAAGTTATTTTTGCTCTAAGCAGTACCATGGAAGGAGATACGACTAACTTTTATATTTACAAACAAGTACAGGCTTCAAAACACTCGCTTAAGACATCCACAATAGCTAGAGGTATTTCAATTGGAGATGAGTTGGAATACGCAGATGAAATTACGCTAGGAAGGAGTATTCTTCAACGCGTACCTTTTGAAAATTCGTTAAAAAACTAGACCAATTGGAACTTTCAATCGTCATACTTAATTATAAAGTTCCACATTATTTGATGCTATGCTTAGACAGTGTTACTAAAGCTGTAGAGCATTTAAATGCTGAAATTATTGTTGTAGACAATAAATCTGAAGATGAAAGCTGCATGTTCGTCAAAGCATATTTTCCTGATGTTATCTTACTTTCAAATACTGAAAATCTGGGATTTTCCAAGGGAAATAATGTAGGTGTAGAACAGGCAAAAGGTGAATATTTATGTATTTTAAATCCTGACACTGTAATCCCTGAAGATTGTTTTACAAAGTTGATAGACTTTCACAAAGAACTACAAAATCCAGGGGCTATTGGAGTCCAACTGATAGATGGATCGGGAGATTTTTTGAAAGAGAGCAAGCGAAATATTCCAACACCAAAAGTAGCTTTAATGAAGTTATTAGGTAATTGCAGTCAATACCATAATCTAAAATTAAATCAAAATGAGAAAGGGGAAACCGATATTTTAGTAGGTGCTTTTATGTTTATGAAGACCTCCTTGTATAGAGGAGTTGATGGTTTTGATGAAGATTATTTTATGTATGGAGAAGACATCGACTTGAGTTATACCATATTAAAAGCCGGTTTTAAAAATTATTATTTTGGCGAAATTCAAGCTGTACATTTTAAAGGAGAAAGCACCACAAAAGATCAGGTTTACTTAAAGAGGTTTTATAATGCCATGTTTATTTTTTATAAAAAGCATTTTAAGAATTATAAAACATCCCTAGAGTTGGTAAAACATATTTTGAAGCTCACTAAAATCATAAGAAAGGCCAGTCTGGAGAGTCAAAAAACTATAGATTTTTCCAAAAGAAAGACACTTATTATAACTGAAGACTCTTCTCTTACAAAACAAATCAAATCAAAAATAGCTTATGAGGTAACCTGTGCTAATCAAATACCTGAAGAGTGTACCAATACGCTTGTTGTGTTTGATGCTGAGTTTATTTCTTATAAGGATTCTATAGAGGTGCTGATTAACACTAAGCTTAAAAACAATATATTTCGATATAGACCAAGAAAGCAAAATTTCATCATTGGAAGTGAGAGCAAACATTTTAAGGGCGAGATTTTAAAACTGAACGAATAAGTTAATGTATTAAAAATATAAGTGGCTTAAATTTAGTAAATTTGCAATCTTAAATATAAAATTACCTTTTAGGTTATATATATGGCAAAAAAAGAATTGAAATTACCCAAAATGGGAGAAAGTGTTGCTGAAGCAACAATTACCACCTGGTTAAAAGAGATTGGAGATACCATAGAAGCTGATGAAGCTGTTCTCGAAATTGCTACAGACAAGGTAGATTCTGAAGTTCCAAGTGAATATGATGGAGTTTTAGTTGAAAAATTATTTGATGTTGATGACATAGTCAAAGTGGGTGAAGTTGTAGCTATTATAGAAGTAAAAGACGAAGGTTCTGACGAGGATGAAGAGGAAGTCATTTCAATGCATGAAACTGAAGAAGTCTCAGAAGATGAAAAACAATCTGCCTCTGTTGTTCAAGAGAGTATGAAAAGTGCTCAGAATATGATAGCTGATGCTTCAAGCTATTCAGACTCTTCCAAATTTTATTCTCCGCTAGTTAAAAATATTGCTGACAAAGAAAATATCCCAGTAGAGGAGTTAGATAAAATTAAGGGGACTGGCCTAGATGAGCGGGTCACTAAAGACGATATTCTTACTTATATAAAGACCAGAAAAGAAAATGGGGCCTTTGCTGATAAAGTTGTTGATGGAAAGTCTCCAAAACCTAAAAAAGCTGTAGAGTTTGTGAATGAAAAGTCTCCAGAACCTAAAAAAGCTGCAGAGCTTGTGGATGAAAAGTCTCTAGAACCTAAAAAAACTCCAGAGAGAGTTGCTAAACCGAATACTCCTGTACATATAAATGAAGGTGATGAAATAGTGGAGATGAGTAGAATGGGTAAATTGATTTCTAGCCATATGCTTGCTAGCATTCAAACCTCTGCACATGTGCAATCCTTTATTGAGGTAGACGTCACAGGCATTTGGAATTGGAGAGGAAAACATAAGGGAGCCTTTCAAGAAAGAGAAGGTGAAAAACTGACCTTTACTCCTATTTTTATGGAAGCCGTTGCTAAAACTATAAAAGACTTTCCAAAGATCAATATTGCTGTTGATGGTGATAAAATCATCATAAAAAAACATATAAATTTAGGCATGGCTGCAACTCTACCGGATGGAAATCTGATAGTCCCTGTTATAAGAGATGCGGATCAACTTAATCTTTTAGGCATGGCCAAGAAAGTAAATGACCTTGCAGGAAGAGCCAGAAATGGAAAGCTGAAACCAGACGAAACTCAGGGAGGAACTTACACTGTAACCAATGTAGGAACTTTTGGAAGTATAATGGGTACACCAATTATCAACCAGCCACAAGTAGGTATATTGGCCATAGGTGCTATTAGGAAAGTCCCTGCTGTAATTGAAACTCCAGAAGGTGATTTTATAGGTATCCGCTATAAGATGTTCTTATCTCACAGCTATGACCACAGAGTAGTCAACGGTGCTTTAGGTGGACAGTTTATTCAAAGAATAAAAGAATACTTAGAGAGTTTTGATACCAATCAAACTATTTAATTAGACTTTACTATTTGCATAAAAAAATCCCTTTTAAAAAAGGGATTTTTTTGTATAATGAATTGACTATTAGCTTGATTATACCAAATTAGACCAATAATGTCGCAATAAATCGTTTCTTTTCGGCCTGCTTTTCATCAAAAATAATTACCGTAGCTAAGGCTATGCTAGTTATTTTTGATTTCAATCAATCAAAAAACTTGTGCTGAGCTACGTCGTAGTATAATTCAATTTATTTATACGGCATTATAAATATAATTTGATATTAGGCATCTTCTGGAAAAGTGGAATCTAAATAATCTGGAGTACCATTTCCATTGGAATCTGGAAAAATAAGATTCCCTTCCGCGTCAAATTCAATTTCATCTTCAGTAAGTGTACCATCACCGTCATCGTTTATATCCGCAAAATCTGGTATATTATCACCGTCACTGTCATCATTGGTTATACGTCTATCCTCATTGATATCTTCCATCCATGAGGGAACGCCATCACGGTCGTGATCGGACTCTTTAGACTTGTACAGCTGTATATTAAAAATTATAGGTTCATAGATCGCAATGCCAGAACCGGTGGGAGGTGCAGAATAATAAGCTATCCCAGAAGGAATAAACACAGTTCCAATCCCAAAATTATCATCAAAGCTTATAGTTCCATCAGGATTCTCCTCAAAACTTGTTGAACCTCGAAATTCGTCCATAACTTCATAAAAGCCTCTTATATTATTTATCAAGTCAAACCAAATTGGATTCGGTGAACCGTCAAATATTCGATTTTCAAATAAAGAAAGTCCCCTATAAGTAACGAAAACGGAATCGGTAAACGTTGGTTTTCTAGCGGACTCTGCCCCCTCTCGGAATTTTAAGTAATATAATTTAAACTCAACGTCTTGTTGAAAAACCAATTTGGATTTTAAAAATTCTGAGTTTATTATAGGCTCTTCGTTTGCATTATCACCGGCAATGGTGTCAAATACAATATTTTGAAAATTGGAATTTTGAGGATTATCTTCAAATCTATAAAAATGGGTTTCCATAAAACCTTCTATTTGAAGCATGTTTTCATCTCTAACTTCTTCGGGATCTCTAAGCTCAACTTGTTCACTGGCTGCATCATCGTCATCACTACACGAAAAGATAAAACCAAGCATTAGGATAAGAAGCAATCTTTGTAATTTCATTTAACTGTAATTTTCGTTGCAATATACGAATTTCTTCTATTTTTGTTGAACGATAAAAATTTGATTTTAATGAGAGTTGATAAATATTTATGGTCTGTAAGGTATTTCAAAACAAGGAATATTGCAACAAACGCCTGTAAAAAAGGCCATGTCAAAATAAGTGGAAATTCTGTAAAGCCCTCTAGAAATGTTTACCCTACAGATAAGCTAGAAATAAGGAAAAATCAGATCAGCTACAAAATAGAAATTATAGATATTCCCAAGTCGAGAGTTGGAGCTAAATTGGTTTCTATTTATTGTATCGACATCACTCCAAAGGAAAATTTAGAAAAACTAGAATTGCTCAAATATTCTCAAGACTATTATCGAAAAAAAGGAGCAGGAAGACCTACCAAAAAAGACCGTAGAGAGTTAGACGACTTAAAAGAGGACACCAAAGACGATATTGAATAGAACAAACATGGAAACAAGCCCAACTTTAATTTTATCTGATGAGGATATCTACATTAAAATCAAACGAATTTCTCTTCAAATTTTAGAAACCTGCTTGGAAGATGATGTAATTATTATTGCTGGTATTTTTGAAAACGGGGTCTTACTTGCAGAGAGAATTTCAGAACAATTAAAGGAATTAACAGATACTAAGGTGGTATTAGCAACTGTCACTATAGACAAGAAAAATCCATTAAATTCTGTTCAAGTATCTATAGATCCCTCTTTATATAAGAACAAAAGCGTTATTCTCGTCGATGATGTTTTAAACACTGGGTCAACACTCATTTTTGCTGCAAAACACTTTTTAGATGTGCCCTTAAAACAATTTAAAACTGCTGTATTAGTAGACAGGAACCATAAGAAATATCCGATTAAAGCAGATTTTAAAGGAATTTCGTTATCCACATCTCTCAATGAGAGAGTTGAAGTAAATTTCAGTTTTCCATCTAAGGCAGAACTGATTTAAGTGTTCTGATTTAAAAGGGATGTCAACTCATCCAGACTTTCAGATATGCCTTTTCCGGTCACATTTAAAACATGGTCTGCCATGAAATAGAATTGTTGGCGCTCAAACAAATGCTTTCTTAGAAAATCATCAAAATCACTTTTTGAACTTAAGTGAGCTATCACTGGTCTTGATTCTTTTTGTTGAAAAAGCCTATCTCTTAATTCTTCAAGATTTAACTTTACATAAACGGATGTGACCTCTAAAGCCTCAATGATCCTTTTCATATTGTCTGCATACACTGGAGTTCCCCCTCCCAAAGACAAAATATAATCTTCCTTTTTAGAGAGAATTTCGATTAAAGCTTCCGATTCGACCTTTCTAAAATAAATTTCACCTTTGAGTTCAAAAAGCTGTGGTATCGTTAATTGCTCCTTATTTTCGATATAATTATCGAGATCTATAAAAGGGAGATTAAATGTTTCGGCAATAAGCTTACCTAAAGTAGACTTTCCAACCCCCATATATCCTATTAAAACTAACTTCATATTCTGTATTTTTGAATAAATTAAAAATCTTTCAAATTTAATTTAATTTTACTTGAAATACCGAAGGAAGATATTATATTTGCACCCGCAAAAAGACGGTAAAAGATCTGATAGCTCAGTTGGTAGAGCATCTCCCTTTTAAGGAGAGGGTCCTGGGTTCGAGCCCCAGTCAGATCACAATATTTAAGGTCTAAATTTGTTTGACAAGAAGTTTATCTTGAGCAAGCTAAAATCTTAAAACGAAGTTAGCCATACTAAAAGTTCTTAGCTTATTTCAAGATCTGATAGCTCAGTTGGTAGAGCATCTCCCTTTTAAGGAGAGGGTCCTGGGTTCGAGCCCCAGTCAGATCACAATGATTAGGTATAAGCTTTGTCGGGCGAGAAGTTTATCCTGAGCAAGGCGAGAGGTGAAGTCGAAGGGAGACCCAGTCTCATCAAACTAATATTGTTGTCTATTTTTGAGCGAGAATTTTAGCCTTAATAAGCCGAGAGATAAGGTTTAATTAAGTCCTTGTTAAATTTTAAATCAGATTTTTTTAATTCCCATTCAAGTGAAAATTCCCTCCACTTTACAGTTTTTTTGATAAATTATTTTAGAAATTATCAAAGAGAGCATTAAGAGTTTATATTTGTAAGTATTATGCCCAGGTGCTGGAATTGGTAGACAGGCATGGTTGAGGGCCATGTGTCCTTCGGGGTGTGCGGGTTCGACTCCCGCTCTGGGCACTTTTTAAACTCCTGCAAAACAAAAGTTTTGTAAGAGTTTTTTTTTGAAAAATCTCTAAGTACATGATAAAAATGAGAATACATCTATAATTTCTTGTTTTAGAGCAATTAAGGAAGGCCCCGTAAGATGATCCAGTCAGTTTTTGATATACTTTTCGCCCTCCTCCCTGTTTTTTTTTATGAGTAAAGGCTTTATATTTTCATATAAAAAAATCTCCACCTTGTAACACCACACAAAGACCAACATTACCATGAGCACCAATTTTTCTATCTGCTAGATATTCTGTAGATGAGTCTTTTCTATATCGAAGCCACTAGATTTGATAGATTTGAAGCCTATTTCTATTTGCCCCCTTCGAACATAATTTTTTTTGAAAGATCTCTGGTTTGCATAAGAAAATCAAGTTTGCCATTTTTGGCATGTGCTTTTTCACCCGTCAAATAGCAAAGCTCACCGTTGACCCTTTCAATCTTTGAATAGTATCTGAACTGTCCCAAGGTCAAATTATGGAAAAGGGGTGGGCTGCTTTTATTTCTTTGTTTTTGTAAAGTAATACCAATTCAGTTTTTGAATGTTGCATTAAAAATTAGAATTATACTACGACGTAGCTTAGCACAGGTTTTTTGATTGTTTAAAGTTGAAAATAATTAGCATATTTTTAGTTACGGCAATTATTTTTGATAAAAGCAGGTGAAAAAAAATGGTTTATTGCTAAATTATAGGTTTAAATTAAGTGTTAGATAGTTTCAAAAATAAAATAGAACTCGATGAGATTGATAAAATAAGTAGTATTCGCGCGACTACATTCTCAAACCAAAAAGTAGAGACCTAAAAATAAAGATCGATGTCTCTCATTTATATAGCGAAGTCTATATCGTAAAATTATAACTCTTTCAAGAACAGGCAGTATATAGTTAATCATTAAATAGCAAAAAGGAATGAACAAAGGACAAATATCAAATACTCTTCGACAGTACAGACTTCTCTATCCTCTTGATAAATTGAGGTACGTATTAGAGAAAAGTAAAAATAAAAAACTGAATAAGAAATTTAAAAAAGATAATCCAGAAATTTTATTGCCACCTGATTACTTAATGTACGAATCTTTTCAAATTAATTATTCAAAATATTACTTTGGAGGCAAAACAACTGCTGAATGGATTTTTAAACTAGTAGGAAAACACATAAATCTGTCTGGAGGAAAAATTTTAGATTGGGGGTGTGGTCCTGGAAGACTAATTAGGCATATGCCTAATATTTCTAATAATCAATCTAGTTTTTATGGAACAGATTATAATAAAGAATCTATACACTGGTGCAAAAAGAATATTCAGAAGGTGAACTTTAATCACAATAATTTGGAAGCCAAACTTCCTTATGAAGATAACACATTTGATGCCATTTATGGAATCTCAATTTTTACCCACCTTTCAAAAGAAATGCACTTTAACTGGTTTAATGAATTAAAAAGAGTCTTAAAACCAGGCGGGGTAATGCTTATAACAACTCAGGGAGAAAATTTCAGGCCAAAGCTGATAGAGGAAGAAAGGAAAAAGTTTGACCAAGGAGAACTAATTATAAAAGGAAACGTAAAGGAAGGGCATAGAACATATTCTGCATTTCATCCAGACCTATTTTTAGAATTATTATTTAAGGCTCTAGTTTAATACAGCTATTATATGTATATTTAGATTATGAACATAGATAATTTAAAAGAGGAAATACTATTATTATCCACTCTAGATCGTGATAATCTGTTAAAGGATATTAC
>Ga0136555_1000941_pt1 | contig 11006 bp, 7 predicted proteins | sample AntRauTorckE5432_FD_104927 | JGI IMG/M metagenome (GOLD analysis project Ga0136555, IMG submission 104927) | Saline lake microbial communities from Rauer Islands, Antarctica - Metagenome Torckler E5 #432 | ecosystem: Environmental > Aquatic > Non-marine Saline and Alkaline > Saline | place...
ACGTCTGCCGAATCACGAATTACGAATCCCCCTTTTTACTATTTCGTAAGTATCTAATGTAGCCATTTATCAACTGCATACATTTTCCATGTTGTAGTTTTTCTTGTTGTAATATTTCAACAGAAATATATTTTACATCAAAGGCAGTAATTAAATGCTCTAAAATTTATTCTAACGAACCCCTTATAATTCCACAAAATTTAATGTTTTCCAAATAATAAAATCGTCCATTTCCTTCCGCAATATTTGCAGTAACCGCCCTTGACAAACGAATAACTTGGTCTGTCAATCTATATTTTTCATCACTTGGAAAATATTTCACCATAATATCCGCAACCGATTTCCGAAAAGTTCTATATTCTTTATAAACATCTAAATCTGTAAAGGCTCTTGGATTCATTCTTTTTTCATTTTTTGTTTACGATTCGTATGAAAACTCCCGTGCAATTTTATACATTATTAAACACGATATTACACGTCTGCCGAATCACGAATCATCCCGAGTACTCGGGAAATTACAAATTACGAATAGCAATCATTTCATTCTTCCGTTCATTCAAACCTTTTTCCAATCCAACTTGATACGCATTTAAAGTTTTTTTATCAAATTGTTTCAATTGTTCAATCGTTCGATTTCTTATCGTATGAATGTTTGGTAACTCATAAATCAATTTACCATTTCTGAAAATTGGTCGCAAAAGTTTTTTTGCTTGAAAATTAGACAAATCAACGATTTTATTATCGAAAGTTACCAATTCGTGTGTATGATTCTCGGCATTTTCATTAAAAATAACATCGGCAATAGGGGAGGAGTCGCCATCAAAATAGCGGTGAACTTGCAAAATGCCAGGATTGGAAACCTTGACCGCTTGTTCTGACAGCTTGATTTTATAATTCCATTCCGTTTCGGTCGGACTTTTGATTGCACCTAATTTATAAACACCGCCTAAAGCAGGCTGATCGTAAGCCGTTGCTAAGCGAGTGCCAACGCCCCAAACCGTTATTTTTGACCCTTTTTCTTTTAAGGTTTTAATGCGGTATTCGTCCAAATCATTCGAGGCAACGATAATTGAATTTTCAAAACCTGCCGTATCTAAAAGGTGTCTTGCTTCGATGCTTAAAGTCGCCAAATCGCCAGAATCCAAACGAATACCACCCAAATCAAAACCTTTTTTGCGCAGTTGTTTACCAATTTCAATCGCATATTTTACGCCTTGAATGGTGTCGTAAGTATCGACCAAAAGCGTCGTATTGTTGGGCATGACATTGGCGTAAGCTGAAAACGCTTCGAGTTCATTTTCAAAACACATCACCCAACTGTGTGCGTGCGTGCCTTTCACGGGAATATCAAAAAGTTTGCCCGCCAAAACGTTGCTGGTCGCATCGCAGCCGCCAAGGTAAGCCGCTCGACTTGCCGACAATCCGCCATCAATTCCTTGTGCTCGTCTCAACCCAAATTCCATCACCATATCGTCACCAGCCGCCGCTTTTATCCGTGCTGATTTTGTCGCAATCAACGTTTGAAAATTAACCAAAGTCAAAAGAGCAGTTTCCACCAATTGAGCTTGAATCAAGTTGCCTTTGATGCGAATAAGCGGCTCTTGTGGAAATACAATCGTCCCTTCAGGAACGGCATCGACATCGCAAGTAAACTCAAAACGCTGCAAAAAATTCAAAAAACCTTCATCAAATAAGGCTTGATTATCTACACCTTTCAAATTTCCCAAATAGCGAATATCGTCCACTTCAAACCGTAAATTTTGCAAATAATCAATCACTTGTTCCAATCCTGCCGCAATCGCAAACCCGTTTTTAAAAGGATTTTCACGGTAAAATAAATGAAACACCGCTTCGTGATGGTACATCGAATTTTGCCAATAACCATTGGCCATTGTTAATTGATATAAATCCGTTAACAAGGTCAAATTGTGTCTGTATAGTTTGGAAATACTACCTTCTTTCATAATTTACCAATCGTTTTGTTGATAAGATAAAGCAAAGGTAATGGACTTAGTTTTAAAAACAAACTAAGTATCCATTTTTATTGAAATTAAGACGAAAAATCTGTAGGGTTTTTAAAAATTTCATAGGTTTGTGGCGAAAATAACGGTTAGAAAAAGTAGTGTTGGGAAAATAATTTAAGATATTTTTATGTTGAAATTAGCTGTTTAGCTGCACATCGAATTTATTGCAGCATTTCGTTGACGATATTTCAACGAATCTTAAAATTGAATGCCGTAAATTTAACTTTTTATAGAAAACGTTTAATCAACGTATGATGGTTTTTCTGTAAAAAAATGATAAATATATTTCTTAATATTTTGCTTCGCAAAATGTCTTTTTTTGACAGGATTTACAGGACAAACAGGATAAACAAGATTTTTGCAGAGCAAAAATTTAAGTTTTATAGCTTTGCTTAAACCACTGTACATTTTGGCTATTCGTTTAATGTTGGACAAAACGGTGTCCACCGAGGCTTCGGGACAAGCGGTGCGCTGCACCTTGAAATTTGAACGAAAAGGTGCAGCGCACCGACACGGTTTGTAGCAAATAAGTTAGAAGTAGTTCTATTAAGGTGCAGCGCACCGACACTGGCTGTCCCGAAACCTCGGGGGTCTGTAATTAAGTTTTGCAACGTGTCCAACTTTACGTGGGTAGCCTACATTTTTAATTCAACCATAAAGATACAAAGAACCACAAAGTCGTATTCAATAGATTATTAGTACGTTATCTTTGTTTACTTTGTTTACTTTGTGCCTTTGGGGTTCAAATTTTTATTTTGTATAGTAGTGTGAGTTTTGCTATAAAATTATCCTGTAAATCCTGTCAAAAAACGTTTACGAAGCAGACATAAAATAGAACTCTGTCAATTCAACTTTTCATAGAAAAACGCTCAATCAACGCATGATCGTCTTTATATAATTTTTAAAGCTTGAATAAAAATAAAGATAAAAAAATATGAATATTATAAATATCGAAACGCCTTGGCTTCAAATTATCAATCAAATTTTTGATATGGAAAAGAAATTAGATAAATTGGACAACGGGCGAACTTTGGAGCGAAATATTCGCCGTATCAAATCGCAATTGGCAGAAATGAATTTGGAGTATTTGAACCCAATCGGGGAACGCTATAACGAAACTCGAACTGATGTGACGGCAACGATTTCGGGCAGCTCGTCACGAAATTTAGTTATTACGGAAGTGATAAAACCGATCATCGTGCAGCGAGTCGGGAATGTGCAGCAAATTGTGCAAATTGGTGTAGTGATTGTCGAAAGTGTTTGATTAGCGACTCCGTTTACCCCGATTTTTTCGGGGCAGATTTCGCTGATTTTTTTGTAATTTTGAAGGCGATTTGTACTATAATGAAATGAGAAGAGATAAAAGTCATATTATGGAAGAACAAAATATTAAAGTAGTTGAACTGTTTGCAGGTGTAGGTGGATTTAGATTAGGTTTGGAAGGATGGCAACAAAAAACTGCTTCTTCGAGATATACAGAAAGTTTTGAAAGTCCTTATAAAGTTATTTGGAGTAATCAATGGGAACCTCAAACCAAAACACAATACGCTTCAATGGTTTATGAAAACCGCTGGGGAAAAGGAAATCATAGTAATCAAGATATTGCAGCCGTTGATGTTAATGAGATTCCTGATCATGATTTATTGGTTGGTGGTTTTCCATGTCAAGATTACTCTGTTGCAACAACTTCAAAAAATGCGAAAGGATTAATTGGTAAAAAAGGGGTGCTTTGGTGGTCGATTCATAAAATTTTAGATGAAAAAATTAATAAACCAAAATATCTTTTTTTAGAGAATGTTGATAGATTATTAATTTCCCCTTCTAAACAACGAGGTAGAGATTTCGCAATAATTTTGAAAAGTCTAAATGATTTAGGATATATCGCAGAATGGCGTGTTATCAATGCTGCTGAATATGGAATGCCACAACGTCGTCGTAGAATTTTCATTTTAGCGTACCATAAAACATCACCACTTTATCAATCTATAAAAGAAATAAAGGGACAAAAATGGATTCTCTCAGAAGGAACTTTAGCAAATGCTTTCCCATCTTCTACGGAAAGTGGTTCTGATCTTTCAAATCAATTTGAATTAAAGGAAGATATTGTAGAAATATCTAATAATTTCAATAAAGAATGTAAGAAAGGTATATTTCATAATACTGGTATTATTATTAATGGAAATGTAACTACGATTAAAACAGTTCCTGTTTATAATGAAGAATATACGTTACTTAAAGATGTCGTTTATAAGGGAAATATTCCAAAGGAGTTTTATATCAACGGTGACTTAGAACGGTGGGAATACTTAAAAGGCTCAAAGAAAGAAATTAGAAAAAGTAGTCAAGGTTTTGAATATAATTATAGTGAGGGAAAAATGTCTTTTCCCGATGCTTTAGATAAGGCTTCTCGTACAATTATTACTGGCGAAGGAGGTAAAGCTGCATCAAGATTTAAGCACGTTATTAAAACAAATGACGGATTAAGAAGATTAACACCTATTGAATTAGAACGCTTAAATATGTTTCCTGACAATCATACAAAATTAGAAGGAATAACGGATTCTAAACGTGCATTTTTTATGGGAAATGCTTTGGTTGTTGGTGCAATTGAAAAAATTGGAATCGCTTTAAAAGAACAAATCGCTCATGAACTTACCTTACAATATTAATGATAAGCAATCTATTATTCAATATGCTAAAAAACTGACTAACAATACTTTACGAGATATTTGTCATCAAGAAATCGAAGAGCATAATTATTCGGGAAAAGGAAATTTTGGACAAGTTTTAGAAAAATTTTATTTTAAATATAATCCAAATTCTGATGCAGAAGCTGACTTTCCCGAAGTCGGTTTGGAGTTGAAATCCTCCCCTTTAAAACAATTAAAAAATAAAGATTTTCGTGCAAAAGAACGCTTGGTTTTAAATATTATCAACTACTTAGAAATCGTAAATCAAGAATTCGAGGATAGTTCATTTTGGAAGAAAAATGCAAATCTGTTACTTGTTTTTTATTTACATAATGGCGATAGCGAAATCATAGATTATATCATCAGATTAGTTGATGAATGGGATTTTCCAACTACTGATTTAGAAATTATTAAGCAAGATTGGGCGAAAATTAAACAGAAAGTAGTTGACGGAAAAGCACATGAATTATCAGAAGGCGATACGCTCTATTTAGGTGCTTGTACGAAAGGAGGAAAAGGCGGAAATCCAAGAAAACAACCTAATAATGAAGTATATGCAAAACAGCGAGCATATTCTTTAAAAACTGGTTACGTCAATCATATTATCGCAACATTCGCTGGTGGAAATAAAAAAAATTATGGTAAAATCATTCCATCTTTAGAAGTTGTCCAAAAAGCGAGTTTAGAAGAAATTATCATTTCTAAGTTTAAAAATTATTATGGTAAAACTACCGATGAAATCATTGATAATTTGAATTTAAAAATAAATATGAGTGCGAAAAGTGCAAGAGCAAGCTTAACAAAACTCATATTTGGAATTGAAATGAAATCGAAAATCGAAGAATTTGAAAAAGCAGGTATTGTAATTAAAACAGTATTGCTAAAAGAGAATGATTTACCTAAAGAAAATATATCTTTTCCTGCCTTTAAATTTAAAGCGTTATTAAAGGAAAATTGGGAACAGTCTGATTTTAAAGCTATTTTGGAAACAAAGTACCTATTTGTATTTTATCAGAACATCGGTGACCGAACAGAACTTAAAAAAGTGAAGTTTTGGAATATGTCTTATAGTGATATAGAAGAGTGTAAACCAGTTTGGGATAAAATGCAAAAACTCATTGGTAATGGTGAAATTATCAAGGAAATTAAACTAAATAAAAAAGGCAAGGCAGTAAGAATTACACATTTTCCAAAACAGACCGAGCATAGAATTTCACATATTCGACCTCATGCTCGAAATAGTAATGATGTACATCCGTTACCAATTTTTGATAAAAAGATAGGTGCTGAAGCATATATGAAACATTGCTTTTGGTTAAATAATACTTACGTCCGTGATGAAATTTATATAAAATAATTTTTGAATAAAACCATAATTTTCAAACATCCGTCGGTTTCCGTAAACCGTCTGCCGTCCACCATAAAAAAAATATGATAAACTTCGGAATAGATTTAGGAACGACGAATTCTGCGATTGCCAAATTTGAAAATGGCAAGGTAGAGATATTTCGCAACCCGTTGAATTTGAAACAAACTTTGCCGTCTGTCGTGGCTTTTCGCAAAAATCGCATCATGGTTGGCGATAAGGCGCGGGAATATATGCAGCGAGACCCGAATAATGTAGTCGGTGCGTTCAAGCGAAAAATGGGAACTTCGGAATCGTACAAAATTGCCTCGTTGGAGGAAAATAAAACGCCCATTCAGTTGTCGGCAGAGGTATTGAAAGAGTTGAAAAATTTTGTCCATACTGGCGAAAATATCGAAGCGGCGGTGATTACGATCCCCGCTTCTTTTGATACAATTCAATCGAATGCGACCAAAAAAGCTGGTTTTGAAGCTGGTTTTCAGCAGGTCGTTTTGTTGCAAGAGCCGATTGCGGCAAGTTTGGCTTACGCCAATAAAGAGGAAGAGGCGTTTGAGGAAGGGCGTTGGTTAGTCTATGATTTGGGTGGCGGAACGTTTGACGTGGCGTTGGTTCAAATTGCTGATGGCGAAATGAAAGTCATTGATAATGAGGGCGATAACTTTTTGGGCGGTGCGGATTTTGATAAATTAATTGTCGAAGAATTGGTGATTCCGTATTTAAAAACGGTCGGGACTTTTGATAATTTGGAGCAGGAAATGAAAAGTGCTTCGGGCAAATACAATAAATTGTACCACGTTTTGATGCACAAAGCGGAAGAGGCAAAAATTCAATTAACGAATACGGAATTCGCAGAAATTGAGTTTGAAACGGAGGACGATAAAGGCGATTTTGTGGACGGTTATTTGGAAATTACTCGACATGATTTTGAAAAAATTATCAAACCTTATATTCAAAATTCGATTGAAAAAGTGCGGTCAATTTTGGATAGAAATAGTTTGACGGCTCAAAATATCAAGTTTGTTTTGATGGTTGGCGGCTCGACTTATATTCCGTTTGTGCGCAAACAAGTCGGTGCGGCTTTTGGCGTTGCGGTGAATTGCAATATTGATCCTACGACAGCGGTTGCAATTGGTGCAGCTTTTTATGCAGGAACTCGACTAAAGCAAACAACTGATAATCAAGCATTAAGCAACGTTGACTTAAAGTCAAACTTGAATATAAAGGTTGCTTATCAAAAGACGTCGCAAGAGGAAGAAGAATTTTTTACGGCTTTGATTGAGGGCGATTTGTCGGGTTTGTCGTATCGGATTATTCGCAAAGATGGCGGTTATGATTCTGGTGTAAAACCGTTGAAAAGTCGGATTATGGAACAGTTGCTTTTGGCAGCAAATACGCATAACTTTTTTGAGTTTAAAGTGACGGATTCTAAAGGCGATTCTGTGCCGATAAATGTGGCGATGATTGGCATTACGCAAGGAAAATACAACGTTGTCGGGCAGCCGTTGCCGAACGATATTTGTTTGGAAATTGATGATTTTGAAAGTGGTCAAACGATTTTGGAAGTCATTTTTGAAAAGAATTCGATTCTGCCGACTAAGCGAACATTCGTCAAGGAAATTACCAAAACGATTCGTAAAGGAAGTGAGGATATGATTACGATAAATATTGTGGAGGGCCCTGGTTTTGCGATGCCTTCGGCGAATCAAACAATCGGCTTTATCAGTGTTTTGGGCAAGGATTTGACGCGAGATTTGGTGAAAGGTTCGGATGTGGAAATTACGTTGGAAATATCGGAATCACGGGATTTGCGGATTAATGTTTACTTGATGCTGACCGATCAGGAATACGATAATGTGTTCACACCTTCGGAGCGACAAGTGAACGTGAGTCGGCTGAGTGAGGAGTTGACGATTTTGTATAAAAAGGCGAGTGAAGAGTTGCAAGAAGCGGAAAATAACGAGAATTATCAAGCTGCCGCAGGTTTGAAACAGGCTCGAATTGACGTTCGGAAACTATTGACAAAAGCGAAAAAACTGACGGAAGATGATGTGACAGACAAGAAATTTCAAATTGATGCGAAAAAACGAGAACTCGCCCAACAAGTTGATAATTTGACGAGAGATAAGCACATTATCCAAGTCAAAATGGAATATTCAAATGCCAAACATTTGTGTAAATCGACGATGGAATACAATGAACCGACTCCGCAAGAACAGCAAAGTTTTGACTATGTTATTTCACAAGAAAAAACAATTCTGTCATCGAATAGTCGATTGAAAATCAATGAGTTAATTGATAAATTATATCGTTTGCGGGGTAATATTTTGTGGCGAAGTGGTGATCATGTAAAGGGTTTATTTTATTATGTCGTGATGCGAAAAGACGAATATTCTAACGAAAAAATAGGCGAGCAATATATCAAATCTGGTGAGGAAGCCATCGAAAATGACAATATGGATAAGTTGCGGGTTTGTGTGAATACGCTGTTTAATTTGTTGCCAGACCAAGAAAAACCGAGTTTTGAAAGTGGGGGAACTGGGATTGGGTGATTAGTGAAAGTAAAAGTTAAAATAAAAATTAAAGTTAAAAAGGTGGTGGGCTTTGGGTTTGTTGCCTTTTTTTGATACTTATTAAATTCATTAAAAAAAATATTAAAATAAAAAATTAGACCTATTTAGGAACTTTTAAACCTGACGTTTCCGTCAAAATATCTAAATCAATATTTTTAAATTCGTTAATCGTTTTATATTTGTTTCTTCTATTTGGTCAGAAATTTCAATTAATTGAATTTTTTTCTAAAAGCGTTAAATTATCTTGTTTTTAATCAATTCACAATCAGCTAATTTTGGTTTAAAATAAATTTAGTACGTTTATTTAAAAAGGTTCTCTGACAATTTCTGCAAAAGTTAGCAGGTGACTTTAAGTCACCTGCTAACTAACTCGCTATTTTCAGTACTTCCAAAGTGCTATTTATACATAAATTTACAAGATTTACAGAAATTGTCAAAGACCCTTTAAAATTAGGGTTATCAAATAATTAGCAAATTCCTGTTTGCGATTGTTCGGAAGCACGTCTTGATTTTACTATCATATTACGAATAATTTTAAACCGAGATTAGGTGGTGTAACCACTTTTTAAACTCGTTTTTAAATCCACAATAACATAAACCCAAAAATTTGCCGTACTTTTGCCCCTTATTTTTGAAGATTGAAAAAAACAGAAAATTCGTGTTAGATATAGTTGTAAAAACATTTTTGGGTGTAGAAGAAACTTTGGCAGCAGAGTTGACGGAGTTGGGAGCGACTGATGTTCAGGTTTTGAAACGTGCGGTGAGTTGTAAAGGCGATATGAAATTGGTGTATAAAATCAATTATATGGCTCGGACGGCTTTGCGGGTTTTGTTGCCGATTACGAAGTTCAAATCAAGGTCAGAGGAGAGTTTGTACCATAATATTAAGAAAATTGATTGGTCAGGATATATGGACGTTGAGGAAACTTTTGCGGTGACAAGTGCTGTGAATTCTAAGTTTTTTACGCATTCGCAATACGTGGCTTTGAAGACCAAAGATGCGATTGTTGATCAATTCCGAGAAAAGTTTTTTAAACGTCCGAACGTGAATACGGCAACGCCACATTTGGCGATTAACATCCATATTTATTTAGATGAGGTGACGGTTTCGTTGGATACGTCTGGCGATTCTTTGCATAAGCGAGGTTATAGAAAAGAGTCGTTCGTTGCGCCGATAAATGAAGCGTTGGCGGCGAGTTTGATTATGATGACGGATTGGCGAGGTGAAAAAACGTTTATTGATCCAATGTGTGGTTCGGGGACGATACTGGCGGAAGCCGCAATGATAGCAACGAATACGCCGCCGCAATTTCAGCGAGATTATTTTGCATTTAAGAAAGGAAAGGGTTTTGATGCAAAAATGTGGGCCGAAGTAGTGGCAGAAGCGGATGAAAAAATCACGGAGCCAACCTGTAATATTTGGGGTTTTGATAGTTCTTTTCAATCGATTCACATCGCAGAACGGAATTTGGAACACGCCAAAATGCGACAATACGTGCAGTTCAAACGCAAAGCTTTTGAGAAAAACGCTGCTCCTGATAATGACGGGGTTTTGGTCACGAATCCACCTTATGGCGAACGTATCGAAACGTCGGAAGATATTATTGAGTTTTACCAAATGATTGGGACGCAATTAAAACATCATTTCCACGGCTACACGGCTTGGATTATTAGTTCTAATTTTGAGGCGTTGAAATTGCTTGGTTTGAAACCTTCTCGCAAAATTGCCTTGTATAATGGTGCATTGCAATGTAAATTCCAACGGTATGATTTGTACGCAGGAAGTAAGAAAGCGAGTAAGAATGAGGATATGGTACAGTATTAATGAATAGAAATTGATATTTTGAAAAAGGCAGCAAACTTTGAGTTTGCTGCCTTTTTTTTGTCTTGTATTATTGCTTGGTGGATAAAGTAGGGCAAATCACTGAGGTTTCGGGATAAGTGGTACTGCCTTTGCCAAAACCGTGTCAAACCGTGTCGGTTTTTAAAACCGACACGGTTTCTTTAATTGTTTGGCATCTGCTAAATATCCTTTCAGAAAAGAGCGGCTATAGCTATGATGCAGTTATCCAAGCAGTCACTAACCACCTTAGAACAAGCCAAAGAATAAGTCCGATGGCTAAAGAAAAAGGTATAAGTATCTGACGATTGTTTGAATCAATATAAACGATTATAGAATTATGGTAGGATAAATTGATGTTTTGCCCATTAGTGAGCGGTACGATTTTTGGACGGGACGGTGTTGGTTCTCCGAACCTCAAAAAACAACTCAAATTTCCATTTTCTACAAACCCCGAGGTTTCGGGACAGGCAGGTTCGGTTCTCTGAACCTTTTTTGATTGTAATAAGGTTCAGA
>Ga0136555_1000943_pt1 | contig 10985 bp, 9 predicted proteins | sample AntRauTorckE5432_FD_104927 | JGI IMG/M metagenome (GOLD analysis project Ga0136555, IMG submission 104927) | Saline lake microbial communities from Rauer Islands, Antarctica - Metagenome Torckler E5 #432 | ecosystem: Environmental > Aquatic > Non-marine Saline and Alkaline > Saline | place...
ATATTTCCTGAAGGTTTGGTCTATGACTTCGAAAAAGGTTTTGGAACCGTGAAAGTGAACGAATCGTATCAGTTAATAAAGAAAATAGCACCCGAAGGTGCTAAGAATTCTATTGTGGTAGCAGAAGCGAGATTTGAACTCGCGACCTCAGGCTTATGAGTCCTGCGCTCTAACCAACTGAGCTATCCTGCCGTATCTTCAAGACTATCTAACAGTGGTGAATTTTAACAGATTTTCGATCAAATATCTAGTACTAACTAATTTTGCGCTAAGCGTTTTCTAGTTTAGACTTATATAATGAACACACCAAAAAATACTCACGATAACTCAAGTAGCGATCATGAACAAACAACTCAAACGCCCGTAAGTTCTCAGCCAGCACCAGTGCCAACAAATTCAAACCATCAAGATTCAAATACTCAACAAAATAACTCGGGTCAGCAAGTAAATCAGCGACCTTACGACTCTAATCCTTTTACTATTTCAATAAGTGGCTTTCAGTTACTGATGAAATTCGCGCAGAGTATAGTCATAACAATTCTAGTGATCGGTTTACTCAACTTTGCTTTTCAATTTGTGGGACAAATAGCCTCCAGTTTCACGGAAGAAACTGTATCCGCTCAACAAGATGACAGTGCAGAAAGCCTCGATAGCATCAGAAATGAGACTATCCAAGAATTAGAACAGTCCCTTAGCCTAGATTCTTCTGATAGCAGCTCATCAAACATAGATTCAGGAGAAGTTGTAGGTATTATTGCTCTCGTTGTTGGAGTGACTATAATCATACTTTTGGTGTCTATTCCAATTAGTGTCGCATTTAGCGCAGCGTTTAAGGGTTTTATAGCTGCGGGGACAGTTGCAGCTATACAACACAGGAACATATCGTTTGGAGAAGCGCTTTCTGCTATGACAAGTCGCTTCGGAACACTTTTTGCTGCAGAATTCATTGTCCTGCTAAAAATCATTGGAGGATATCTACTTCTAATAGTTCCCGGGATTAGAGCTCAACTTCGTTATGAAGCACTACCTTATGTGATCATGAACGACGATTCATTAGGTGCTAGAGTTGCTATATCTCACACAAAAGAACTCTACAACAAACATCTCATGGAGGTGTTTGGCATCAAGTTCTTTGCAAGTATAATTCCCGCTATAGGACAAGCTTTCGCAGCTGGCGGTATTGGTCTCAGTATGCAGCAATTACAGACATACAAAAATGCTCAACTTGCAACACCAAAGACGCATTGGCTTAATTATCTTGGCCTCATACTTGGAATAGCGCTAATCTTGCTTCTAGGAGTGCTTATGGCTGTACTCATTGCTGTTGTAGCCTCCTCTAACTAAAATAAAAACTTCTCTGGATAGTGACTGACCTTTTCATAATTACTAGTTATGAACGATGGTCTATCCAAAGAAGTTTTTTATATGTGTCATAGTTGAAACTTATATCACTTGGTTTCTACTTATGATGTTCTATTGTCTGCAGTGCTGTGTGTTATTTTATACTGATTTTATTCAGATTATAGTTCAAAGAATTTATCAAAAAGTTTTACCATTTTGTTCTTAGAATCTAGCTGTTCGTAGCTCACTAATTTTACTATTCCCTTCTGTTTAGCTTTTTATTTTCTTAAGTCATTCTGCAGTAATGACTTTAAATTGAGTTGCGAGCAGTTTTATTTTGTTCACTAGCGTCTATATTTCTATTACTACTAGTGGATAAAACGTGCTCGTTGCTCATGGAACCTTTGTTCCCTTGTCCCAGTTCAGTATTTTATTTGCGTCTATCCGATTTATTCGGTAGTAAGCTAATCTAAGTTCCTGTAGCCTGGATGAGCACCCGGAGTGGACTGGCTAAGCCAGCCACGCCGCGGGACGAGAAACCTTATCAGGGTCTCTCATGTTTAACAGAATGCGCACTCGCCACTGTCTTTTTTGGCTTCCATCTTTTTCAAGATTTCTGCTGCTTCGTCGCCTTGGGCTGACTTTTTATTTGATGACTTAGCGTCTTTAGAAACTTTTGATTCTTTTTTAGCTTTGTCTTTTGTTCCGAGACCAAATACCATGATTTGATTTCCTTTGTTTATGTTTATATTTGTTTTGTTGATCTTTTTTGTTTTATTCAACAATAGCTACATTATAGCTTATGCTTTGGTATTTGTCAATACTATTTTAGTATATATATCTTTTTATCTATTTTTATACTATAAATGCATAAACTAATACTGTTCAAAAATACTTCTTTGATTAAATAATTATCAAGTTAGCTACTTTACTATTACAAAGTTTTTTATCGCTTGAACTGCGATACAGTACCACTACAGTTAGTTTTTACTGTAATACTTTGTTGAGTTCAAGTTCGAGTGAATCTTCGTCTAAGCGAGCGTCGAAACTGTTGTCGTCTGGGTTGACAGATACAAAGAATGGACAGTCTGATTCCGGCTGGACTGTAAATGATGCAATTTCCGCTTTATTTGCTACGGAATATGCTGTTGCGCTGAATGGACGCCTATACATTGGTGCATCGACCTCGACATCATCAACCTCTAGCTTGCACGTAACAGTATCAATCGGTGTCTGATCAACCGATGTTAAACAAACTACGGTATCCACGACTGTTGGGTTATCAAAATCTACGTCTTCAAAATTATCTAAACTAGCATATTGTGTTGAATATATATCAGGAAAGCTTGATCTATTAGAGTAAAGTCCAACTATATTTCCATCAGCACTTGCTGTCACATTAGATGGCCAGCCCTTTGATTCACAGATTCCGCCAATATCTCTTTGTGAGGTAACAACAAAAGAAGCGTCAGTTGCATCAAGGGGATCTTGTTCACTTGCTATTTGTGACTGGTTTTCAATCTCTGTACTTATATTACTAACTTCATTGCTAAATGCAGCGAATACGAATATCCAAAGTATGACGAACAAGAAGCCCAAAATGGTTAATATTAGATTAATTATCAACCCTATCTTCGATAGCGTATTCTTATAGCCTTCTTTTTTCGCTTTACTCATCCCTATTGCACCGATAATAACTCCTATGAGTGGTGCCACGATTATCATGACGAGACTGATAATTCCTAGTACATCCGTATGTTCATTTGACTGTGACATAGGTTGTTGAGCAGGAGGTGTAACTCCAGGTTGCACGGGATTTGGGTTGAGGTTGTTTTGTTGAGGGGGAGTTGACATTGGTTCTGGTGCTGGATAATTTTGTGGCTCGCTTGGCTGATTGTTATTTGGGTCCATTTTTCTATTACTCCTTTAATTCATTTTTTAAATAATACTCTATTTTTAAATTTGATGTGGATGGTTTTCTATTCCCACAACTCTATCAAGAAGTGGATTGATTAATTTCATTAATGTAAACAACACAACAGATCCTACACCCATAAATATCCAATCATGAGCTGATAGCGGCCCAACGTCAAAGTAGCTAGCTACTGCAGGAATGTAGAGAACGCCAAACTGCAACATAACGGAAATAATCATTGCTACCGTAAGCATCGGATTAGACAGCCATCTAATTTTGTAGTCCGTTCTAATGTCAACAAGTCTGACGAGTTCATAGACAACCATAGCTGTGAAGGCTGCAGACACGGCCTGAAGCTGTGATTCGTTATTGATGTTGTACCAGTATTGAATCAACATAATTATCGTCATGAGGAAGCCGAATATAAATATTTCTGTCCAGACACGTTTTGTTAAAATTGATTCTTGGAATCGACCAGGCTTTGCCTTCAAGACGTCGTCACGTGCCGGATCAGACCCTAGAGCTATTGCCGGCAATCCATCAGTGACAATATTGATAAATAGTAGCTGAGCGGCGGTCAATAACAAGTTGTTGAAGAACAAAATACCAAATAGTATCACTAGTACTTCTGCAATATTACAGCTAATCAAGAAATTAACGAATTTGCGGACGTTATCAAATATACCGCGTCCTTCTTCTATAGCATTAATTATCGTGACGAACTTATCATCGAGTAGTATAAGGTCTGCTGCTTCTTTTGCAGCATCGGTGCCAGTTATTCCCATTGCTATTCCAATATCAGCCGCCTTAATAGCAGGAGCATCATTAACGCCATCGCCAGTCATCGCAACCTGGTGTCCATGAGCTTTTAGTGCCTTCACTATTCTTATCTTATGTTCAGGATTAACTCGGGCATAGATAGAAATTTCTTCGACTTTTTCCTCAAATTCTTTTTGGCTCATGGCTTCGAGCTCCATGCCACTAATAGCTTCTCCAACAATGCCAATCTCTTTGGCGACAGCTTTAGCTGTTTCTATATAGTCGCCAGTAATCATTACTACACGCATACCAGCTTCTGATTGTACCTTGTGAATCACTTGCATAACTTCTTCTCTTGGCGGGTCCATCATGGCTTGCAAGCCAATAAAAACGAGGTTTTTTTCTATATCTTTATCGTTCTTCGGCTGCGTCTTTACTTCTTTTTTTGCAAAGCCAAGCACACGTAATGCCTGTGAGCTAAGATGTTTATTTTGTTCTAAAATTGCCTTCTTGTCTGCTGGAGTTATTTTGACTGTCTTTCCCTTATCATCGATCATATGGCTACAGCGCTGCAATGTCGCTTCTATTGAGCCTTTCGATGCAATAAGGAAGCCAGTTTTTGTTGCATGCACTGTACTCATGAATTTGCGATCACTCGTAAACGGAACTTCGTCGACTCGTTTGTAATGAGTCTGTGCTTCTTCGTAACTCAGCCCTGTTTTACCAGCAGAAACCAACAAAGCACCCTCAGTAGGATCGCCAAATACTTTGTCTTCTTTATGCCTTGCATTGTTACATAGTGCTCCGACGAGTAGTAGTTGCTCATGGGCTTTGGATAGCTCTGATTTACTGCCATCCAATTGGAATTCACCAGACATACTATAACCACCACCAGTCACTTCTAGCGTCTTGCCTCCTGCAACAATTGAACGGACGGTCATTTCACCCTTAGTAAGCGTTCCTGTTTTGTCTGAACAAATGACATCTGTTGATCCAAGTGCTTCGACTGCACTGAGTCGTCGTACCAACCCATTCTTTGCCGCCATCCTCCTTGCACCAAGAGCAAGAGATATGCGAACAACAAATGCTAGACCTTCAGGTATGGCAGCTACCGCCAATGCGACGGCTGCAGTAAATGCAAATATCGCACGAGCAACAAATTCCTTATCACGCGCTTCGTCAACAAGGAAGAGAACAATCACAAAGACAAGTGCACATATGACGAGTATCAATAGCCCCAATTTTTTACCCAATGCATCGAGTTTTCGCTGCATTGGCGTTTCCTCTACTTCTATGTCATTAACTAGACTGGCAATTTTACCAAGCTCAGTTTTTTGAGCTGTCTCGACAACAACCCCTTCGGCTGTTCCTTGTGTCACAAACGTACCGGCGAATGCCATATTTTTCTGGTCGCCCAATGAAGCATCTTTTTCTATCTGATTTTCATGTTTTGTGACAGGCAAACTTTCTCCCGTCAAGCTTGCTTCATTGATTTGCAGGCTGTGGACTTGTAAAAGCCGCATATCTGCCGGGACCTTTGCTCCTTCTTCTAAGATAACTATATCGCCAGGAACGACATTTATTGCGTCTATCTCTATCACTTTGCCACCGCGGCGGACAGTAGCCTTAGAGCCAACCAGTTTCATCAGTGCTTCAACTGTTTTTTCTGCTTTGTACTCATTAAAAAATCCGATCAGCGCAATAGCAATAACAATCGCAAATATAAGGAGTGCTTCTTGCCCACCCTCTCCAGACTCTTCAGTTCCAGCAGCGCATAACTCAACCATAACTGTCTCTGAGGGTTCAGTCGCGCAAATTGTGGCAAGATCAGTACCTTCATTTATATCTACACAATATTTATCAGTGTCTAATACTTCTGCAGTTATTCTGTCGCATCTGAGTTCACTGCGTACACTCTCTACTGAAGTGGCTGTATTGTCTCTTTCGCCTACTAATCCGACGCCCCACGAGACAATGGCTGCGACGAGCAAAATAATAACTAGAACGTCTTTGAATTGACCAAAAAACAGCGCCAATGGATTGATCTTTTTTCCAGCTTCGAGCTGGTTTAGCCCATACTTTTCTTGCCGTTTATTCGCTTCAGATTCGCTCAAACCTTGTTCTACGTCAACTGATTGTTCGTGCAAGACGTCTTCTCTATGTTTGCGAAACCATGTATTCATTCTTTGTTGTTCCTTAATTATCTCCATGTTATAGTTATTTTAAAGCTTAAGCAATTAAAAAATCACGGTGGAAAGATAATAAAAATGAATAGTTTACTACAGACATTCGCAGCAGCAGGAACTTCTGACTTAGAAGCAGACATTAACGCTCTTAGTCTTAACTCAATAGGAATTGCGGCAATTGTTCTTGTTGTATTGTTGGGTATATCGGTCAAAGTTGTTAACAACAAAAAATACAAAGTAGTGAAGAAGCCATTATTTGCACTTATTGCAGCCACAATTATACTACCGACACTCCTCATGGCTGGATCAACAGTCTATTTAAATGTAAAATCAGAGTCCAAAGGACCTGTCCACTGGCACACCGATATAGAAATGTGGGTATGTGGCCAAGAGATTGAACTACGTAACCCAACTGGATTCTTAAGCAACAAGATTGGTACCAGTACCTATCACGAGCATGATGACAAGCGCATCCACCTGGAAGGTGTTGTCGTTGAAAAAGAATATGATGCAAGTTTAGAAAAATTCTTTGACGTCACAGATGGTAAATTAGAGGCTGACTCTTGGACGGTTGCTGTCGAGGAAGATCCAATTGAGAACGATCTAGACGGAGACAAAGCAAGAGGAGACGTGCAGACAGTAAAAGATTTTGTCTCTCGCGGCGATGACGGTCTCTACACACTATCTGTCGAAAACGGCAATGACTGTGGAGATGGACAGTCTGGTGAAGTGCAGGCCTTCCTGTTCCGCTATAACAAGTCTAATGATACCTATACGCAAACTAAACTAGACGAGCCAAAACGCTACCTTATGCGTGATGAATCAATCGTGCCTCCTGGGGATTGTGTCGTAGTAGAATTCGATACTCCAAAAAATTCTACAGATCGACTCTGTCAGCAGTATGGGGTCAGAGACGTCGATAGATGTACAGAATTTGGCGTATCAGAGTTTAACCCTGACCTATGTAATATTCGTCAAATTGTTGAGTCGGGAGGAGACCAGTAATGTTAGATCTACCACAATTAACTATTGTTCTCGGAGCAGCAGCAATTGATTCAATCAATCCTTGCGCTATAGGTGTCTTAATTCTTATGGTGTCGGTTGTATTAGGCCAAGGTGGATCACCAGCACGCTTACTTAAAGTCGGTGGTGCCTATATATTTGCAATCTTTGCTACTTATTTGATAGCCGGACTAGGACTCATCTACTTCTTTTCTACTATCCCTATTGTGCTAGCTGAGTACCTTTCTATTGCGGTCGGTATGCTTGTCATAACTGCCGGTATTTTAGAAGTAAAAGATTTCTTCTGGTATGGCAAAGGCTTTAGCTTACAGATACCTAAGAAATACGCAGACAAAATTCATGATTGGTCTACAACCAATAAATCAGTCTGGGGTGTCATGGGGCTCGGTGCTTTCGTTGCAGCAGTTGAATTACCTTGTACTGGTGCACCTTATCTGGCTATCATCACCATACTGAGAATAGACTTCACTATCTGGGCATTTTTGATGATCGTACTCTACAATATAGTGTTCGTCATGCCGCTGATCGTCATACTCATCATGGTGGCAAGTGGTACCAAAATTAGTGCAGTCAGCAAATGGAAAGAAGATTCAAAAGGTAACATGAGACTTGCAATGGGACTGATGTTTGTCTCGCTTGGATGGATACTCATACTCATAGCTAATGGAACGATTAACTTCGGTTAGGAAGGATACTCTTATGAAACATATAGTCAAACGGGCTGGACATTCAGAACCATACGACGACAAGAAATTGTACGCTAGTATATACTCGGCATGTCTGTCTGTCCGTGAACCTTCAGCTAGTGCAGAACTTATTGCAGAAAAAGTTGTCGAGTTTATTTCTCTATGGCTTGAAAAGAAACATGAAGTAACTGCAAACGATATTCGCCGCCATGCGGCAGTACACCTAAAATCGTTTAATCCAGATGCTGCGCAGTTATTTCTTCATCATCGTAATTTTTCATAAACTACCCACATAAATACAAAGGAATCTACACACAATGGTCTACCAAACAAAGCACGTAAAACCTAAAATACCCGATTACGACGTTATTGTTATTGGCACTGGATCAGGTGGTGGAGTCGCAGCACATGAGTTAAACAAAAAAGGCAAAAAAATAGCCGTTGTCGAACAGGAAAAAATGGGCGGCGAATGCCCTAACTACGGCTGTATTCCTACCAAAGCTTTACTTCAAGCAGCGGAAACACTACGTACAATTGAAAAAGCTGCTGATTTTGGTATTAAAAATGTCGGAAAAGCAGAAGTTGACTATCCTGCACTAAAAGCATGGAAGGATAAAGCCGTTTACAATACAGGCACGCACGCTGGTGAGCAAAACTACAAAGACGACGGTATAACAGTCTTGAAGGGTCATGCTCACTTTATAGATCCTTGGACGGTCAGTATAGGCGGCAAACGCTATAGTGCACACAAGTTCTTAATTGCATCTGGAACACATGACGTCGTCCCTCCAATCACTGGATTGAGTGAATCAGGTTATATAGGCTACCGTGAGGCCTTAGAGTTCGAAAAACCACCAAAAAGTTTGTTTATTATTGGCGGTGGTGCAATCGGCTGTGAATTTACAGAAATATTTTCTACTTTTGGAGTCAAAGTGCACATTGCCGAATTTGCTGAACGTCTGCTAGCCAAAGAAGATCCTGAAATTGGAGAACTAACGCAAGCACTGTTTGAAAACAAAGGTGTTGAAGTGTATGTCGATTCTAAAGTCGTTAAAGTCGAGAAAAAAGGATCACAAAAAGTCGTGACTATAGAAACTTATGGCAAGCACCATAAAGTCACTGTAGACGAAGTGATGTTGGCCGCAGGAAAAGCACCAAACCTAGATCTTGGCCTCGATAACGCTGGGGTTGAATTTACTCGCAGAGGAATTACTGTTAACAACGAAATGCAGACAAGCTCTCCACACATCTTTGCTGCAGGTGACGTGACTGGTGGCTATATGTTTACCCATACAGCAAACTACCAAAGCAGAATAGCTGCAAATAACATGTCGAGTAATCTAAAACATATCGCAGATTATCGTGCAGTTCCACGCTGCGTCTTTATAAGTCCAGAAATTGCAGCAGTCGGCATGACCGAAGCAGAACTGAAAGCGAAAGGCATTAAATTTCAAGTTGGCGCAGTTTCTACTGGTTGGCTAGGACGAGCTAATACATCTCAAGAAGATACAGGGTTCGTCAAAATACTAGCAAACAAAAAAGGTGTCATACTCGGAGCAAGTATCGTTGCACCACGTGCTGGCGAAATGATCCACGAACTCACGCTCGCTATCCAATACAAGATGAAAGCTAGCAAGATAATCTATACAATTCACGCCTTCCCAACCTGGAATCAAGCTATTCGTTCAGCGGCAACAAAAATCAACTGTCGCTAGACTGTTTTAAGGCTCTGAAAGCCTGTCATCATTAGTATAATCACTCTTGGTATGGTTTAATGGTAAGTGCAAGAGTCTTATAAGAGTGAAAAATATATTAGAACCAGTTCAAAAATACGTATCCTCAGTTCAAGATGGTCGAATTGCCAATGAAACTAAAAGAGGATACTTTTAAATTATGTTTAAATTATTTGTAGGTGGTCTACCTTTCTCAACAACTGACGACGAACTAAAAGCTGCTTTTGCAGAATACGGTACAGTCGCAAGTGCGAAAGTAATAACTGACCGCGAAACAGGCCGTTCACGTGGTTTCGGATTCGTAGAATTCGAAAGCGATGATGAAGGAAAAGCTGCAGAAGCTGGACTTGAAGGCAAAGAACTTGGTGGACGTACAATTCACGTTAGCCAAGCCCGCGAACGCCAATAGACCCTAGGGTTATATAAGCGAAAGCGAAAACACCTTGTTAACTCAGGGTGTTTTTATTTTTAGCCCAAATTTATGTACCAAAACTGAAAATTTGCTCCAAATTGCCAATCAGTACTTCTTTATGCAATCTTTCCTGAGTCGATAGATGCTCTAAAATCAGACATGGATCGCATGATGGTAAAGAATCGTTATCAACTAACAATGTAATCGAAAACTAATCGAGACCTATTGCTGGATATATAGACACTACACTTCTACTCTGTGGTGCCCCTTTTCTGAACCGATCGACTTGAAATTATGCTAGAACGAGTGGATACTAGTTAACAGGAGGCCACATACATGAATACCCAAAAACACACAAAACGTATCAATAGTCAGCTGCGGGACGCCGGTATGACCAACTACGGCTTCATAAAACTCGAGACTAGCTATTTACCAGAAATTATTCATGAAGACGAGAAAATAGAAGCTGTGGTCTATGGTCTCTTATCAGAAAGTTTTGATTCCGTTATGTTGGTCGCGACAGATAAAAGACTTCTATTTGTAGATTGCAAACCAATCTATAAAAACTACGATGAAATCACTTATGAGGTCGTTGCAGGCGTTAATATCAGTATAGTTGGGCCTTTTTCTTCCCTTGTTCTCCATACTCGAGTTCGTGATTTTGCTCTCCGCTACGTCAATATTGCGTGCGCGAGAAATTTTGCGAAATACATCGAGAAGCATATCGAAATAAGTTCGTCTCATCTAAAAAGAACAAAGAAAAAACAGCCTCAATATCAACCCTACAAAATTGACACAGAAACAAAGAAAAAATCTTCGCATGTTCTTGATGATACGGCAGTACTCTCGACTATTGATGAGCATAATCATCCTCATGCCTCGGTCATACACTTTGTCTACGGGCAAGACGACACCTATTATTTCTTGACG
>Ga0136555_1000949_pt1 | contig 10937 bp, 12 predicted proteins | sample AntRauTorckE5432_FD_104927 | JGI IMG/M metagenome (GOLD analysis project Ga0136555, IMG submission 104927) | Saline lake microbial communities from Rauer Islands, Antarctica - Metagenome Torckler E5 #432 | ecosystem: Environmental > Aquatic > Non-marine Saline and Alkaline > Saline | place...
AATGTATCCGGACTATAGCAGTTTACGATCTAAGTAGTTATCATCTATAATTGATCCTCATAAGGCCCCATCGTCTAACGGTTAGGACATCAGATTCTCAATCTGGCAATACGAGTTCGATTCTCGTTGGGGTCACCATTCAAGTTTTGCAAATTCAGGTTACTTCGGTAGACAGCACTTACTCTAGGGGTGCTAACTTTCTTCTCAGAGTCTACGAAAATACCGCCTGGAAAAGTCAGTTGTTTGCACAGATCTCGTCTATCAGGGGTCAGATCCCACCATTTAGCATTTAGGTCATCGACGTAGTTCAACGCATATTCTACAAACTCTCCAAAATTATCATTAGAAACAGCTGGTTCATCCAATTGAGCCTCTAAAGTTTCAATCTCTGATTTAATCAGCAATACCGATTCGGCTATATCATCAGCGAGGGCAGGGTTAGAGCCCATTGTTCTAACTAGATTATTCTTTTCTTTCTTGAGTGCTTCTAGCTTAGTGCTCCTGTTTGTATTCACCGATTCTTTATCTGCGTTATTCTTCTGCCAGACAATCTCCATAGCTTGAATCATTTCTTTGCGAGTTGAATCATCAGTCTTTAAGCCATCAAGTATTTCGCTCATCTGTTCATGTAGATCTGATTTTGGTAGACCTTTCTTGCAACTACGGCACATGTATCGCTCATAGAAGACACGCTTATCTAGTTTTTGTGTTCCGTTATGGTTCTTATAGCCGACAAATCGAGGATACTTTTCATTCTTGCCAGAGCACTCTAGGCATTCAACTATATTAGTCATCTGAAAGTTGAGGTTATTCTTCTGCTTTATAAATTTCTTCTTGACGCCACATACTATTTCTTTAAGCTTTTCGTGCTCTGATTTAGTGATCATAGCTTTATGCAGTCCTTGACCCTGTACACTCCAATTACTAAATGTAACTATGCCTGCGTAATACGGATCAGTTAGCTTAGCTTTTAGTTTATGCATATCTAATTTACCGCCCAGCGACATTGTAAAGTCATGATCATTAAGCCATTCAAGCGCTTGGAGCAGGGAATAGTTGCCATAGATGATCTTGTGCATAGCTTCACGCATTAACGACCATTGAGGCTCTAGTGGTGCGTGCAGTCCTGGAGTTTTAGTTGTTTGATAACACGTTCTAGTTTTGCCAGGGTAGTAACCAGCAGCAATTCGAGCCTGCATTTTATCGGTTGTCTTAGTTATTCTTTCTTCATTACTAACTTCACCTTGCCAAACACCGAAAAATTCCATGGCTAGCGAGGCAGAGTTAGGGTTAAGAGCTAATTCAGGTTTAGCAGCAATAACCAATGTGACACCAGCACCGAAATTAAACTCTCCTTTCCAATAATAGTACTCATCAACACTACGCATATATCTATCGTGCTCATCTACGAAAAGATATTTGATATTCTTCTTTTCTTTGCAGTACTGAAGCATTTCTTTGAGATCTTTACGTTTATAATTTTTACCCTTTCGACTGGAGATATCTAAGCTCCATGTTTTGACAATCTCACAATCAAACTTTTCAGTTGCGACTTTGTGAATACGGACTTGCTGGGCACTCAAACTATTACCCTCAATTCTTTGTTGTGGCGTTGATACCCTACATAGAGCTATTCCGTAATACTTCATTTGTTACCCCGTTTGTGAGCCTCTATTATCTTACTTTTTGAACGAGATGAAAATTGCTTATGCTTATCTCTCATAAATTCTTCATATAAAAACTCTGCCCAAGCTAAAGCTTCCTTTGATATAGGAGACTTATTTTGTTGATCAGAGTTATTGCTCACGAGCGGTTATGCTCTTTTTGATAAGCTTGAACTGAATCACTTGAAAATCGCTTTATGGTTCCAGATTCGAAATGCTTTTCCCATATTGGCTCTACATACTCATACCAATTAGTTGGATTATCTTCTGTTTGTGGTAGTTCTAATCCGTGAGATGCCCAGTATCTTTTCTTGCCTTTGAAGAGTGGCATATCTTTTGTTAAGTATTTTGCTAAGTAATTTGCAATTTTAGGTTGAGTATCAGGTTGTTGATCTATTTTTTTGACATTGTTGAAACCGAGCGTATAGCTTGGAAATACATATACATCTTTAATAAATCGTTTAGTTTTTGGGTTTTGAGCTTTAGTTAATTCACCACTATAGTCTTTCAATAGGGCATGAAAATGCAATGACTTTCCGTCTTTATGGAACTCAGGAATTATTAGGTATTGAAACTTACTAGTCCTATGTTTTTGGTTTTTTATCCAAGAATTCATTTTCGATTTACATTTATCTATGTTGTCTCTATCGTTTTTGAAAGTAAAAGTGGCAAAGTAGTCGAACTTGTTACACAACACATAGCCTTTAATTTGCTTTGTAGATCTTCTAATTGACCTAATTATATCTTCGCTTTTATCTCTTTTATCGTCAGGTGGATTGGTGTATTTTTCTCCCCTAAACTCCATCCCAGCAATTTGTTTATCATATGCTGTATCGGGAATGTAGACATCCACATATTGAGGATAGTAAGTCGCTTTTGCATTAATTTTAAACGTTGAATGAACTTCTTTTATAGGTCCAAATATCTTTGATAGTCTCTCTAATCTATCCATCATATGAACCTAGTTCTGTCCCGTATATCAAGTTACGGGACAGCCATAATTGCACGCTCGGCTGGTAGCCTTGAGCGTGCAAAAAAACAATTAATTTAGTTGATTTATTTATCATCAGAAATCCTTTCATTGCTGATATTTTTTGATATTAAAAAATCACCCATTTCTAGGTGATTGAAGATCGATGATAAATTGTTTAACTATTTTTTAGACACACAAAACTCACTCGATAATCGAGCACACCAGAAAATGGTGATTGAGCTTTGCATTCTAGTGTCTTAACTGTTAACTCCGGCAAAGGTTCTGCTGACTAAGTAGGGCCTCGCATCACGTACAGCTTGTCTACTTATATATTCACTATTGCTAGTGCGCGTCAGTCTAACGTTTTAAATTACAACCTAGCGATCTAGGAGGTTCTTGTGGAAAAATGCCACAGTAGTTTCTAACTGATATTCATTAGTCTCTCTGAAACTAATCTTATTATATAGCAAGCGTGGCGTACTATTAAAGTCTTAGAGCGGAAAACGAAGCTGGTTCTAGCAACAACCGAGCAGCCCATTGTGTCACACGCTTCGCGTGTGCAGTGGGCGGCTTAATCGGTTGTTGCTCCATATATGTGTACACTTCAGAATATAACCAAAAACTAAACCTTTGACGGACTAGACCTGACAAGTTGATGGCGAAGGTATAGAATAGATATCAATGAAGTACGCAAGTTTCACAATAAAAAATTACAAAGGTATCGATAAAGTAGATATCGACCTGCAGAACAATAGAGTTGTTACCCTAGTAGGCCTTAATGAGAGCGGAAAAACAACAGTAATGGAAGCTATCAATCTGTTTTACCAGATGATAAAAGGAAACGAACCTAAGGAGTTCGACCTAAAACAATTCAGACCAAAAGGAGCAGGATTTAGTAGCAAAATTGAAATATCTGGAAAGCTAAAATTTGAAGATTCTGACGCTAAAAAGATTCAAGCGTACTGGGGAAAAGAGATGGGAAAAAGAACTAAGCTGGAAATACCAGAATCTTTCTCCTACACATTCAATTTTCTATACAAAGTTGATAAATACTTAAAGACTGAGAGAACTTGCTCGTTTGGCGTCAAAACCTCTACCTCTAAAAGAAATCTAATTATTTCTAGTAACGCTGACTGGCAAAAACTAGTTAAGTTCATTAAGGACACTGTGATCCCTGAAACGTTATTTTACGATGATTTTATATTTGAAATCCCTAAACAAATTCAATTCGTCAGAGACAACGCGCCTGCAGGAACTGTAATACCTATAGAAAATGAAGAAAGTAACAGTACGTGGCAATTCGCGCTTGATGACATACTAAAATCAACAAATTCAGAATTTAATTCATTTGCTGATAGGGTAGTCTCCAACTGGGAGGAAGATAGAGATTTAGCAAATCAACATATATCGGAGATGGAAGGTAAGCTCAACGAGGTAATCACTAGCAGATGGAAAGAGCTCTTTATCGCAACTGGGAAAGAGCTAAATTTCGATAGAATTAAATTAGACTGCAATCCAGATGGTAACTTTTTGAATGTTTCTTTTACGGTCATAACCACGTCACATAAAAGCTTCAGGATTGATGAGAGAAGCAAGGGTTGTAAATGGTTTTTTTCTTTTCTACTATTCACAGAGTTTAGGAAGAATCGCACAAAAAATATACTATTTCTACTTGATGAACCAGCGTCTAACTTACACTCCTCTGCACAGGTGAAAATTCTCGATGCACTTAAGGAGTTATCCGATGATGCACTGGTTATCTACTCAACCCATAGTCATCACTTAATAAAAATTGATTGGCTTTCTGGCGCGTACATAATTAAAAACGAAGCCTTAAAAGATGGACTTGATGGTAGTATGACATTCTTGGACAGAGTTAATATTACTGCCAAAAAGTACTTTCAGTTTGTGGGTGACGGTTCAGGTGATGATAAGGTTTCTTACTTCCAACCAATTCTTGATGCCCTAGATTATAATCCAAGCACTGTCGAACCAATTCCTGGAATTTGTGTCCTGGAGGGCAAAAACGACTGGTACACCTTACGATACTTTAGCGAAATTATCCTCAAGGACAAATATGAGTACCACTTCTATCCTGGTGCAGGTGCAACTAAGCTGTGGGATATTATTAGACTTTATCTATCATGGGGCATGAAATTTACGGTTGTTATTGATGGTGATAAAGAGGGTGTCGATGCTAGAAAATCATACATAGACGAGTTTAATGAACATATTGAAGATAAAATATTTACGCTTAAAGATATTCTAGGGACTGCAGGTGCTACAGAAAAATTAATTTCAGAGGAAGATAAGAATGCAATCACTCTTAAGGCCCATGGGGTTAAATCCACGAAGAAAAAAGCACTAAATCAAGCGCTTAATCAGCTACTGATCGAAGGGCAGTCTGTAAAGATATCTAAAGAGACCAAAGATAATTTCAAGAAACTACTGAAGTTTATTAAAAAGCAGAGCGTGTAGTCTTTAGTCCAATCATCTCAAATCGTAAGACTGACTAATTTTCGCCATCTCATTAATTCTATAAATATTTGTGCTAAATATTCCTGCGTAGGATCACCAAGATGCTTATGCTTGTATATAGTTATTAAATTATTGATAATATAACCTACTATGTGCAAAATCTGGAAAAATCCGAAAGAATATATAAGATGAATAGAATCGCTATAATTGGTTCGTCGGGGAGTGGCAAGAGTCATCTCGCGCAAGATCTCTGCCTATATTACGAACTTCCACTCGTCGATCTAGACCAAATAATACTGGATGAAAACTTCGAGAAATATCCTTTAGACACATATAGGGATAAAGTGCAGACAGAAGCGTCCAAAGAAAAATGGATAATAGAAGGAGTCTATCCAAAAATTGGTGATATAGTTTGGCCGTCGGCAGATGCTGTTATTTGGCTTAACCTGCCATTCGATTCTATAAGAGAAAGGTATGATCTAAGAGAAGAATCAAGAAATAGAGCTGGTCCTTTTCCTGATGTTGCTATCCACAAAAAAGAATACGCTAAATTAACAATGCTATACCCCGAGATGATTGGAGAACTTACGATAAATAAGCTCGTCGAAGTTACGGACCCCAACTACACACTAGAAGAAATTATTGCTGAACTTTAATTATTCACATTAAGACTTAGGTAGATTTCAATAGCTGTTTGCGCCACCTCATTAATTCTCTAAATATCTGTGCTAAAGATTCCTGTGTGGGGTCACCAAATAAAGTAGGTCACGTAAAGTGGCCTTTTTTATTTGGTGATCTGCACCGAGCGATCGAGCTAAAAGAGTTCGCTAATCCCCCGAATCTTTGATTCAGACAGGCGGATTCTTCCTATCTCGTTGGGATCACCAAGCATAAGTATTATAGAAATATAGTGTTTTTATTTTTGATATACTTATAGAATGAAACTGAAAACTTCAGCAGCTGGAGTAATATTTGAAGATATTGATGGTACTATTCTAGTCCTGAAAAGACACAGCAAAAGCCATGAAGGTCATACTTGGGGATTAGTGGGAGGAACATTAGACGAAGGTGAAACTTCGTTCATTGCGGCATTACGGGAAGTGCAGGAAGAAATTGGATTCACAATACCTGAAAATCAATTGCATTTTTTAAAGTCATATCATTGGGACAGAGAGGATGCAGAGATTGAATTTGATGTTTATAAATTTCATACCGAAAAGGATAAACTGGATATAGAATTAGACACTTCAGAAAATATAGAACATCTATGGGAGTTGCCTGGCAAACTGCATGAGAGAGGTGACTTAATGCTTGGTCTTTATACCATTTTACAAGATGAGTATAAATTTTAGACTATTCGATCGTCAATTAGTAGATAACTTCCCACCATCTCATCAATTCTTTAAATATCTGTGCTAAAGATTCCTGCACAGGATCACCAAATAAAGTAGGTCACGTAAAGTGGCCTTTTTTATTTGCTTATCTAAACGAGCGATCGAGCTAAAAGAGTTCGCCCATTTACCCGTCCGGTCAAAACGACAAGAAGGGTTAAATTAATTCATGGTATTCTCGTTGGGATCACCAAGACACTTATGTTAAAACAGAACTAATTTACTTTTGTTTCTTTGATACAATATTCTCATGAAACAAGTCATCTTATTTTCTACTATTGCTGTGCGACAACATGTTCAATGAGCCTTCCCATAATATATCTTTGTCAACAATCGCTATTTTTCTATGCCTAAGATCATTGTGAGCAATAACCCTAATCCCAGCTTCTTGAAGATATTTTATACCCATCAAAGCTTGATCTCGGAGGTTACCATCGTGATGGTTTGGATTTCTAGTGTGGACACTAACCACTACACCTTTTACGATGATATTGCGGCAAAGATTAGAGAATTCTATTGCTCTACGAAGCGTAATAAACGGGCTTTCAATTAAAATACTACGATTAGCACTTTTAATATCAGTGCTCATAGCTTTAAAGAATTCATGCTCATCAAATAGCTGAGAGTTTACCAGCCCCAATTTAGCTCTAGCTGATTGAAGCATCATTATCCTCTTGTACAACTTTACTCTCAAAAATAACTAGACCAGCTTTTTCCAACTTACGATCTATAGCCTCCAGAGATTCGTAAAAAGAGTTCCACCCATTTGCCGGTAAGATCACCAAGATGCTTATGTTTTCAATGTTCATTATTAGTGTGAGATAATTAATTCATGAAAATCATGTTTGTATGTCGTAGTAACACAGGTAGAAGCCAGGTTGCTGAGGCTTTATACAACAAAATCACCCAGTCCAAAAATGCTATTTCAACTGGAACGATCGTAAAAGATGGCATAAAAACAGTCGGCGAGAAATCAGCAACCGATCTTATTGCAGCTATGAAAATGAGATCAATAGACATTTCTAGCAACGAACGAACCCAGATAAGCAAAGACATGGTTGAAGATGTAGATAAAGTCATAGTAATGGCTGAACCAGAAAATATACCTGACTGGCTAAAAAACATAAAACAATACGAATACTGGAAAATTGAAGATATCAAAGGTAAGAATTTAGAAGATTCTGTCTCAATAATCAATAGGATTGAATTGAAAGTAAAGGAACTCATTAACAAAAATTAGCTTTTAGTAATTATTTAAAAATCTAAATCACGCCATCTTAATAATTCTTTGAAAATCTGTGCTAAAGATTCCTGCGTTGGGTCACCATTTTAGTTTTACAGAGGTCATAAAAATCATAAAGAACCGAAAGCTACGCGTATGAAGTAGGGTCTAAAACAGTATCAAAAAGAAACCACAAATGAAATATAATACTTATTCCGATAAAGCTGATCAGCAATACTTGGGAGAATTTAACTTGATCGCCCTTTCGCACTTCTTTTGAAAAAAAGTAAAAAGTTGCAGATAAGGCCAATGTTAAGGCCAGCACGCCAAAGGACAAAAACGGAAGAACAAGCCAAGGTCCAGGGATAGAGCCCAAGCCTTCTGGATGCTCGAGCACATCAAACTTTAACCAAGTATAGAAAAACCCACCTACAATACCGTTGAAAAAGAAGAAAAAAACACTTAGCGGCACGAGTTGTTTAATAGTCATGCGTACCATTATACATATATATGAAGACGCAACAAAGAGAAGGATTGACGATTCGGTTCACGAATAAGCCCTGCGGAGCTCAGTCCTTTATACTCTGTTTCTTGTTTAGTCTTCATCTAGTTAGTTTAGCTGCTAGGGGTTAGTTAGTGGAGTGTCCTACTATATTCCTTACTTTTGGTGTGAGCAGTTTTAAGTCTTGATTAGGACTCTTGATAACTACCAGCTTGGCATGTCACCAACTTCAGTAGGCTTAAAGTACCTATCTCGTTCAACCTTTAGTCCAAGCGGGCCTGTGATTGACTCTAGCTCTCTTAGCGTGAAGTAACCGAACTGTGGAGCCCAAATCAGTGATACTGCTTGAAAACAAACTTTTCCTAGAAAAGATGGATTTTGTCATCGAGTTGCAGGTAGATAGGGATGAAGTAATTAAGAGAAAAGTTGAGAGAGACAATGACGTAAGGACACGAGAACAAACTAATGATATGCATATGAGGGCTCAAGCTTATTTTTGGGACAGAAATAAACCTAAGAATCCAAACATTATTATTGATAATAATGACTTCAGAAATCCACGCATCCTAGCACAGCAGTAATCTTTGCCATCTCACTAATTCCTTAAAAATAAGTGTTCAAGATTCCTGCGTTGGATCACCATTTTAAGTCTAGAATTAACTGTCGAACACCTAAACTCAATAAACCTGGTTGTGAGATCCGATGTCTAAAAACTCGTAGAATTCTTCTGTTTCACGATAAACTACTCTCAAATCACCACTTACAGAAAAGGCGCGTAAACCTTTCTTGCTTCCAATCAGAACATGATCATTGAGCGGCGTGTCACGAGCTCCATCAATGAATAGTCCAAGCCTCTTTTCAAATTGCTTTACCTGTTTTGGATTGTTACCGACTCTAGACTTAAAATTCTTTACAAATGTACGATGACGCCGAATCGGCTTCACGGCCTAAGGTCTTTCATGAAGCCTTCGACGCTTTCGAAAGATTCAATTTTTTCTTTATTCTTTTCGTCATCAAGCTCGTCGATCATCTTGGAATAGCGCTTATTAGCATCAGGGCTTAGGATGATAGTGGTGCTATCAAAGTCCAGCTTGCGACCCTCAGCTTCTGCTTTAGCCCATACCCTTATATACGCTTGCGCTGAATCGAAGCCTAGTTCTTTGGCTCTTCTCTCTAGACCATCTCGGACATCTTTATCTATCGGAACTTGTATTTTTGTCGTGTTCATAATACCTATATAGTATCAGAGTAGTATAATTATATCAATTAGTTACTAATACTTCCATTCAGGCGTTAGATAATTTCATTGTCTATACTAAGTTGGATTAATTTATCATTAATATCCATTAACTCAAAACACAGTGTGTTCGATCCGCTTCTCAGTTGGCTCACCAAGACACTTATGTTAAAACAGAACTAATTTACTTTTGTTTCTTTGATACAATATTCTCATGAAACAAGTCATCTTATTTTCTACTATCACTGACGCTAATTCACGAACTATATTATCTCAAATTTTTAGTGACACAATTCAAAATAAAGTCTTAGCGTACATGCCTAGCGATGGTGTTTCCAGCTCGACAACGTATATCGAAGAATGGCGAAGCTACGCTAAAGAATACGGAGCTGCCTTTAATTTAGTAAACAACCACTCGTCTGAAGAAACAGAAAAAGTTAAACTACTGGATTCAAATATACTGCTGATAAGTGGCGGTAATACTTTTACACTACTGAATAACTTGCGTGAATCTGGCTTAGACCATACCGTTAAAGAGTTTGCTCAAAAACCTAGTTTTGTTCTTTCAGGCTTCAGTGCGGGAGCGCTTGTACTTACGCCGACTATCGACGTATGTAATTTACCAAACTTCGACGATAACTTAGTTGATATTACCGACCTTACTGGATTAGGGATTATTAACTTTGAAGTATTTCCACATTATGTAGATAATTTACACGAAAAAATAATCAAAGAATATAGACTCACCGCACATTACCAAGTTCGAGAAATAAGCAATGAAGATTTTATCTCTTTGAACATATAGAATTACTCGCTAAGAAATATTTTTAGGTACAACGAGAAGCACTGTGGATCTCCAAATAATGAGAATTATTTTAGATCTCTGGCAATAACTTGAACCATCCCATCAATCCTTTAAACATCTGTGCGAATGATTCCTGCGCCGTGTCATCAAAAAGCCACAAGTCATAACTGAATTTTTAGGATTTCAATGTTTTTGTACTATAACCATCAATATAGAAGACTATTTTTGTAAAGATGTCGAGTACTAAATAGGCTCCTACTGATACGGTTGCGGAGACGAGTCCGTATCCTTCTGGAGCAAGAATAAATACAACTGGGAAGGCTGTCCATCCCAATACTACATAACGAAGTACAAAACTTAAATTCTTAGACTTTGCTTTTACTATTCTATAGACGAGAGCTGCGTATGCAGCAGTACTGACCGCGAACAACGCAAGCATATAGCCACTAGTAAAGACTGCGGATAGCGCACCGGTAATCATGACTATATTTATCAGATAGACGACAGTCGCAATCTCTTGTGCAGTGAACTTCAACGACTTTCCAATTTCATACATAAGTAAACTACAGCTTAGTGCATAGAACAGCCACCTTGTGTAGAGAACCGTTTCTCCATCGGCGCTAATTGAAGCAAAACTTCCTTCTAACATAACAATGTATGATGCT
>Ga0136555_1000958_pt1 | contig 10859 bp, 10 predicted proteins | sample AntRauTorckE5432_FD_104927 | JGI IMG/M metagenome (GOLD analysis project Ga0136555, IMG submission 104927) | Saline lake microbial communities from Rauer Islands, Antarctica - Metagenome Torckler E5 #432 | ecosystem: Environmental > Aquatic > Non-marine Saline and Alkaline > Saline | place...
AAAGGATAAACACAATGTCGTCATTATCAGATGCTGACTTAATACTACTTGTAGAAGATGAAACAGACAGCAACTAAAGCAAAAGCAGAGCTTGCAAGGCGAGAATTGGCCCGTAGACACCTTTCAAACTTCTGTGGCTATACCTATGATGAATACATGGAAAATTGGCATACAAGGCAAATTTGTGATGCACTAGAAAGGGTTGAAAATGGTGAGATAAGATACCTACTCATGGAAGCACCGCCTAGGCATTCAAAATCTGTACATGTTTCCCAGCTGTTTCCCGCGTGGGTGGTAGGGCGCAACCCAGATGCTGATGTGATTGTCGCTTCGTACTCGGGTGATTTAGCAACAGATCAAGGGCGTGAAACGCGTAACTTAATTGAAACGCAGGAGTATGCAAATGTCTTTGATACACGCCTTGCACCTGATAGTACAGCTAAAGCTAAATGGAATACACAGCGTAAAGATGAAGATGGAAATTGGAAAAACGCTAAAGGCGCATACAATGCTGCTGGAGTTGGTGGGTCAATTACAGGAAAAGGTGCTGATTTTTTTATAGTAGATGATCCATTCAAAGATAGAAAAGAGGCTGACAGTTCAAATATAAGATCTGACAGGTGGAAATGGCTAACTTCTGTGGCAAGTACGCGACTATCTCCGAAGGGTGCTGTCATAATTATGCACTGCATGACGGGGGATACACAAGTGTTGATGTCAGATAATACAAACAAAGACCTTAAGGATATAAAGGTTGGTGACAAAATAGCAACATATGACAAAGGAGTAATAACTTCATCAATAGTTAAGAATTGGGCAAACAAAGGTAATGATTGTATCTTTACAATTAAAACTGAATCAGGTAAAATACTAAGAGCAAACGAACGACATCCGTTTTTGATTAAGCGAGATAATAAAACTACATGGATAAAACTAAAAGATTTAAAGGTGGGACAGCAGCTAGTAAGGGTACATGGAAAGGGATCACGTGTGAATCATTTGGATGTACGGATCAGGCAAGATGTAAAGGCTTCTGCATGTCGCACTATTCAAAGGAAAGGAGAAAAGCAGGTGTCAGACCTCCATCAGCTAACTCAAAATCATACAGGAATGCACACCTTAAACACAGGTACGGTATTTCGATTGATGAATACAATAACCTCAATGATAAACAAGGGGGTAAATGTGCAATATGTAAACAAATTCCCCAGGGAAATGTACCAACAAGCTGGAATAATAAGCTTTGTGTTGACCACTGTCACGATACTAAAAAGGTTCGTGGATTATTGTGTAATGGGTGCAATCTCGCTATTGGTTACGGACAAACAGAAGATAGCTTGCAACAAGCTCTCGAGTATTTACGATATCACAACAGATAAAATAGTTAGTATTCAACAAACAGGGCATGAAGATGTATTTGATATAGAGGTTGAAAGAACAGAGAACTTTATTGCTAACGGCATAGTGAGTCACAACACACGCTGGCATGAAGATGACTTAATCGGGCGTATAACGGACCAAAAAAGTGAATACCATGAGAAATACGTTGATTATCAAGACTTTTTAAAGAATGGGTTAGGTGATGCAAAGTGGGTACGCCTTAGATTGCCAGCTATTGCTGAAGTAAATGAAGAGCATAGGAAGAAAGGTGAAGCACTATGGCCTGACAGGTACAACTTAGAAGAGCTATTGAGTAAGAAAAAAACATTAGGACCGTTTGAGTGGTCCGCATTGTATCAACAGAATCCTGTTGATGATGACTCAAGGGAATTCAAAAAGGAGTGGATGAAGCAGGTTGCGAGAATAGATGTACCAGAGAATACTAGAAAGTTTGCATTGATTGACACAGCATTGACCACCAAACAGAGTTCGGACTATACGGGTGTTGTTAGGCTTGAGATTGATCAGTCTCATAAATGGTATGTATCAGGCCATGGGTACAAGGTCAATGCGAAAGAAATCATTGACCTGGTTTTCAAGTTGCACGATGAAGGCTTTGAGCAGATAGGTATTGAGCAAGGAGCGTTTACAAATGCAATAGAGCCATTTATGCAGGAAGCTATGTACAAAAGAAACAAGTTTCCGAGCATTATTATGTTGAAACATGGGGGGACAATGAAAGAAGTACGTATACGTGGACTAGTACCTATGTATGTAAATGGAAAGATACATCACGTTGAGAATGAGTGTGAAGATCTGGAGAATCAAATGCTGGTATTTCCAAAGGGAAAGAATGATGATGTATTAGATGCGTTAGCGTATGCACCCCAGTTGGAGATAAGCATGGAGGAGGATGAGGAGGATTACGACATGTCAGTTGAAAATACAGGTATACTTTTTGATGAAATTGGTCTATAATTTAATTTATTAATACGGATAATATATATTTATATGAATAAGAAAAATGTAGAAGAGGAATTAAAAATCATCGCACTTGCAGAGGTAGAAGGCAACCCAGTCACTAGACCATTTAAGCAAACTATTGATATTGAATGGACAGCAAAGGATTTAATTGACGAACTAGCAAGAAGAGAGAAGCTTGTTAGTGACCACAAAAAAATGTCAGAAGCAGAACTAACACAAGCAAGTGTTCATCAGGTGCATATGGCTCATTTAGAAAAAGTACTTAATCATCCAGCAGTGAAAGCACAGGTTGATGCAGAAGCTGAATACTTAAAATCAACAGCAACAGTTAAGACGAATAAAGATGAATCCGGAAGTAAAGAAAATTAAAGAAGCATTACCGCACCTGGGGAGTAATGAATTGATTATTTCTTTGGCAGAGTCTTTTGATGATGCAAAACAAGTCCATGCAATGGCTCAATCTAATGCTGGACAATCTTTATCTAAAGAATTGTGGTCAAAGTGTATGGAGATAGTTTCGCAGATAAGAAGTAGCTACTCTACTTGTACTGACATTGAATTAAGAACAATGAGTGCAGCACTTGATGTGCAGATGTCTTTGTATGAAGAGTTAACATCATCTGGCTTTATGGTAGACATGATCAAGTCAGAGCTAGACAAGGAAATCAGCGAGGCTGGTTAGTCTTGCTCGGCAGAATATTCCCAAGACCTGCTCTTGTTCCTTTTATTCTGTCGAGTTAGGCTCATCAATTTGTATATTTGATATATTTACTCTATAATAAAAAAAGCTTGGAGAAGCTATTTAATAAACTACGCACGGAGGTGCTTTAATTACTTAATTACTTATGACTAAAAAGTATGACGATGAGGGGAATGAGATCGAAGATGTAGAAACTACTTATGATGATTCTGAAGAAGAAGAAGATGAGCAGACTACTGAAGGAGAGGCTGAGGAAAAGAAAGAAGAAACAGTTTCGCTTTCTAAGTACATGGCTCTCAAGAAAAAACTGAAAGAAAAGGAAGAAGGTGGATCATCTTTATCTGACGAAGACCGGGAATTGCTAGCAAGTATTCGTGAAGAAAAAAAGATTGGAAAACTTAAATCCGCATATGATAGTGAGTTTGGGAAACTTGCTGAAAGATATCCCGCACTTAAAAACAAGTCAGAACAGATTTTCAAGCTATCAATGGTAGATGGAAATGAAGAGAAGACATTGGAAGAAATTGCACTGGATACTTTTGCAGGCTTTATTGAAAAGCCTTCATCAGAGGACGACTCCCGCGGTGGTGATGTAGACGTTTCAAACGTAGACTTCTCCAAAATGAACGATGTGCAATTGAAAGAGGTCATGAATGACCCAAAAGCAAAAGCAGCATACTACAAATACGCAGACGGAGTCGGATAGGACAAAGGAACAAGAGTAATTATATAGATAACTTACTCTTAAAATGTTAAATACTTTTGAAGAAAAATTTAGCGACAGATATCAAGACGTTTACAATAAAGTAAACGTTGCGAAAAATATCGCTAACTACCGATTTGAGCCGACACTTACCTTTGGTGAGTCTGTGACTCGAATCAAATACGACATCTCAGGTGTCCTAGTTCGTGACATTACTAACTTAGTTGATCGAACGATTGACGCAGTTACTGACTCAGAACAAACAATGTTAATTGACCAGAAGAAAGGTACAACTTTCCCTATTTCTTCTCACGAGAAGACTCAGGCTGGACCACTTAGCCCAGCGATGGTACTTGGTAAACAAGTAGCTATCAAGCTTTCTAACTACATGGATGCAGATATCCTTGGAGAAACACAGAACGCTTTTGCAGACTTTGACAATGGTGACCTTACAACACTTGTTTCAAGTGGAGTACCACTTGCTTTGACTGCAACAACTGTGCCACAACTAGTTACGCGAACTCAAGCTAAACTACGAAGGAATAATCAAACTCTTTCTAATACAGCTTGGGTCCTTGACTCATACGCGGTATCAGATATCTCTCAGTACAGACTTGGAAAGCAAATCGATACAGCTGGAGCAGAATTCCGAAATGGAAACACTGATTCAGACATCGGAGGAGCTGTCCTATATGTTTCTGAGAACTTGACAGGAGAAGCTGTTGCAGGAATTGCAACACAACCTACTGCTGACGATACAGTTACAATTCAAGGAGTTACATTTACGTTTGTGGCATCACCTTCAGCAGCTGGAGACGTAGACATTGCAGGAGATGTAGATGGAACACGAGCTAACCTTGCTGCTGCTATCAACGCAGGAGCTGGAGCAGGTTCGGAATACATTGCACTTACTGCCGCAGATCGAGCGACACTTACTGCCGCCCGAATTGTAGCTACAAATGACGATACAGCTGACACTCTTACTATTGTAGGAAAGGGAGCTGGACGACTTACTGTTGCAGAAACATTTACTGACGGAACAGACGCATGGACATCAAACTTCCTCCACGCTTACTACGGTAAGAAGGGAGCGATTGATGTTGTTGTACAAGACCACGTAGAAATTGAGCTTCGACCAGAGCCTAAGCAACGAACAGACAATGTTCTTGCTGACGCACTGTACGGATACAAAACATTTGACGATGGAGCACAACAATTCTTGGACGTAATGATTGATGCTGGATAAGCAATAATCACTTTCACCTTATGGGTGAAGGAGAGTATCTTGATAGATTTTCTCCTTTACTCATAACACGTAAAATCATATGGCAGCAGCAAAAACAGGACAAGACATCATAAACAATTTTAGACTCTTGATTGATGAGCAAGATGATTTATCTGACGCAGAAGTCCTTGATTTAGCACAGCAAGTTATAGATGTTATTGTCAATAATAGACCGTGGACTTTTTTAACTAGTACAGCCACAGGAACACTGAACACAACTGCTGTATCTTATTCCTTGCCATCAGATTTTAGACAATTGACCGATAATTACGAGGACAATGGCATGCCAACGCGTGTATTATTTGTTGGCCCTAACTTTGAGCCATACAAATGGATAGACATGATGCAAAGAAGAAATAAACGAGATACTAGAGGATTTGCATACATAGATTTTAAACAATCAACTTTTGTACTTACTCACCCTGAGCAAATAATAAGAGATTACGAATTTGATTATATTTATAATCCTGAAAACATTACTCTTGATACGTCTCCTGTAATACCTGTGCAATTTCAGCCAGCAATTGTCAAGTTTATGGCATACCTATGGGCTGATATAGATCAGACAGACAGGTCATTCTCATATGCACTTGAAAACGCTAGAGAATATCAAGATTATATTGCGGAAATGGCTGTACAAGATGCACAACAGGCTAATCAATACAAGATATGAGTGTAGAAGTGTTTGGAAAAGGTATCCATAACATTATCGAAGCGGATAAAATAGATCCGGGAGCAGCTTCTTCTTCTTTGGGTTGGATAACAAAAGACACATCTGTGGAATTGGCTCGAGGTTCTGTTGTTTATGGAAATGAACTAACAGGAGCTGGTTCTGTGCAGGGACATTTAATTGCTAGAAAAAATAACGGGGATAGGGTGCACTTTAGAAAAATATCAACTGCAATCCAATACTTAAATTCTTCTGATGTATGGACTAATGTTATTACTGGTCTAAATCCTGGGTCTTGGTATTCATTCAATGAGTACATTACTAATTCAGGATCATTTGTATATGCAACTGGCGTGGATGGATTATTTAAAATTCCCACAGCCAATCCTGAAAGTGCGGTAAACCTGACCGATACGGCAAAAAGTCCCACAGGCACAACTGATTACGGATACTCAAAAATCTATAACAACAGGTTGTTTTCTTGGGGGCTGGACAAAAACAAAACGGCCTTATTTCTTTCTTACATTGATGAGATAAATTATACTGTAGTAACTGATGAAGCTATTGGTTCATCAGGATCAACTAACTACACTGGTACTTTGGCCTTTAAGTCTGGAGGTTCAACAAGGACTGCGCATGACATTGTATTTACTGACGGCACTCAATTACTAACTGATGACAACAACGGAGGATTTACAGGGGATGGAACAGGAACAATAAACTACGCAACAGGGGAATACGATATTACATTTGCTGGTACTACTGATGGGAGCGTAACATCTGATTATGCATATGAAGACTCTAATAACGGAGGACTTGGAGACTTTACTTTTTCATCAACTAGGGTTGCTGGTCAAGGAGACTTTTTTAATCAATCAGTAGGCGGGGAATTGATTCACAATGTTATTCCTTTAGTTGGAAAGTTTTACTCATTAAAAGATAGTGTTGCTTACGAACTTGATTTAACGATTGATGATACTAACGCAACAAACAAAGTTTATAACGCAGACATTGGTTCTATTTATCACGGATCGTCAGTAGCTACATCACTTGGGATTGTATTCATTGATACAGCTAATCCTGAGCGACCAAAATTAAGAAGACTTAGTTTTAATCAATCGGGTGACAATCTTATTGCAAATTCTATTGCCAATCAATTTGATTTTTCTAAATATGACTATAGTAATGCCATACTAAAAACGTATGGCGAAGATATTGTAATTGCTTGTAAGACGATAGGCTCATTATTTAACAACAGAATGTTGAGATGGAACTCAAGACTTAATTCAATTGATGTGCACGCATACAGGGCAAATACCCTGCAAACTACAAATGGAATCTTATATGCTGGAGACTCCATCTCAAGTAATGTTTACAAGATATTCAATGGATTTGATGATGACGGGTCTATTGTACTGAATGAATGGCAAGGTAATGCAGAAAGATTTGGTACTGAAAAGCTCAAAAGATATAAATGGCAAGAACTAAAAGGCTTGATTTCAAAGAATCAATCAATTGAAGTCTATATTTCATATGATAATGGTGCTTTCCAGCTTCAAACAACTATTGAGGGGACTGCCGATTATATTGATAAGACACAATCTGTTAGTATAGGTGGGTCAGAGGTTGGAGAAATTGAGATAGGTGGAGGGAGTAGCGGAGAGACCGCATTCTTCTTTACCAGAGAGTTCAAAGTACGAACACCTAAGTTCAATAAACGAATTATAATGTTCAAAGCAATAGGTATTGGTTTCGCTTCTATATCCTTTATAAATGAAAAAGAAGTACAATTATCAGGCAGCTCACGAAGAGTAGCTAAAAAATATAGAACAAGATAACCATGACACAAACACTTTTAAACATAGTAGCCAATTACGAAAGCTCATTACTCAATGGGTTAGCAGCAGCAGGGACTGAATTTGCTCTAGTCTCTAACTTAGACGATGATGGAAATGCACTTGCATCAGGGCTGTACGGCTTTACGATAAACGAGGGGCAATCAAATGAAGAACACGTTGTGGGGACACTCAGCGGTTCTGTGGTAACAATCACCATACGAAACGTCCGAAGAAACGATGGGATAACAGCTCAAACTGGACTTTCTCATAGAAAAGGCGAGAGCGTAAAGATTACAAACTTTCCATCACTTACTCGAATATTTAATGTACTCAATGGAACTACGCGCTTCGACAATGCTACAACTTTAGGTTATGACGGAAATCCAACTATTTCAGATGATGGTGACCTTGCAACAAAAAAGTATGCAGACGATCTTGCTATTGCAGGTTCTCCTGATGCATCGACTACGGTAAAAGGTATTGTAGAGGTCGCAACAGACGCGGAGGCGTACGCCAGTACATCAACTGGTGGAACTGGTGCAAAGTTAGTAATCTCCCCTGACAACGCAATTCTGGACCCTACAGCTGGAACTCCTAGTGCGATAAACAAATATGTTTCTAATCAAGACACTACTTCATCGTCAGTAATAGCGGCCACAACTATTTCATTTTCAGATGCAAACCCTGACACTATCCTTGATTCAGGCAATGGCTTTGTAACAGCGGGTTTTATCACAGGTGATGAAATAACGGTGGCTGGCTCAACAAGTAACAATGGGACATATATCATTGCAACGGTAGCAGCAGGAACACTTACACTTACTTCAGCGGCCAGCCTAACAACCGAAGCTGCGGGAGATAGTGTAGTGGTTCAAACAGTAGGTGCAAATAAGTTAGTAAGAAATAATTCAAAAGGATTCTTGCGTGCCTCAGTTGTTTTAGCTCGTTCTATAGCAACAGTTACAGCCGTAAGTAATGATGGAGAACAAGAAGTAGTTAGTGTGTTTTTACCAGCGAATACTTTAAGTGTTGCAGAAACAATTGAAGCAAGAGTATTTATTATTGACTCCAGATTAACGGCAGATACTGGTACTCCGACATATACAGTTAGGTTGAAATCAGGCTCAAACGTATTGGCACAATTTCAAGAAAACCGTATAACAACAACAGACCTATATGATGGATACATAGATTTTACTATTCAAGCAAATAATTCAGCATCTAATCAAAACACTATGGTTCATTGGTTTCTATCAGAAGCCAATGAACTCGATAACGACACTTTCAATGGAGGAAACATAACAATAGGCACAAATACTATCGACTTGAGTGCTGATTCTCAATTAACTATTACAATAGAAAAGGAAGATACGGGTACACCTCAGGGGTTATTTAAAGCAGGTGGGGCTTTAATAACTTTATCAAATAAATAATATGCCACCAACAGAAACAAAAAAGACAGTCCTTGATAAATTGCAAGAGGGAGTAAATCAAGCAAGGGAAACTGCCGAAAGACTAAAGGCAGAACAAGTGATTACTGCTCCAACTGTAGAAACAGAAGAAGTAATACCTGCACCTACTGCAGCCAATGGTTTTAACAGTGGTGTTTCTGCTAAGGAATTGAGGGATGAGATGTTTAGAGAGTCTCAAACTCAAGAAGACCCTGCAGATATTAGAAAGACGGCTACAGAGAGATTTCAAAGTGAAATAGATACTGTAGATGATTTATATGAAAACTTAATTGAAGACGCTCGAATAGAGGGAGCAAAACGACTTGAGTCTTCTCTGGGGCAAACAAGAAGTGTTCAGGCTAACAGAGGTATTCTTGGCTCAAACAGAGGCTTTGCTCAAAAAACAAAAGTCACAGAACAAGAAGAAGCACGAACAAATAGAAATATAACTACTCTTGAAAAAGAGAGGGCTGTTGCTAGTTCAAAGATACAAGCACAAGCAAACTCCTTAGCTGATACTCGAATTGCAGCCGCTGAAAAAGCAAAGTCAGAAGGGACAGAAAGTTATATTAAATTCCTAGAAGGAGAGGAAGAAAGAAATCAATATATTGCTGGACAGATGATTGATAGCTTTATCCAACAAGGATTACCTCTTGATGAGATGGAAGAATCTGAAGTATCACAACTTGCTGGCTCACTTGGAGTATCAGTGCCTCAATTAGAACAAATATATACCGGCAAACTTGCTGAAGCCCAAAAAGACACTGAGAATGATGTGGATATTCTTTTGGATACTCTTGCTAAGAAAGGAGCGCCCGCAAGAATACTAAAAGAAGTAGCTGCCGCTAAGACTTCAAGAGAAGCAATGATGATTGCATCCCCATATCTTAAAGACGAGTTAGCTGCACTGAAATTAGAATCAGAGCGAGCATTAATAAATCAAAGAAACCGTTCCAATCAGGGAGGAAATGAGAACGAAACACTTTCTTCAAAAGAGCTAGCAGATTTACAAAATGAGCTAGGTTGGGAGGTTCGTCCAGGAGATACAATGTCTGATGTGGCAAAAAGAAATGACGTTAGCGAAGAAGATCTTTCTTCCGAATTAACTGCTGCTGAAACAACCTCTTCTACTTCTGGCAACCAGTCGCTAATTTCTCAGATTATAAGTATATTTAAGGGGGGTAGTAAGAATGAAGAACTTACTGAAGAAGAATTCTTGAACGACTTGTTATCTGAATAATAAACTATGGATTTCTTATCAAAATTAAGCGACAGAGCAAAAAATATAGTTTCATCTTTGGATGTGAAAGATAAAGTTGAATCTGCTTCTAATTTTGTTGTTGATGCTGTTGATTCTCAAATAAAGAATCTATCAAAAAAAGCATTAGATATTATAGACACTCCTTTGAATAGGGGTTTTGCTGAATCATTTGTTCCAGATAAAACAAAGAATGATAAAAACATAATTAACTTTTCAGAGGGCGACAGTATTGCACAACTTACAGAAGCAATTGAATCACCTAAAAAAACTTTTTCTGATAGGTTTTTAGAAAACTTGGGTGGCTTTGGTGCAGAGTTTATACAAGGCCCAGCAAGAGCTTTAGACTTTATAGGTAGGAAAACTTCACCTTTTGAATCAAAAAATGAAGATGCTGAAATTGAACAATTCTTTTTTAATAGAACGACTGATCAGCAGCCAGAGACATTAAAAGATGTTGGTCAATTTGAGTTTGGTATACCTCAAGATAAATACCCAAAGTCTGCTGCGGCACTAGGTGCTGTTGGAATTGTTTTAGAATTATTTCCTGGAGGAAGTCGAGCAAAAAGGCCAATAAAACAATTGTCGGT
>Ga0136555_1000959_pt1 | contig 10856 bp, 10 predicted proteins | sample AntRauTorckE5432_FD_104927 | JGI IMG/M metagenome (GOLD analysis project Ga0136555, IMG submission 104927) | Saline lake microbial communities from Rauer Islands, Antarctica - Metagenome Torckler E5 #432 | ecosystem: Environmental > Aquatic > Non-marine Saline and Alkaline > Saline | place...
ACTTTCCATCGGCCCTGAAGTTTCTACAACGTTGTGCGTTCCAAATATCCCGGAACCGCCCTCCGCCGTAACAACTGCAGGCGCTTGTTTCTTCCTCACCACAGCGAGGAATGGCGGCCGATCGGCTGAGCCGGGAAAGCCCGGCGGCCGATCGGAAGAACTCAAGAACTCTTCCAGGAGTTCGTTGACGCTGCGCTTTGTACTCTGGTTTGCGTTCACCCGGACGTTCGGCCCGTATGCCACGACAGTGCCGATCGCATAGGAGTTGAATAAGACGTCGCTGTCCATGACTAGCTTCTGGCCTGTTGGGATCGGCGTTGATGGGATTAGCTCTGTGCCGGGATCGGAAAGGGTCCGGTCATCATTGTCCAGATAATAATATGGGCGCCCATTCGTCCGCGCCTCTACAGCTGAGGTCTGGATGTCCCACTGGCAGACAAAGTTCCCGGCCCACTTCCAAAAGTCGTACAGCGAGCGCGGGTTGGTTATCGCGTAAGTGCTCCAGTCCACGAGCGTCTCGCCTTCCGGGACCGTTACCCCAAGATCAAGCTCCGAGCCCGGCACCAAAAGGTCGTCGCCCGCGCTGAGGTTTGGCGAGTAAATGTTCAAGTTGCGCTGCCCGGCAAACCCGTCGCAAGTGTAATCCGCTCCGAGACAGGTGCTTGGATCTTTGACGCGAGTGTGAAGGCGAAGCGCGGTGACGCCAAAGTTCACATCAAAGTCGCAATTCACCCCGACAAAAAACGCCTGCCCTTGCCCCGGAAGCGGAACCAGAACGAAGTCACCGGACTGAAAGTCAACGATGTTCTGGAACGCGCCTTCAAAGATTGGCATCAGCCAAGGACTCCGAATTTGTATAGAAGCGTCAGGCCGCCAAGGATGAGCGAAGCCATGCCCAGCCCAACCGGGACAACAACCTTCAGCATTTCCCACCGGCCGCTCGACTTCCCTTGCTCCGCTGCCATCTTCGCGTCGACAGTAGCGGCCCGGACGTTCGCAGCTTTAAGCTCTGTCAGGATGCTGGTGCTATCGCGGTGCGTCTGCTCTTTCCAATCGCGCATGTCCTCGCGAAGATGAATGATCGTTTCGTTGGTCGCGCTGACCCGCTCGTGGGCCTGAGTAGACGCCCGGTAAAGCTCCCGGATGTCGTGCTCATGCTCCTGCAAGCGGCCCCAGATTGGTTCGAGAGTTCCGCGCTTATAATTTCCAGGGTCCATCTCTAACGCTCCGGCGGTTTCTTCGGCCATTAACCCGCCTTCTTTAGAATGTATTTGACGCCGTCAATATCGACTTCGTGAAATTCAAGCTCCAGCCGGTTCATTTCAGAAACGATTTTCCTAACAGGGATGTTGCCATTCTCAGAAGACTTTTGGAGAATGTGGCTTTGATTGAAAGCAGCTTCTTTGTTCATGGGAAAACCCTCGACAATTAAGACCTTTTAAATAAGAAAAACGCGGCTCATTATACCGCGTTTAATTTACTAGAACAAACGCCTTCTAATTACGCTTATGCAAACGGCGCGGTCGCGACAACGAGCGATCCAGCGTCATCGACCCGGACGCTGTACCGGGTTCCATCTGGGCTATAAAGGTAAAGGCCGCGACCGTTAAGCTGGGTGCTCCCGTCGCCAATTTCGAGATCCTTGTTGCCGATATTTACCTGATCACTTTCAGTCGTAACGGTCGCGGCACCGAGCGCGACGCTATTAGTGTGCGTTGGTGCAACCCAGGCCTGATTGCCCAAAGCAACTGTGTTAACGTCTCGTGCAGAAGAACCTCGACCGATAGCGACTGCGCCAGCCCCTTGTGGGCCTGCGCTTGAATTAGGATCGCCGGTATCATCAAAAACGCCAATGGCAATTGTTCCAGGTAAGTAAGCGCCTATTCCACCAAAGTTAATAGCGCCTTCTTTACTGGCTCCTGCGCCCGGAAAAGCGCCAGCGTTGCCGATGTTGATCGAGAACGGCCCGGTGCCCCCATTTCCGATGTTGAATGATTCTTTACCGCCCGCGCCGCCGCCGCCGATGTTGATCGAATCGTCAGAGCCATTCCCGTCCCCATAAGAGTACACAGCGCCTCTGCCGATATTGATCATCCCACCTGAAGATGCTGTATCGTTTGCGGTATCGCCCGCGCCGCCGTCGCCGATGTTAACTGAGTCATTCCCGTAGCAAGGGACGTCAGAAGCCGCGATGTTAACAGTGTCGTTAAAACCTGTTATACCATCCGCACCATTGATCGGATACTCATAGCTTGTCGTAAGAATCTCAAGATAAAGTCTGCCATCAGAATTCTTTTTGATAACGTCGTTAAACATTCCGGCGGTATGGCGCGCGGAAACGATCGTGCCGGCTGGCCAATCTTTCGCTGTCGTTCCTTCCTGCGCTCTCACAAACAGAAGCTCTTGCTGATCGCTTGCGTTGAGAAGCTGATACAAGAAAATTATTTCAAGATCGTCGAGGCTTTCCGATCCTTCTGCCGGGATCAAAGTCAGAAAGAGCCCGCGCCCACGACTGGAGATATTTTCCCCAGCGTCTGTGCTTGGCGCGCGGAACTCCCCAAGGAAGCCGTCCTCAAACCCCTCCATCGGCGCAATGTTGGCAAAGGTGCCCGTAGTCGAGGCCGCCGTAATCGGCGCAATGAGGCTCGTTGTAAAGTTGTTCAGTGTGGTTATACCGTTAAACATGGCAGACTCCTACTTGGCTTTGACGTATGTGAGCAAATAACCCGGAGGATCTCCCGCGTCAGGCGCTCTAAATGTGCCGGAAGCCAACGGCGTAAACTTCGCAGCGGACGCAAAAGCGACTCCGCCAGCAGTTCGGACTTCGACTGGTACAAGCACATCGCCAAATGCGATTGCGTCCAAAGAATCTTGCTCAGTTGCCGCGCCTTCCGGGATAGGTCGCGGCTCGATCGCAATTAGTTTACCGTTAACAATCTCAAATTCATAAACCGAATGCTGCGTGTCCGTTATCTCTTCATAGTTCAAAACGATGCGGCACCGCTTACCGTCCGGTGACATAGCGTTATAACGCGAGCTGTCAGCGCTTTTGAATAGGCTTCTTTCAGCTACCAGAACAACCTCGTCAACTTTCTCCAGCACATAGGCTCCTTCAGAGTCTTGCTTCAACTCCCAGAGAGCCGCCACAGTTGTTTTCGAAGTCGCGTGCGTCCCGACGAAGTAGCGCCCATCAAAGTCAACTGGAACGTCGGAGTTGGTGTCAAACTCGTCGCCCGTGTTTATATTGACCGTTGTGTTATTCGTTTTAAGAATACACACATTCATTCGGGTTTCTTGAACCGCAAACGCCGCTATATCTCCATTGGGCAAAATGCGCGGGTATATGTCGCGCGTCCGATCCGAAAGGAGCGTGAATGAATCCCCGGCTTGGTGCAAAATGTTTCCAAAAGTGTAGTTCTGCTGGACGCGGCCAAGGTGTAGCTCGCCGCCGGTTTGATTCGGCGCTGTTGTTAGCGTAGCAAGCACCCCAACATCACCTTTGCTTCGGTAATAAATCCGTTCCATAGCAGTATCGAGGAAGCCGGAAGCGACGTTGCCGCCGATGCTTGCGCTCTTCTGTATGTAACCGCCGGTTGTCGCTGGCGGATAGTAAAGATACCTTACATATGGCGAGAAGTTCGCGAGGTAAGCCAGCCAGCGGCCGTCTCCGTGAGAATACTTCTTGTCGATGATGCCCCCGGCGTAGGCTGTGAACTGGCTGCTATTTACAAACACAGGATCGACGTATGGCGCGACTCGAACGCTGTGCCCTGATTGATCGACTTCATAACGCCCCAGAACCTTTCCATTGTCCGCGCTTTGATCAGCGGAAGGAACGATGAGATGGTTGCCGCGAAAGTACGGCGCGGCGTTTAGCTCCGGTGTGAAGCCAAGGTTTGAAGACGCGCTATCTGGGCCAATCAGCATCGTTTTATTTTTGGGAGGTCGAGGCAGCTGCGCCCTTCCTACCTGCTCAAACAGTGTGGTGTAATCTACCACATTCAGAACCGATCCTGCAAGAACCCAGTTTTCTGGAGCGTCGATATTCGCCGGGAACCGGGCCATGGAACCAACCGGAGCCGGGACACTTCTGCTTGTAATTGAATCCGTGTACTCTCGATCCGGCCCGATTGCTTGGTCAGGAAGCGTCGCGGTATCGCCGTCGTTGGTAACTGTTACTGTGTACACACCAAACGGCGCATAGAAACGGAATGCGCCGTTGGAGTCGGTAAGGAGCGGCTGAGAAATAACGCTGGGCCTGTCGTTCACATTCCCGTCAAAAATCTCGACCGGCTGCCCGGCGGAATCTGTGACAATTACTTCCGCACCGGCGATGGCCGCGCCAGAATTATTCCGGGCTGTGCGGCCGTAGAATCCGAGCGTTGGGGGTGGCGCTTCGCTGGTGCCGGCGCCATTCATCGCAAGGCTGTTAAGCTCCCCTATATTCACGGTGTGCCCTCCGGCGGATTATCAAAATTGAGCTTCAGCTTTCCGCCATCGACGCCCTCGAACGTAACAGAGTTCATCCGCTCGATCGTGAGGGTGTTCGGCGGTTCGCCCACAACAACCTCCTCGATCTCGCGTTCAATCTCTGTGTACTCAAGATCCCCAAGCAGAGCTTCCGGCGCGACGTCTAACACCTCGCCGTCGAAGCCTTTGAACTTTGCTTTCAGCGAGTATGTGTCTGTGCCGGGTATGCCCTCGAAGCCTATGAGCCCATTTAACTCCCCGGTAACAAACTCGTCGAGCGTCCCTGTGATATCCTCCTCGCGGAGCAGATCGTCAAACGGGAAGTCTTCCCATTTGTTGTCTGGCGTCTTCGTGCGGAGTCGGAACGAACAAGGCATCAGGCGACCTCAGACAACTCGTCTTCCCGCGTGATCTCGACGGCGTTGCCGGACGGAATGTTGACGGTGGCTTCGGCAATCCGGGTGCCCTCGCTTCCGATCAGCGCGACGGTCGTGACGTCAAAGGTAACTTCCGCGCTCCCGAAAAGGGCCACGCTCGTTACCGTAAGGAGCCCTGTGTCAATCGTGTAGCTTCCGGTAAGCGGTTTGGATACTTCCTCGCCTACGCCCGCGCCTTCGATCTGAAGAAGGGAGAATTGCTCAGTGGACTGCCCAAGCCAAAGAAGACCCGTCAACTCCAAGCCGTCGTCCAGGATCGCGTTTTGAACTCGCTCCCGCTTCCCAGTTACGAGGTAATAAATATTGATAAAGCCTTTCCAAGTTGCTGGTTTCATTGTGAGCCCCTTTGTTCTATTCCGTGAGTATACTTCTTTGCTCTTTACAAGGCAACGTCGTCGTCTAGCGTAATGCCGGTGTTGTCTTCGTTTACCAGTTCAAACGTCGTTCTCTGCGTCCAACCCGCTCGTTCAGCCTGCGTCGAGTCGTTCGCGGCCGTCGCGGTGAAGGTTTCGTTCCAGCCGTATCCTTCAGCAATAAGCTCGCCGAAGCCGCGAGTTGTAACGGTCTGATTCCACCCGCGCGCGTCAGACGGCGTAAGCTGGGCTGCAATGGCGGTCGAAACTGACCCCTGCCATCCGGTCGCCTCGTTTATGATAGGTGGCTTCAGCACAGCGAGGAACGCCCCGGCCCAGCCTTGCGAATCTTCTACCAGTCGAATGAAGGAAAGCGAGGTGTTTTGAGCCCAGCCGCGCGCGTCTCCGATCGGCTCGCTAACGCCCCGGACGTTCGTTTCAGAAGCCCAGCCTTGGTTCTCGCTCGACTCGTCCACGCCCCGAAGCACGCCGGTGACACCTGTGTTAAAGCCCAGCAGTGTAGCCGGGTGTGCGTTCTTTCGTTCGAGCCGCTCAACGCGCCGCCCGATTTCATACGCGGGATCGACACCGCTGCGGCTTCGACGCGGCTGGTTGGGAGGAACGCGCGCGCCATCGACAATCTCGGACGGGCTCGTGAGCGTTACCTGTACAGAAAGATCGTTGCCATCAGTCGTCCGGGTAATGTCGGTGACGTAAAGCGGCGCGGCAAAATCGGGATCGACGAGGGAGACGTTGACGACCTGATCCGGCTCCCAACCTACGCCCACAACCTCCAGCTGAACGTCGTAAGCCGGGTATGCCTTGTAACGCAAAAGCTCGTCCAGCTTCCGGGTCATCGCCTTGATGTTGTCGCCGCCGTTATCGCTGAGTGGCGGAGCGTCGCGCCGCCCGTAAAGCTCGATGGACGCCGGGTCAAAACGCTCGACCCAGTGGAGCCCTCGGACAGTCATCTGGACCGTCATTTGCCCGTTGATATTATTGTTTGCCTGAATCGACTTGTTCAATTCAAGGATGCCGTTTTCATCGACGTTCGCGACTTCCAACCCAAGGTCGCGCCATTTCTGCTGGACAATTCGCGGCTCCCCGACGACCTCGACGCCCCTGAGCAGCGACGGGTTAAACTGGAAGCCGTCAATACAGTCGAACGGCTGGAAATAGCGGCCGATCGAGAGCGTGCTATATGACCAAGCTTGGCCCCGGAACACATTGTATATTCCTTCGAGGCTTTGCTTCAGCCGGAGCGTATCCCGGACAATGCCGCGATCGCCTTGGTTGAGGTCCGGCCCTTGGTTGAGGAGAGGATCGAAAAAGAACAGGGTGTTGCCCCGGATTTTCCAAGCCCAGCCCGTCAGCAGACAGACCTCTTCCATGACGTCGTAAAGCGAATCAAATTTGCTCGCATACTCCTCGACGTCGGTGAGGTTCGTATCGACGCCCGCCAGCGAGATATTCCGGAGAGCGGGAGAGCCTTGAGTGTGCCGCTGCCACGCCTGTAGAACGACGTTGGTGGCAGAGACCTTTATCCAACGGTCAAGGAAACGGGTGTGGCTCGCGAGGTATTCGAGGGACCGGCACTGGACGCGCTTGTAAGTGAATGCGCCGTTGCGGTTCTCTGTTACATTCGTGATCACAACTTCCCACGTTTGGGAATTGCCATCGACCGTCTGCGTCACCGTTACCGGCTCGCCGATAAAGGCAGACTGGAACGCGACCGCTTGCCCCGGAACATTGAGCTGCTCCAGAACGAAGTCAATGGACACGACCCGTTCCGAGCTGCTATCTTTGATCGAGCAATCGTGGACAATAGCCGGGACGCCGGAGACGGTTACAGCTTGAGAGAACTCACCGAAAATCGGCATCAAAAGGCTCCTGACATTTCCAGACCTCTGCGGCGCATCCGGTCCAGCATATCGCGATCGTCGCGAATAATCGAGTGTCGCATATCAACCATGACGCCGCCGCCTGTTCCACGACCTTGTCCGCGCCCCATCGTCGCGTCCATCTCGACGTCCGGCGATACCTTGTCAGGGAGCCCGGCGAGCGTTCCGTTGACGCCTTTGACGAGGCGCTGCGTGTCCTTAATCGACTGATCTGTCATGTTGCCAAACTCGCCGATAACGCCCCGGACCATATCGGGAACGATCGAGTTGCCGACGACGGCCATGAACATTTGCTTGATTGAATTGATTACGTTCTGCGCCATGTTCTTAACGTAATCTACAACCTGCGACACCATGTTCTTAACGGCGTTCAGCGCCATCGAGCCCATGTTCAGGAAATACTGGACGACCGCTTGGACCATGTTCTGGATAAGCGCGACGACCTGCCCTGGCATCTGAGCGATCCGCTCGATGACCCCGGAGACGAAGCTGGTGACAATCTCGAAAACCCTTGTGACGCCGGAGGTCCAAAGCTCCCAAACGCCGGTCCAGAACTGCGCGAACATCTCCATAATCTTTGCGCTTCCGGCGGTTATCGCCTCCCAAATCTTCGTGTACATGTTGACGTAAAACTGGATGATTTTTTGGACACCTTCGCTTACAAACTGGATCACGGCCGTAAAGCCTTGCTTGATCGACTCCCAAGCGGCTTGGAGCGTCGCGGCGAGCTTCGTGCCGACAGCGCCCCAGCCGCCGAAGTGCTCGACGATCGCTTGTACAGCTTTGACCAGGAGATAGATTCCGGCGGCGACCGCAGCGACAATCGCAATGATCGGCCCGAAGGCAACGACGATCGGAACCAGCGCCGGAGATAGCGCCAGCGCGGCGACCTTGAGCGCGACGAAGACTTTGATGGCTCCTCCGACGAGCCCGATGACCTTGCCGAGAACGATCAGGACTGGCCCAAGCGCGGCAGCAATTCCCAGCATAGCAGTGATCATCGTCTGGATCGGCTGAGGCAGAGATGTGAACGCGGTAACGAGCCCGCCGATTACAGAGGCGAGCGATTTGGCAGCGGGCACAACGACGTCAACCAGGACTGGAACGAGGCTGGTCAATACCGGGATAAGCGCGGAGCCGATCTGGACTGATACGACGTCCATGGCTTGTCCAAACAGCGCCATATCGCCGCGCGCCTGCCGGGTCGATTCGAGGACTTCATCAGAGAGGATGAGCCCGGTTTCTTCCGCGCGGTCCCCCAGCTCTTTCATCGCGGCCCCGTTGTTTTTCAACAAGGGCCATAGGGCGGCACTGTCACCAGCCAGGGCTTCCATGTAGAAGGTCATATCAGCCTGCGATACATTGGCCTTTTCTAGGCTGCTAACGTATAGCTGAAGTGCGTCGGGTCCGGATAAGTTTTTGAATTGTGCTGCCGTTACACCAACCTTCGGAGCGATGTTTTCGAAGAAGTCGGCCATAGGGCCGCCACCCGTAGCCATGAAGTCGCCAACGCGATCGTTCACGTCTTTAAGGATGTCTGCGTACTTATCGGACTCGATGCCAACACTCTTCACCGCGAAGGCTTGGCGCTGGAAGGTCTGCGCGTTGGTATTTGATACCTGCGTCATCCGGTCCAGTTCTTTGGTGTACGTCGCTGCCTTATTCGCGAGGAGCGCCACGCCCGCAGTAGCGGCAGCGAGCGGCCCGGTGACCCATTTCGTCATAGCGCCGCCGGTCGCGCTGACCTTCGACCCAAGCCGCTGCATTCCGTCGCCTAGTTCCATCAAACGCCCGTCTGTGCTTTGGGCGTTTTTGTCTATATCGGCCAATCCTTTCTTTACAGCTTCGCTTCCCTCAAGCGCGATCTTGCCGACGATTTTGAAGAGTTCTAGCACGGTCACGCTCCACGATGCTGTTAGCGATTGCCAAGGCTTCTTCCTTGGTCGTCTTTGGTACCTCTGCGGTTGGGCTGGGCAAGCCGATCGCTTCGAGGTATTTATGGAAGTTCTTTTGCCCTCCGTGGCCGCACAGCCAAGCGTTGAACGACTCTACAACAAGCGACTCTCGCGACTCGTCCGCTTGAGCGGCGAGAGCTGCTTGCGAGAGGTTGTAAAACTGTCCCGGCCGGAGCCTGTGAAGCTCGTCGAGCGTCCAGCCATATCGGGATAGCAGACGATCGGTTACAACCCAGCGCCCTAGCTGAGCATCCCGCGCGCCTGCTCGTAAAAATCCTTGAGTTCTGGATCCTCCTTGATCTGGCGGATAATCTCGATGAGCGTGGACAAAGGTTCTTCACGAAGCTCCGCTGCAGTCATCCCGGCCGCGCTCGCGAGGAACTTGAACGCGGATTCCCGACTATACTTCAGCATCGTCTGGAGGATCTCCGCGCCCAGCTTCGCCGCTTCGCTCCCGTCGCCGTCGCCTGCTTGTTTTGCCTTTGTGAACAGGTCCATATTCATATGGTCCATCGAATCCGCGAGGACTTCAGCAAAGTCCAGCGCGGCTCCGGCGGTCAATCTCACTTGTACGTTCTTGGCTTGTTCAGCCATTGCTTACACCTCGTCTGGAATACGGATTTCCCACGGGCTCGTCTCGACGTCCGCCGGGTCAAAGTGGGCTGCGAATGTAACTTCAAGGCTCGCTTCATCGTCGTCGGTTGTCTCGATCTCGAAGTTGCCTTCAGACAGCGCGTTCCTGATAATGAAAATTACGTCCTGCCCGGTATCGCGGCGACGGCCTACCAACGCGATGTTGGTGAGGTACGCTGACTCATCCGGGAAGGCGGTGCCGCGCGTAATAACTTTCTGCGCCGGGTCCGCTTCTGTTGTGATTGTCGAGCCCAGGAGCGCCAGCGAGAAGTTCTCAGCGGTCATCTCCAGAAGGTTCGCTGTGATCCGGGCAGTCTCGTCGATAATCCGGCGAGCGCCTTTCATGGGGCCGCGCAATCCGTCGATCGGGATTACACGAATGTCTTGTTCAATGATAAAGCTCGCGCCCTCGCGAGTCGCGCCCAACACGCGTTCTTCGGGTTCGCCGTAGTCAGCAAACACCGCTCCGGCGTCGATGATCATGCGCTTTACGGTTTCGGTTGAAACTGTCATAGATTTTCTCCTTGCCTCAAGTCGTTATTAAACCTTGGATTGCGTCAAAAGTCTTCCTTCCAACACCGTTCACAAGCAACAAATCTTCGATCGTGGCGAAAGGCCCGTTGTCGATTCTATGTTGCGCGATCGTCGAGGCGAGCCCCGAAGTAACACGCGGCAAGGTTTGGAGATCGTCCGCGCTCGCCGTATTGATATTGGTCTTGGTAAACTGGTACACCTCCCGGTTCGCTCTCGCGGCCGTCGCTGCCCCTCGAAGCATACGCGTGCCGAAGGTCATCCGCCACCTCGAAACGCTTGGCGTGGGCTCCTGAATCGCTCCGCTCTGGCGCAATTTGATTCGAGTCGATCCGCGCTCATTCGCCAGGTCTGTATAGTCTAATAGGTCGATCACCCTGAAGGCAATCTTGCGAAGGCGCACAACGCTGTTTCCTTCGTCCCAGATATTAAGCTCCAGCTGCCCGGAAGAAACTGTTCCCCCCACGTTCGCCACCAGCGTTTCGTCGTGCGTTACGACGATATAAGGCTGGCGCGACTCTGGCGCCCAATAAGAAAAGATCGCTGGCTCACCAGTCAGTTCGTCTACCGGGAGGA
>Ga0136555_1000961_pt1 | contig 10833 bp, 11 predicted proteins | sample AntRauTorckE5432_FD_104927 | JGI IMG/M metagenome (GOLD analysis project Ga0136555, IMG submission 104927) | Saline lake microbial communities from Rauer Islands, Antarctica - Metagenome Torckler E5 #432 | ecosystem: Environmental > Aquatic > Non-marine Saline and Alkaline > Saline | place...
CTTGGACCTGTCAGTTACTGATAAGTACAAGAATGAAGAGGTCGAATCCTCCTACGGATATCTGTCTGGCTATAAAAAGCCACGTGGAATCACCGAACAGACCAACCGTCTGCGCGAGCTGATTCCTGGAGTTGGATATGCCGACGAACAGATCGCCCAGGGTGAGCTTCCGAAAAACGCAGAAGGATGGTTTGCTATCCCGAAGTGGCAATCGGTTGCTCCGACTTATGCCGAAGCAGTGCAGAAAGTGTTCGATTTGATCAAAGAAACTCGTGGCAAGTTCTATAACTACTGCGACGGACAGATCACAAACGAACGTTTGCGTCAGTCGATCAAAACACAAGGTGTGTTTGATCAGTTTGCCGAAGCTCAGAAAGGTTACGACATTCTCGTGATCCCTGCTCAGTTCGGTATTCTTCATCGCGGTCGCTCGGTTCGACGTGCACTCGAAGTGATGATTGATCAAGGAAAATTCGGTCTTGATGCATTCGCAATCGGTATTATGCTGTTGACTCATCCAGAACGTCTGGAGAATTGCGACGACCTCTGGATTGATTGTGCGGGCGACGAATTCGACGATCCGGACTCCGATGCTTCCTTCGGCCGCGCTCCGTACTTCGTCTTCAACTGCGGCAAGGTCAAGTTCGGCACTAACGGGGTCGTCAATGCGAGCGACGGCTACGGTTCAGCTTCGGGTTTCGTTCCGCAATCGTGAACCTTGAGTACTTGAGGATTGGAAACTTTTGAATCCTTGAAACCTTGTTCGCGCCATTTTATTGGCGGGAACTCGCCGGGTTATTTACACTATTCAGTTAGTGTGAATGACCCGGTTTTTTATTTCCTAACGAAATAAATAGCAACAAGTACTTTGGTGTGCTGGTTATCCTAAAACTTTTTCTAACTCTTCCTTTGCAATATCATAATCAGACCAAGGAGTTTTCTTTCCATTCGCTTCCATTAAATAAGGATCAGTCCCTTTTCCAGAAATTAATACAGCATAATTATCGCCAGCCTTTTTGATTGCCGTATTAATAGCCTCTCTGCGGTCCATAATTTTTGTCACAGGTTTTTTTGTAATAGCCACCGCCATTTCATTAATAATAGTTTCAGGATTTTCATCATAAGGGTCTTCATTTGTCAGAATAATTTCATCACAATATTTTTCCGCAACCCCGGCCATAACAGGACGTTTCCATTTATCACGACCACCACCTGTGTTTCCCAGAACACAAACTTTTTTCTTGTTTTGAAAAGCTTTATAAAGTTCTTCCAAGGATTCTGGAGTATGAGCATAATCAACAACAACATCAAAATTTTGCCCCAAGTTAATTTTTTGCACACGACCAGGAATTTCAGAAATATTTTCCATTGCGCTCCTGATTGTCTCGACAGAAATTCCAATCGCATCTGCAAATGTTGCTGCCGCCAAAATATTGTATGCATTAAATTCTCCATCCAGTTTTGAATAGATAGTATTTTTCCTGAAACGCATACTGATTCCGTTTGAAAGGTCTATCGGTTTTGCGTCACTGATAGAGAAACTGATTTTTTTGTCAGCACTTTGTTTCAAGAAATGTTCGGACTCTTCATCGTCGCCATTAACAATTAAAATAGTATTTTCTTTTCCTCCTTGCCCCAGATTCTCTCTAATATTTAATTTAGCTTGGCGATAATTTTCATAAGAACCATGAGACTCGATATGTTCAGGAGAAAGGTTAGTAAAAATGAAAGAGTCTAGGTAAATAAATTTGTGGCGGAATTGTTTTGATCCTTCTGATGTGATTTCAACAACTGCATGTGTGCATCCTGCTTTCACTGCGTCTGCCAAAAACTTTTGCATAAAAAATCTACCTGGCATCGACATTTTGTATTTGTTTGGTTTTGAATTTTCACCAACCTTGAAACGAATAGTATTTGAAAGTGCTGTCTTGTGACCTGCTTCTTCTAAAATTGCGTTAATCAATTCTGTTGTTGTTGATTTTCCTTTTGTTCCGGTAACACCAACGATGTAAAGTTTTTTAGCAGGGAAGCCATAAATAATTGCTCCAGTTAGAGACAGTAAATAGTGATAAATAGGTTGGCCTATTTTGTATAGTTTTTTTGGGATAAGTTTTTCTGTTGCTCTTAGTAAGTTTTCCATTTGTATATTAAAAATTATTTACCTAGTCCTTTTAATGCTTCTTTGATCATCTTTTCAGGATTATCGGAAGATTCTATTCCTGCAATTGCTTCCCTTGATTCGCGCTCAGAATACCCAAGAGCAACCAAAGCGTCAATCGCAACTGCATTTTGATTTTGCGGTGCACCTTTTACAGATTCAATCGCACCTAATTTATCTTTCAGCGCCAGAACAATTTTCTCTGCACTCTTTTTTCCTATCCCAGAAATTTTTGATAAATAAGTTGCATCGCCAGATTGAATTCCTTCGGTCAAAGTTTCTACCGTTGTCGAATTTAATATAGAAAGGGCACTCTTTGGTCCCACACCGTTGATGGTTAATAGAAGTTTAAAGAAAGACAGTTCGTCTCTTGTTAAGAATCCATATAAATCCTCAGCGTTGTCTTTGACTGCGTGGTATGTCCAGAATTCATTTTCTGATCCAATAGTAGTTTCCTGAATGATTTTTCCAGTAACAAAGATTTCATATCCAATATCGCCGGTTTTCAAAACAACGGTTTGCATATCTTTGTCGATGATTTCTCCTTTCAGGTAAGTAATCATGCAGTTATTATATCAAAGTATCAGTTTCAGAAAGTGTTGCATTTTCCTAATTACTCTGGTAAAGTCTTTTCACTTATGGCAATTACAAAAGGAGCAAAAAAAGCAATTAGATCTTCCGACAGGAAGCAAGTTTTCAATATTCGTCGTAAAAGAACGATGTTAAAGGTTATCAAAGAAATTGATAAGCTATTAATCGCAGATAAAGTTTCAGACGCAGAAAAGAAATTGACGGAGGCTTACAAAGCAATCGACAAGGCTGCAAAAATGAACACAATCAAAAAGAACAACGCTTCAAGAAAGAAATCTAGATTGTCTGCAAAAATAAAGAAAGCAAAAGAAGCAAAGAAATAAAGAATTAAAAAAATCGACCTGGTGGTCGATTTTTTGTTATTTATTATTTTAACAATTTTGTTCTTCTAATAAATAACTGTAATCCTCTAAGAGCTCGGGGTATTTTTCAAAAGCTAGCTCAATCGCTAGTTTAAGATTTTTGTCAGATTCTGAATTTTTAAGAATCTTACCAAGCCTTTCTTTACAAAGATTTTTAAACAATCCTGCTCTTATTAAATCAGTTTCTTTTGTTTTCCAATATTCTGGAACATCAGATTCAATATCTTGTTCGTCCCACTCTAAGTCAGCAAGCTCGAGCTGTTTCATTAAGTTGGATCGTAGAGAATTTAAAGAATCAATTAGATTTTTTTCTAGCTGACCGTTGGCCTCTAGAATAGTTTGATTTATCAATATTTGAATTGTTTGAGATCTTAGTTTTTTATTTTTTAAATACAAAACTTCACTTAGTTCAATTTTTATTATAGGTTCAAATGACATTATGTCTCCTTGTTTTGGTTCAGGTTCTGAAAATATTTATATCAGGCTAGATTTTTTAGTCAAATTCTAGTAATGTGTTTATCACGTTCCCGTAGTTCAACGGATAGAATATAAGTTTGCGGAACTTACGATCCAGGTTCGATTCCTGGCGGGAACACAAAAACAAAACACAAAGGCGTCAGCTTTTGTGTTTTTAATTTTTGTAGTTTCCGCCAGGAATCGAAAGACGGAGGCGGTACACAAGACGAGCGAAGCGAGTGCTTGTCGCCGAGTCGGGGTCGCGAGCACTTATATTTTTATGAACGTAGTGAAATAAAAAGATTAGTGACTCGTGGCAGGTTCCTGGCGGGAACACCACAAGAGCGTTTCTTGTTTTCTAATTCGTTTCACTCATAAGTAAATAACGTTCACCATAAACAAAAAACAGAACGACATCGTTCTGTTTTTTGTTTTAACCTTAAAACCCCAACCTCGCCATCAAAACTTGAGCAAACGATTCTTCCATTTCTTCCTCATCTAAATATTCAATCAAATATTCACGAACATCCTCATTATCAACTTGGCCGGTTAGAGGAACAATAATCAAAGGCATCAACATTTTTTTTGATTTCAATAATAGTCTGTCTCGATCAAATCCATCCTCGTCGATAACATAATAAGATTCTAGAGAAGAGTAGGGATATAAAATTTCACCAATCTTTACTCCTTGTCTATTAATTTCGTAATCAACCATTTTTGGAGAAGTGTGAGCCATCATAAAGGCAGTAAAGGCAGAAATCAAAATCAATAGAGCAAATAAAATGTTGTTAAAGAAAATTGCTAAGACTGCTACAGCAACAGCGATAATTCCAACAATCCAAAACCAATCGTTAGATTTTTCCTCATTTATATGATCAAGTGTTTCCCAAATAAGTTTGTTTGTTTTCATTTATAAAAATTATATCACTCTTATGCTTGTTTATAATTGTTTTCTACAAGTAATAATAAAGAATGAAATCCAACCACTAATATGGAAGAGGTAAGTATGTAATCACCGATAATATTTCCCGCCATAAACAATCCACCATTAATTCCAAGCAACAATATTCCTAACAAGAATATCCATGACACAACCGAGATTATGTTTAATGTAAAAGCAACTTTTCGTAAGAAAACTATTTTAGTTACATTAAACACATTTGAGTAAAGTCTGTATCCAATTAGTCTTGGAATTATGATCGCTCGGAATAAAATTTCGTTTAAAACAATTACAGACAAGATTATTAAACTCGCTCCCATTGTTGCTTCGTTTATAAAATCTATTTTTATAAAACTATTTGCTACAAAAGAAATTATAATTAATCCAATAGAAATCCAAGTTATATGAGAAAGAATTAATAAATTTCTATCTTCTTTTTCATCAATTTTAAAATCTTTTAAAAATTTAAGAGTCATTATGTCTGTGATAAATGCAGAGCTGAATCCAATAATAATTCCAACACTTTTAATTAATACAACCAAAAGTCCTAAACCAATAATTGTGTTTATATAGAATAGTAAGTCTGTGAAAACAAGAGATAAACTTTGGCTGGTTAGAATATTGATTCCAGAAATTAAAAATAAGAGAGTTGTAACAAGTGCAGAAGACAGACACCAGGTACACCATTTTTTTAGTACAAATTTTTGAATCGCTGTCAGATATATTGAAAACAAGAATCCAAAGGATGTGATCAGGAATAATATTGTTGCAATAGGAGAGATGAAATTATAAATAAGGTATCCATAACCAATTAGTAGTAATCCATAATAAAGTCCTCCTGCATATTCCAAACCAACTCCTGCAAATTTAGAATACTTGCTTTGAAGTACTGTCTCACATTCACCATCAAGAGGGCAAACCATTGGCGTATGAGAATTTTTTTCTTTCCAGATTCTGATTGAGACATAAAGTCCAATCAAGGCCAGGATTATATTTAAGATTATTACGAACATTAGTTTAATTTTAGCACAGCTTTTTATTGGATTTTATTTTTGTGTTAATAATCAAAATCACTATATAATAAAAACATGAAGCAATATAATAAATTAATTAGAGACAAGATCCCAGAAATTATTGAATCAAAGGACGAAAAATTTGAAACGCATATTGCGAATGATTCGGAATATTGGCTGAAATTGATTGAAAAGTTAAAAGAAGAGACTTCTGAATTTGAGGAAAATCCCTCAATAGATGAACTATCAGATATTTTAGAAGTTATTGATGCAATTTCTGATTTTAAAAATTTTGATGCCAATGAGGTTCAAAAAACAAAGTCTGAAAAGTTAGAAAAAAGAGGTGGATTTGAAAAAAGATTAATTTTAGATTGGACAGAATAAAATAATTGCAATAAAGAGTGATTTTAGATAGTATTCTTGAACGGTTTATATTGGCTGATTCTGTATGGAGAGATGGCAGGGTGCTCAATGAACAAAAGAGTCCCCAGGGCGATTATTGTGAATTAGTGACTACCAGAAAGTTATCACTTTTGTAACAAAGTGGTGCTATATTTAAAAGAAATTGGAGAGATGGCAGAGTGGTTGAATGCACCAGTCTTGAAAACTGGAATGTCCGAAAGGGCATCGGGAGTTCGAATCTCCCTCTCTCCGCATTGACAACCTAGTAGATACATGACCTAATTACCTATGTAATTACTGCGACCCATGTGCCTACAAAGTTGCGAATAAAAACACGATTAAGTCGTGTTTTTATTCTGTCCAAAGAATTTGATATTGAAAACCTACATGTTTTTCTGAATCCTGTCTTTTATCTTCTTGAATAGAAGCCACAACCCTTTCGTCTCCTGCAAATGATTCCGTGTGCAAACTGCAGAGATAAACCATTAATGATTCAAATATATTAACTAGATTTATTATCGTTGATTCCATAAAGGCAGACACTTTAATTTTCGGAATATTATATACAGTACTTTCGTATGTAATCGCCGGAGTTGAAATCGTATTATCTGGGTTCAATTTGTAGTTCACTATATCAAACAGGTCATCTTTTAGTTCACCGTGAGGATGCTCTATTTTGTTTCTCATTCGACGTAGTCCAGTGGTGTATACTTCGAAACTTTTAATGAATTTTATAAAATCTTTTTGAGTTTCTGGATCGAGTTTGGTGATGAGTTTTGACTCCCATCCCTTACCTTTAACATCAGGATAAAAGAGGTTGGACATTCCCATGATAAGTCCGCAGGCATGATCTGTATTTGAAATAAATCCTTTAACTTTTTGTTCAAGATTAGGAAGATTTGGTGCATGAGGTTCTTTCCCTATAGAAGAATTAATTGTCTCTTCCTCCCTGATATAGTTCCTTCTTAGATTATCTAGTGAAGTAATTTCTTTTAAAAAAGAAAGAGAGATATTTATTCCTTTATTGTGACTTATTCCTTTATTCAACGAACCCTCTTTGAATAGGACACTTGCTTGCTGAAATGTTCTGCCGACGAATTCATTATCAGAACCATAAGGAAGAATGTTTTGTACATTATGATTCATTTTAGAGTTAGTTCTATCAGGATCAACATTGTCTGCCATCAGAATTTCTCTAATATTCTTTCTGGTAATACATATAAGCTTATCATCCACTGTTATCATTGCAGAAATATTATCTCCTTCTTCAGATCCAAGCTCAAGACGACCACCTTGGGATCTGTATGCAAATGGGTCATTTTTATCTGATTTCATAAATTGATTATATCTTAAAATAGGGTTTAATTCTGTATTTTTGATAATATAGCCTTATGAATAAATATAGAGTCTACGCGCTAATACACGGACAAACACTTCCTGTTGGAAAAATCCAAGATTGTGAAATAAAACAAATGGATTTTAAAGAACAGTCCGAAAGAAAATTTTCACCTATAAAATACGAATTTGCACCAAAAGAACATTACGATACTTATATGACATCAGTTCCATTTATTGATCCAATGAAGATTTACTCTAACTATGTAATAACTTGTGATATTGAAGAGGGTGATTATAAAGGGTCGTTAGGGGGCGCAATTAGAAAATTTAATAAAGTTTGTTCGACTTTATTCTTATCTGGCATTAAAGATATTTATTCAAAACACAATCAATACTCAGGTGAACCCTATATCTATCAAATTAATAAAGTCTATTTAATTGATGAGAAAGATAACGAGAGTGATGTTGAATTAGATTTAAAAAGTGGACATATTCATTTACCAAATAGACCCGAAAGAAACGAGTGGTTTAGTAAAGATACTGAAGAATTTACAAACAGCGTTTTTAATTCTAAAGACCCCGTCTTTAGGAAAGCATTAAAATATTTATACAGCTCCTCTTTGGGACATTTTAAATTAAATAGCCCAGAAAAAATAGCACTTGATCATTTTAAATCTGTTGAATTAATTATAAACTGTCTAAGTACAAAAGATCATTTTAAAAACGGGGTCGATGAAGTGGGTCAAGAGTTAGACTTAACACCTGAAGAAATTGAAAGAGTTAAAAAATATTGGGACGATAGATCTAACGGTGATATTGCTCACTCAACACATGACGACCCTGTGTCTTTTTATCCTAATCAATTCCCTGAACCAAAAGGCATGGAATATAATTGGTCATTCTCTGATAATTTAGCAAAAAAGATTCTATTAAATTATTTTGATTTAAGAAATAGGTTCTTTTTGATTGATGTTGAGAAACCCCATGAACAGAAAGATCAACTTACATTAGGAATCATCAATAATGATTGTAATCATTTATTTTTTCAAACAAATACAGAAACCAAAAAAGAATTGTTAAACGAGGTTAAGAAAAAAGTTATTGATGTTTTCGAATTAGATAAGAAAGATTTTAAAACAAGCTTTTATAAATCTAAATCCCAAATAAGTATTTTACTAGACAAAGGAAAGAATTTTGATTTAAATAAAATTACTTCATACAGAACAAGAATACTTTAGTCCATCAATGTTATCTTCTTATCCCTTAATACCAGCCTACTCCTCAGATGACCCAATAAATCTCTCTTCTCGCTAACACTCCCTTCTTTTAATACATACTTCGCATATTCTCTCGTCGCAATATCATCCTCGTCAATTTGCATTTTTGGTTTTCCTTTAACGGCAAGTCGTTGTAGTCGATTAAATCGTTTAATTTCTTCTTCAAGTTTCATTCTCATTCCTAATTCGTTGATATTTACCTTATCAATTATCTTTAAAAGTTCATCAATCAATTCTTCCTCTCGTATATATTTATTCTTACAATTCCTATCTTTTGACTTACTACATGAATAGTAGACGTACTTTGCGGTTGTTCCATCTTTCAATTCTTTGTATTTCTCCTGTGCCGTAATTCCGGATCCACATAGTCCACAGGTAAACAGTTTTGTGAATGCAAACTCTCTGCTCTCTCTAACTATTTTGTCCCTTTTTAATCTGTCTTGAGCTTTATCGAATAATTCTTTAGTGATGATTGATTCGTGTGATCCTTGATACCAGTTTCCACTACCTCGCGGATATTCAAATGGTCCATAATAGATTGTCATATTAAAAATACGATAAACCCCCGACAGCGTCAGGGGTTTATTTCCTCGAGTATAAAAATTCAAATCAAATCTGAGCCAGTTATATACTTTTCTTCCGCTCCATCCTTCGTGTGCCACTTTCTCAAACATTTGTTTAATGACATGAGCACGATCAGGATCTACAATTATCTGACACTTCTTATCCATCCTTGCCTGATTCAAATATCCCAGCGGTGCCATTCCAGGCCAGAGTCCTGATTCTACTCTTGATCTCAATCCACGTTTTACATTGATACCTCTATTGTCATTCTCTAGTTTTGCCTGTGATCCTAGTATCATTAGGAGGAATTTCTCATTTGGATTATTTGAAAATGTTTGCCCGAAGGTTCTTATCTGCAAAAGTTTTCCTGCATCCATGAGATCTACAATCTTTCCGAGGTCTCCTGCGTTTCTTGAGATTCGATCAGGTGCCCAAGTTAGAATACAATTGTATTTACTTGATGCAATTTCCTCAACTATCTCATTGAACACTGGTCGCTGACCTGTCTCTTTAGCAGAGTGACTTTCTCGTTTCATTGATACAATTTCAAGTCCTTCACGTTCTGCTAATTGAAGCATTTCTTTAATCTGTGAATCTATTGAAAGAACTTGACGTTCCTCAGATTCGCTCGATTTTCTGGCATATAGGCAATACCTACTCTTTACTACTTTTATGTCCTCCTGAGCTATTTCAAAGCCCTGTGGTGCTGTTATCTTCATACCTACATTAATGACGCAAACACCTTGATGAGTCTAGAGCGTCCCGAGTAGATAACTTACTTTATTGATACATCACAAGCTTCACCAAATTTTTCCAAATCACTAAATAAATAATCAACACTTCCGATTATACTGAAGACTTTATATTCTAAAGATTTAGAATCCCAGTAGTATTCATACACACCATTTTCTCTTATCTTTTTAGGACACGGTACAAAATATCTCCATCCATCTACACCAATAAATAGTAATGGAGTATGAACCCTTTCACCATTAATTTTCAATATTACCTCTGTAGCGTGCGATTTTTTATCAGGAAAATGATCTGTCCATTTTTCTTTAAAGTCCCTTGATGCATCTGATATTTCGATTACAAAAGAATTATCATCTTCGAATATCCATTTTTCTGGAGAGTCAAAAGAAACCTTTTTCCATTTAGATAACTCAAGTATTCTTTCAAAAACATCAAGATTTTTCTTACCAAATATCTTTCTAAATGCCCATGAAACAAACCATGCAGGAGTTTTCTTTAAAATCAATAAATATATAGTTTCCATAATAATTATTCCCAAAGATTGGCTACAACATCTTTGGTTTTTTGTTCGTAGATTTCAATCAGTTTTTTAGCAGATTCGATTAGTTCACGTTCAGCTTCTATTTTTTCCACAATTTGACTTTGAGTTTCCAAAGAAGGAAGTGGTATTTCAAAATTTGAGATTTGTGCAAGAGATAGGTTGCTCTGAGCAACACCAACTTTTAGTCCTGAAATTTGATTTTGAATCAAGTTTGATCTTAGTACTTGTTCTAAGTACTTTGGACTGATTTCCTTTTTAGGTGAAATGATTGCAAGTGCCTGATTTGTGTTGGCTGGCAAAATAGAAGGATCAACTAAAGCCACTCTACCAAGAGCTCCTGCGATTGAGAAAAGCACATCGTTTTCTTTTAGTTGAGAGCGTTTCTGAGCTTCATGACAATTTTCATCTATATAAGCAAACTTATCCTTGATAAAATAC
>Ga0136555_1000966_pt1 | contig 10800 bp, 19 predicted proteins | sample AntRauTorckE5432_FD_104927 | JGI IMG/M metagenome (GOLD analysis project Ga0136555, IMG submission 104927) | Saline lake microbial communities from Rauer Islands, Antarctica - Metagenome Torckler E5 #432 | ecosystem: Environmental > Aquatic > Non-marine Saline and Alkaline > Saline | place...
GGTAGAATTGATAGAGTAACGCCTATCACCAGCAACCAAGTTTACATACAGTGAATTAACCTGTATTATATACAAATCACGCTCGTGTAGCCCACGTTGGTAGAGGCAACATCTTTAAACGGTGTAAAGGATGGGTTCGACTCCCTTCACGAGTACCATTTAACCCTAACAAAAAGAGAGATAAGATTATGGCAGGTAAACTCGTTACACGAAAATTGAATCCCAAACGTAAGATGAAAACATCTATCGGGAAAAGTAAGAACTCTACTTACAACAAGGCACGTCATAAGAAACAAGGTAAGAAAAAGTATCGTGGTCAGGGTCGGTAACATTTCATTAAGAGGTAACAAGCATCAAACTTTGAGGAATGTTGAATTCAGAGTACTTTGGAAAATTTATAATTGGTACTTGACAAAGGATACTGAAAAGTATAATGTAAACCACGATAACGGAATGTATGTAATCAACAGATACGACATTTCATTTATGGGATTAAGTAAAGATAAACAAATGAAAGAAATTAAGGAGAATAACGATGAAACGTAAACAAACGGCAAAACTCATCGTGTTCATGGGATAGACTAACACTCACCCATGAACACGTAAAGCAACAGTGTTCATGGGTGCGTAGTGTCAATTGGTAACACACCGGTCTTTTAAATCGGTTAATGCTGGTTCAAATCCAGCCGCACCTACCAAATTTAAAATGATTTGGGGGTATAGTTCAACGGCAGAACAGTATACTTTTAATATACCTATTGGGGTTCGATTCCCTATGCCCTCACCATAACCTTTAACGGGTTGAACGTTTTGGTGTTTTATATAAATACCATTACTACAGTTCAAGTCGGAGGTAAAATGAAAGAGTGTAAATATTGTGGGGAAGAATTACCTACAGAGAAGAAGAGGAATACGTTCTGTAATAGTTCATGTTCGGCATCATTTAACAATCAAGGTGTACGTAGACATGGGAAAGAACCAGAACAAAAGGAATGTTTAACCTGTTCCAAGACCTTTACAGTAGGAAGAAATACAGGAGGCTTGTATTGTTCGATTCAATGTCATTCTGACCATAGATATAACCTCTATATCACCAGTTGGAAAAATGGTGATGAGGATGGAACAAAATCTGGTGGTGCTGGGGTATCAGGTCACATAAGACGATATCTCTTTGAGAAATATGACAGTAAGTGTTCAAGATGTGGGTGGGATACACCAAACCCATTCATTGATAAATTAATTCTTGAGATAGAACATATTGATGGTAACTCAGTCAATAACAACGAAGATAACTTAGACCTGATATGTCCAAACTGTCACAGTCTAACACCTACATACAAGGCACTGAACGCTGGTAATGGTAACAAAGCAAGATTGATTTACAATAGATTGAAATAAAAGTTAAAAATAATAGAATAGGTCGTTGACAGATACACCCTGACCTGTTACACTGTTTAAATAGTCAAACGAAACAAATTGATCTTTAACAATTGAAGTATTGGTCGCATGTGATCAACAAGTAAGCCATAGTGATATGGTGAGAGGGAAGTTCTTTATCAGACTCCCGCCGAGAAATCGGATAATCATGCAAGTCTCGACTCCCCTTGTAATGAGGGAATTCATTGGTTAGTAGCCGATGGATTTAAGTAAAGACGAATAGGTAGGACAACTGAACCTGATGGGTAACACTGGTCAGGTCAATTTTCGGGTAGTACCGAATCACTACATACTAAACTATTTTATTTACAAGAGTTAAGGGATAATCAATTTAGTCCGAGTGTTGTAACGAGGGCGGTTGGTAGTTCGGATAGGTTATGGATTCCTAATTTTAGGAAGACTAAATCTTGACAGACGGTTTATTACCCAACAAAGGGGAAAAACATTAGGTGTGTGGTATTTCGTAGTAGCAATATTATGAATCCACAGGGGTCACACATCTTCGATATATACGATCTGACAAAGGTTGTCAATCAGCCTCTTAAGCTGACATTTTTTGGTTCAATCCCAAAATTGTAAACAAACGCAAAGTTGGCCCCACCGTAGATTGAAAGTGGCTTAAACCTCAACATGTTATGTGAATTGAGGCATCCAAAAACTCGCAAGGTCTAGGATGTTGATAAGGAGTCGCACTATCGGAATTAATTACTCAGGTAGGTAGACAAGGTATTGAATAGGTTTACGGGATAAGAGTAACGCCCCTCTTCAAAAAAGGCAGTCACGTCAGAATACATATCCGAGTGGTATGTGGATAAGTTGAGAACCAAGGATGTCGCAATCCAAGGGTAATGCAACGAAAGTTCTGACATAGAAGGTGTAATCTCAGCCCTTCTTTTTCTTTGATAGTTTAAAGTAAAAACGGTTGACGGAATAATGGGTTCACGCCCATAACGTAGTGAGAAGATGGCTGAAATGTCCAACAAACCTGTTAAGGTATAGTCCTATCACGTAGTTAGTAACGTCATCCTGAATAACGAACAGAACAGACCAAGGTAACGTAACCTTCGGCGGTTGAAAGGTCATGGTTCTGGTTTTCCTGCTAAAATCCGTCGCTTATAAGACACTGGAATTGTCAGTGATAGTGGGAATTGAGGGTAACAAAAATCCCTCCATCTGATGAACTCTTCGGAGAGATAAACAATAGGATTGATCATCTTGTTGGGATGTGTCGGAATATTTGGGGTGTTGAGAAAGCCTGTATGATTGATGTTGTCATACACCGTTTTTATTTTAAAGTATCAAAGAAGGGAGTCTTTATCAGACTCCCAATCTCTATTAGATGAACATTGAGGCGAAGTAGGCAATTGCAGGATAGGCAACGATTGTAGCAGTAAGTAAAGCCGCAACACCTAAAACGCTTAACAAGATTACGACATACGATTCTTTGAGGAAGGTTGTCATGAAGGTTGTTGAGATTCCGCATCTTTCTTTGAGGGTTAATTGCATAATGTTTCTCCTTTGTGTTAGTTTTTATTAATTCAATTATAACTTAATAAGCATTGAATGTAAATTAGTTTTAATGTATTCTTATTAATATTTAGAAACATTAGAAAAAACTTATCTTTACTTTAGTAGAGTAGTGGGTATACATTCATTAGAAAATGGCGGGTAGCGCCATGACGGCAAACAAAACGAACCTTTTTATAAATACATCTATATGTAATATTACATTATATGAGGGTTCGTTTATGGTATGTGAAAAGTGTGGTAATGAACATGATGGTGATTTTGCTTCTGGTAGATTCTGTTCGATAGAATGTTCTAATTCCAGAACACATAAAAGAAAAATAGTTGAATGTTCTGTTTGTGGTGGTGATGTGGATATTCCAGTTTCTTTTCCTAAGAAATTTGGTGCCAAATGTGATAAATGTAAACCACAGAAAAGAATAAAAAAAGTAGTTAATAATTGTTATGTTTGTGGTGTAGAATGTAGATATGATTCAAGATGTTGTAGTGTAAAATGTTCATCTAAATACCGATTGATTGAATTGTGTAAAAAAATTGAATCAACAAATGGTGTAGGTTGTGAAATAAGATCAATAAAAAAATATTTGATTCACACTACAGGACATAAATGTTGTATGTGTTTCGGTGTAGAATGGAATGGGTTACCGATACCATTGGTGATTGATCATATAAATGGCAGAGCAAACGATAACAGAATAGAGAATCTTAGGTTGGTCTGTGGTAATTGTGATATGCAATTACCTACATATAAATCTAAGAATAAAAACAGCGAAAGAAATAGATAAGGCGGATGCCAAGGTTGGCTCCTTAAATGCTCTTGAAAAGCATGGTGACCGGAAGGTCAATAGTTCGATGCTATCATCCGCTTCCATTTTCCTCCATTATACGGAAAGTAAACCAGTAAGGTACTGGACTCGCCTGCTAAGCGATGTGACGGTAAAACGTTGGATTTCAAGTATCCTGCTTTCCCCCATTCAAAGGAATATATGACACCTGATATTATCATAAAAAGAATACGTGATTCATATATTCATTCCACAACCATCTATACTCAAGGTGGCTGTTATCAATTCTATTTAATCCTCAAAGAAATATTTCCCCAATCCATATGTTGGTATGATAGTATAGTAGGTCATATAATAACCGAAATTGACGGCAAGTTTTATGATATAACAGGAGAGGTATGTTTACCTGATAAGTCATATGTGTTATCATCAGAACCAAGAATAGCCGAAGAGGCGAAAGGATGGAGATTTGATTGGGGTGACCTGTCAAATCAAATATACTAATGAAATTAGAAGAACACGAAAAACAGAGTGTAGAAGTATTCGGGAAGCCGTGGACAGAAGTTCATTGTTTCCTTGATCAGTTTTTCCCTATGTTTAGGGGAGCAGACCATAGACGTGTCTTACATACCGTTGAAGGTCTGGAAGAGGTTGTACGACGTTTTGGTGAAGAAGCCAGACCAGTAGCCGAACTTCACATAAAAGAGGATTGGCATAGGTTTTGTGGTGTATATGAAGTGCCTACACGGGCTGAAATAGACTATGATGATTGGTTATTCTTAAACCAAATGTCGCTTAAAGCGACTGATGAATTGGTCGTAGAAGTTTGGTCAGAAAAGGTATGAATAAATTTGAAGATCGTATAAAAGAGTCTTTGGATATATTGGAGAGTTTTGATTTAAAGAAAACCGCACCATTATCGAAACGAATACCACCTATCCAATTTTATACTATTATGACAGATTTGATGGATAATCCTGATTGGACAGAACAGGATTACAATGAAGCTATTGCTGATATTAAGAATCAGATAAATTATGTCCGAGGGTATACTTTCGTTGACAGTGGTGAGAAGTTCTTGGTATTTTTTGTAAAGAATACTATGGGTGAGATAGAGGTTCATTTCACTAATGTCACACAGAATAAATTTAATATCCAAACAAAGACTCATGGTAAAACTTCACAAATTGTTTTTGCTACAGTAATCAAAACCACTTTGGATTTTTTGGCAACATCAGGGTTTGATAAAATACGAATCAAAACTGATACTGACAGGGATAAACTTTACAAAAAAATACTTGACGTTGCTATGAAAAAATATTTAAGTGATTGGTCATTTGTAAAAAAAGAACAAAACGGAGAGGATGTAGCTTTTGTTTACAAGAAACGTGATAGATTATTAGAAAGATTAATTGGGAAATATTAAAATTATTACACGGAGTTTTATGAGTGAAGTTAAACTTGTTGCAATAACGAAACCAGTTATTGATGAATGTGAAACAGGTGAAGAGTTAATTGCCTATTGTGCCAGAGTATCAAATCCCAACAATCAAAATAACCACGAAACCGCTGGTAAGCTGATGAAATATTGTGCTGATCACAGTCATTGGTCTATCTTTGAAACCGCTAGTCTGACCGTGGAAATCAAGTGTACCAGAGATATTGGTAGACAGATTATCCGGCACAGATCGTGTAAATTCCAAGAGTTCTCCCAGCGATATGCTGAGGTAACCGACGATTCCTTTGAATTGTCAGAGGCACGTCTACAGGATACAAAGAACCGACAGAGTTCACTTGAAACCAGTGACAAGAATCTACAGGATTGGTGGACACTGAATCAGGCTAGAGTTCGTGATCAATCGGTTGAATTGTATAAGGCGGCGTTAGCTAAAGGTATCGCTAAAGAGGTAGCAAGGAAGGTTCTACCCGAAGGGTTGACTAAGACCACTTTGTATCTTACAGGTGATATCCGTTCGTTTATCCACTATTGTAAGTTACGATGTGATGATGCAACTCAGAAGGAACATAGAGAGATTGCCCAGATGATCAAGGTGATTTTGTTAGAACAGTATCCCTCGTTGACAAGTATATTTGAATAAGGTATATTGATAGAAATCTTGGCTACGACAGTAGATTGCTGACGGTTCCTTCATACGGAATTCGGTGTAGAGGTTTGAATCCTCCCGTAGCTACCAACTTTGAAAGGATTACAATGACATACGATGAATGGGCAGAAGAAGTTGGAATTTTTAAAGATTCTGAAAGCCGAGAAGCATGGGATTATCAGCAAGAAATAATTGATAAACTCATAAAAAGGTTACAGGATTTGGGTCAAGAAGGGTATAACTATGTTTAAGTTTATACAGAAGCGTAAAGATTATAAGAAGTGTCTATCAGTGATGTATAGTTGTAAGACATTTGGCGAATTATCGTCAGCACTGAATTTGGTCTACAATTATGGACGAACTTACGGATTTGAATACTACTGGCGAGAACTTGATAGTAAGGGATTCGTCTTATATATGAACCATTTGGATAACATTGAGTATCAAGAAAGGTTAAAGGAAGTAAATGAGTAGATTAAAAGGTTGGCCTCTGATACCGAAAGGGTCGGCAATGGCATTACACCTAACCCCAGAGTATGATGAGGGTAAGGATTCAAAAATAAACGACAAAAACCCGTATAGTTTCTTTGATGAATATGAGAAACACTATGCGTGGGATATAGGGAGTCAAAATCGTGGACATTAAGAATTTTACATACAACGAGATATCATTTCTGGCATTTGGCGAGGCACAAAGAGTCAAGGCACAGATTGATGCACTTATTGTGGAGAATGATAATCTGACCGACACAGTTGAAGAACTTAGTAAATCACTCGTTGGAGTTAAAGAATAATGAAAATAGAGGTAACCGAAGAAAGTGATATGGTGCTCAAGGAAGTATACGATGACCTTGTTCTGGAAACAGCAGAAGGCAACAGGTTGTATATTTGCATGAGAGATAACACGTTTGAAATGTACATTGAACCTAAAGGTGTGAAAGGTGTGAATGGTGTACAATACCGAGTTAACATGGAAACAATGACGGTTGAAAAGTTATGAATTGGACAAGTATTGACATAGAGAAGCCAGAGGAAGACCGAGATTTATTCTATTTCTTTGAGGTATTGGGTGTATATCGTGGTAAGTATGAGCGAACAGAATATCCCAAGGAAATGTTTGAGGAAGGAACTGAACCTGTATACGGTGATTCGTTTTACGGGAAGAATGGTTTCTTGACAGATGACGTGTCTCATTGGATGTATGCAAACGGTGAGGAAGAGGGTTATCTGCCTGATGTTCCAATTGGATATATCAAACTCTATAATGGTAGATTCACTGAATATGCCCTTAAGTCCGAAACTATCCGTATCAAGAAGGATGAGTATGAACACTTGAAGTCACAGGTAAAGTACCTTGATGCAGGTCATTTGAATGGTCTGGTATGTCTTGAGGATGACTGTCCGTGTCATATATATTGGGATGACGAAGATGGTGTTGATGGATACAAGTGTAAACGGTGTAAAACGGTATACGATACAAAAGAGGTAGAAGGACATCCATATCGGTATTCAAGTAAATATTCCCGCCCGTGTCCTCATTGTAACCCTTATGATGAAAATACAAAAGAGTTTTACCAGAACGGATTCTTGGAGTATACCGCAGGTGACGAACCATACTCAGCAGAACATTATATTTGTGAAAAATGTGAAAGTACATACTGTATAGGAGGTATATGATAGTAACTATAACAACAAAAGAGGGTGACAAGATTGATGTATCATCTTGTGGAGAATGCCCCAAGTATAAATCAACCCAAGGTGGTGTTGGTTGGTGTGACGAGGAAATGATGGATATTGCTGACACTAGTGTTGTCAATCAAGGATGTCCTTACAATTACAAAGGGAATGTTAAGTGAGTATTTGTAGCATCCATAAAGAATATGACAAGGATCGTCACATATGTCAGGCAAACGTAAAGTTTCCTGATGTGCCAGAGGGCACGCAAATGTTGACATGTTCACGATGTAATTTCACTTATTACGATAATTGTGATATCTGTCCGTCATGTTATCAGGCAAACATATAATGGACCTCTAGCATAAAGGAAATGCACCCCGCTCATAACGGGAAGATTCGGATATCGTAATTCCGGGGGTCCACCAAATTTTGGGGTCGTAAAGGTTTCGACAGGGTTATGGAGAGAGATAACACATGCCGTAGATGATTGTTGGCTACGTTAAAAATCAATCACAAGATAATTGCAGATACTTTCGAGTACGCACAAGCAGCTTAAGGTTGCTTCGATGGTAAGATTACTCCGATAAATCTTAACCCCATCGTCATTTAATCGGAAACAGATAACAGTAGACCTGTTAAGGAACTCTGGGTATCGGATTAGTCATCCGTGTTGACCAAGTTGTTCCGAGATTATCAACCAAATTGACCCCTACGCATGTAGAATGTTACTTTTGAATTGATTTTGGACGGGGGATTCGATTTCCCCCCGACTCCACCATTTTATAGACATCTAGCTAGATATATGTCGATGTCGGGTTACACGATACAACATATAGTGTTAAATAAGGGTAACACTAATTAAAAAGGAGATTTACCCATGAAAAAGTTTATCGCAATGATCGTCATCATGTTACTGAGCTGTACACTGGTATTCGCAGGCATTACCGATGGTGACCCTAAGTTCACAAAGACGTATGAAACGTCAAAAGGAAATATCACATTCAACCATCAAAGCCATGCTGTTAATCTGAAAGATTGTGCTTTTTGTCACTCTCAATTGGAATTATTTGGTGGTTCAGTGAACAAAGATTTTGGTCACAAAGCATGTAAAATTTGTCACAAGAGGATGAATCAGACAAAAGGAAAATCCACACCGACAATTTGCACAGGCTGTCACATTAAAACAAAGTAACCCAAATTCATCCCAATTTTCTATAAATACATTCAATATGTATAAAGGAGAATTGGGATGAGTTATTTTATAGACGCTTATAACCTCACAATGTCGCATGAGGGTGGGTACTCCTGTGATGTAGATGACGTGGGTGGTGAAACGTATAAAGGTATATCAAGGGTTTACAACAAGGGGTGGTTTGGTTGGAGAATCCTTGATGGTTTGAAAAGGGAAATCGATTTCCCGAAATGTTTAGAAGCCGACGAAGGGTTACAGATTCACGTTAAAGGGTTGTATAAACAGAAGTATTTTGACCCTTATCGTGGGGACGATATGCCTAAGATGTTGGCATTAGAAATGTTTGATACCAGTGTTAATATGGGAGTAGGAAGGGCAGTAAAGTTCCTACAGATCGCTCTAAACGTCTTGAATCGTAATGAGAAGTTGTATCCAGATCAGGTAGAAGATGGAGATTATGGACCGACAACCCATAGATGCTTGACATCATATTTACAGAGTGATACAGACGTGGTATTGTGTAAGATAATAAATGTATTACAAGGTAGTCATTATATTGATTATATGAAGAAGTCCCCGAAGCAAGAGAAGTATGCGCGAGGATGGCTCAAGCGAGTCGAAATAACAAAACGATGAGGAAGAGGAAGACAGATGAGAATTAGAGATTTTTTGACGGAAGGTGAATTCGCTCAGTGTGAAGTAAACGCATTGAATGAATCCTCATTGTCCAGAGTATGGAGGCAAACACAGGCACATGATTCTGGTACTATATCTGCATATCGTGACGCAAGAGATTGTGGTGAGGGTGTGAAATACACCAAAGCGGATAAACAGAAAAGAAATGCTATACTTCAAGCAAAACTTGAAAGAATGGGTTATGGTATCACTAAAGTCAAAGGCACATATATAGAGAATTATGGTTCTGATAACGAGATTGCCGTTAAAGAGGAATCATTTCTTGTTATCGACCTAAAAGATAAAGGAACATTGAAAAAGGATTTGATGAGTTTGGGTACAATGTTTGAACAGGACTCAATCACCTATAGTAAATCATCAGGCGAATATTACATAATTTCCACTAACGAATGTCCTAAAGGATATCCGGGATTCGGTAAGGTTGGTGTTGAAAATAAATTAGGTAAATCAATGTTTGGTAAAAAGGGTGAATTCTATTCAAGAGTTAACGGTAGACCCTTTGTATTTGAATCAATTCAGAACAGAATTAGAACAATACTTGACCACACTCCAACAGAAATGCGCTCTGTCAAGCATTTTTCTCAGGAAACAGTTGAGTAATACAATTAAATAAAGTTTTCCAACTCAAACTGACTTTAAAGGTGCTTTAGAGTCCACAGAACACGTCATATGCTTACAACTCAAGGGGAATGTCGGTCAGCATATAGTACAAGCCCCTGTGACCGTATCGGTCAAGTTTAAGTGCGACATGTGTGGCAAGAGCAATATCCCTTCTGGGAATAAGTTCTGTCCAAATTGCGGCACTAACTTGACAACCAAATACTAATTTGGTATTGTAGTCATTAACTAGGTGGGGTCGCGCCCCACCTAAAACCGAAAGGAACAACATGAAATCAGTTAAACAGATGGTAAAAGAGTATTTTGCACCAGTGATGGTCGTAGTGGCATTTCTAGCCATATTTTTTGAAATGGTTCGTCAGATGGTCATTATGACAGTGATGGATTCAGAGTCATTTGATCAACTTCAAGAACAGAAATTGATCGATGAACACGCTGAAATGTCCGCATCCCCTAACACCGCAGAAGTGGCACAACTTATGGAAAAGGAACAAGAATAATGAAACGTCTTTTGATTGTAGTAATGTTGATTCTGGCATTGTTTATAGGTGGATGTTCAGACGGACCAGAGGCACAACGAGTTCTGACTCAACAAGGATACACCCAAATCCAGATAACAGGTGTGAATTTCTTTTCCTGTGGGGAGGGCGACATTTATCGTACAGGATTTACTGCACTGACTTATACCCAACAAAAGGTAGAGGGAACGGTTTGTTCTGGGGTTTTAAAAGGCAATACGATTAGATTGGATTAAATAGTACAA
>Ga0136555_1000968_pt1 | contig 10788 bp, 13 predicted proteins | sample AntRauTorckE5432_FD_104927 | JGI IMG/M metagenome (GOLD analysis project Ga0136555, IMG submission 104927) | Saline lake microbial communities from Rauer Islands, Antarctica - Metagenome Torckler E5 #432 | ecosystem: Environmental > Aquatic > Non-marine Saline and Alkaline > Saline | place...
CTGCAAGCTTTGGCACGCTGGCCCTGACGGTGACCGGATAGGGAAACGCGACGTCCACTATCGACCCCCGCCCGTGTATTTCATGTCGGCTTGCCTACGCCCCGCCGCACCGATCCGACTGTCTGCCACCACCTGGACGCGCGCCATGATCTGCCCCCCATCGGTCAGCATCAGATCGCCGCCGATGACCTGCACGCGCGCAACGTCGCCCGCCTGAGATTGCCCGCGCATTGCCCGCGCTGTATCGCGCGTAGAAGTGACCATCGCAGGCCCCCTGATAATCTCCGGACCATTCTCGCCAGCAATTCCGACTTGCCCTGATGGAATGTATCCACCCTTGTCGAACATGCCGGCAAAGAAGCCGCCCAACAGACCGCCAAAGCCACCCTTTTTGGGTGCACCGCCGCCTGCAAACATGCCAGAACCGAACAGCGCATATTCCAGAGCCGCGCGCTTTATACTGTCCTTGAATGCGTCCATCGCATCCGCACCACCCATGGCAGCGTCAATAATGCCGTCTTTGAATTGGGCCTGCATCTTTTCCATAGCAGAGATCTTGTCGCGCGCTTGATCGTACTGCTCCGCAAGCTGGCCGACCTCTGCAGCCTCTGCATCGATCTTGACTGTCAGTTCTTCGGTGATCTCCATGCCTCGCTTTTTGGCTTCGTCCAGCAGCCGGTGCTTTGCCGTGAGTTCGGCAACCTGCCCTGCGGATTTCCCCAACAGATCAATCTGCCGCTGGATGCGCTGTAATTGATCTTCGGAAATGTCGAAAAGCGGTGTTTGTTCTTTGCCGCCACCAGCGCCTGAACTGCGCGAAGCACCAGCGTCGCTTGGTGCCTTCGGCGGTTTGTAGGTGCGCAGGAACTCGCCTGCCTCTGCAGTCTGAATGTCAATCGCGCGACCACCGACCGTGCGCGGATCTATGGCACCCCTGCGGCCCTTTTCGCTAGACTGCAGTTCTGCGGCACCTAAAGCGCCCGCATAATCCCAAGCCGCACCTGCCATGGCCTGCAACTTGCTCAACATCGTATCAGCGCTTGGGAAGGCGCTGGCGATAGCAGCACCAGACGCATAGGCAGCATCGACAAATTCGCGCATGGAGAAGGTGTTGTCTTCGATCACGCCAACCAGTTTGGCCGCGCTGTCCGAAACTTCGCGCACCTGAACGGCAAGGTTCAACGCCTCGCCCGTCAACCCTTCCAGCGGCCCGAATGTGTCAGTAATGACCGCAAGAAGCCGCTCACCTGCCGCGACTACCATATCCGGCCCCTTGGCGTTTCCAAAGGAGTCTAAGGCATCTAGCAATACACGCGCCTGCGCCTCAGTGGTTCCGAACTCCTCTTGAAGCGCGTCGATTGACTGCATGTATTTTGTGCTGATGAACTGAGAATTTTCCGGCACGCTGTCGATAAACTCAATCAAGCTGCGCAGGCGGTCAACGTCAATGGCGTCGATGGCTTGACCAGCTGTCAGGGCCTCTAGCGCAAGCGCCTTGTTTATGCCTGTCAAAGCCTGTGCAAAAACCGCTGCCGCCTCTGCGGCACTGCCATACTTTTCCTCAAGCTCAGCCGTTGGAATTTGCGCGTTTGAGACAGCTGTAGAGTAAGAATTTACAGCGCTTGTAAGAGCATCTGACCTCTCTTTAAACTCACCTGCCGTTTCACCGCCGCGCATGAAAAAGGCTATCAGAGGCGCACCAACAGCCAATGCCGCACCTAACACTGCACCCATAGGGCCGAACACGCCAAGAAGCTGAGAGCCCTGCTGAGTGAAAGCTGTGAGCGCGGATTGGCCGCCCTGCACCTGCACCGCGAAGTCACCAACCTGGTAACCGGCTTGCTGAAAGATAGACCGATTGCGATTCATAAAACCTGTTGATGATGCAACGGCACTATTCATGGCGATCACGTTGTTCGTCGCGCCTGACAACCGCGCCGCCGTTCCATCGTATTCCCGCTGCAAAAGGTCTAAGCCCTTCGCGTGCTGTGTCGCGTCAATGGTGCCAGCCTCGAGAGCTGCATTGAAACGCAACTGCTGCTTTTCTAGCTTCGCCTCCGCCGCCGCCAGCGGATTAAACTTACGCTCAAGACGGTCAATCGCCGCGCCCGCAGACTTTGCCCGCTTCTCGAATTCCGCCTGCTGCAACTCCAGAAGAATGGCAATACGCTCTGTGGGCTCAACCATATTTTGCCTTTAATTGCTGAAACTCATCCCACGTAGGCGGTTGAGTGGTTTCGCTCGCGTGGGCCTCGTTCCAGCCCTCGATAAATAGGGACCAGTCCGCAGGCGTCATTGCACGCCAATCGACAGCGCTCAGACCGGCGCTGATTGCGTTTTTGATTTTGGTTTCCGCCTCGTAGGCTTCTGACCTGTCGTTGCGGACGATCCAGCTAAACCGTCTGCTTTTTTTTTACCCGCATCGGGCGGCAGGAAAGCGGCAAGTACCAGATCCTGTGCCATGGCGCGGATGCGGTGGTTTTCGTATGGCGGCAGATCGTCCACCAGCTTGTCAGCTGACTTGTCATTTAAACCAGCGCCTACCAGCCCCAGCGCAACGATATCGCGACAGTGGCTGGATTTCACCTCTCCACGACCAAGCAACTGGTCGAGGAATGTAAATATCCCGAGCCCGTGCTGCTTCTCAAACCGCTCGATCTCTCCATTCCGCAAGATCAGCGGGCGGCTTTCACCGCCCAGCTGCTCAACCGTGCCCCCTGCTGGAGCTTCCGCAGTGATTGGCATCAGGCTTCCGCTGTAAACGTCACAGGAGAAGCTGACGAAAGTGCTATCTCCTGCTTGACGGCTCCACCATTCAGCTCTGCAGAGATACCAAGATCGCCAATCAGAAATACTCCCTCGAATGCCCCGAGACCTGGAACGATGATCTGCATAGGCGCTTTTCCGTCACCTTCCAGCTTTGCAATAATCAAGCGCTCGGTCTGATCTTTGCTCTCAAAAAATCCACTACCAGAGGTCATGACTTTGCGCAGACCATGCGCCACCTCTTGCCATGCATTGCCGGTAATATCCCCGCAGCTGACGCTCGAAACATCGATCTCATCGCCGCCGATGGTCAGCGTACGTGAATTGAGGCCGCAGAGCGTGCTGAATTCAACAGGATCAGCGTCGTCTCCGATTTTGATTAGAAACAGGTCTGGATTTTGCTTCGCCATAGTTAAGCTCCTTAATAAGAGATATGCACGCGCTTAGGCGTTCGCTCCTGCCTTGCCCAAGGGCGGGATATGGGCATGTGCGGCAGGTGGCCGCGCAATCTTGTCAGCCGTCGATGATGGCCGAAAAACCAACGATCGCGGTGTAGCTTTTGGCGTCACTATCCGGAGTGACCTCTTGTGTTAGCCACTGGATCTGGACCAGACGGAACCCTACAAGATTTATTGGCACACCATCCAAAGCGGCAGAAATCGCCTCTGCGCAGCGTGTCGCCTGCAACCGGCCCGAGGTATTCGGGCGACTATGCGCTTCGATACCGAACGTGACCGTCGCCGCCCGTCCACAATCACTTCGAAGAGGTCGAACCTCGATCGCTCCGATCCGAATATAGGGACGGGTCGCGCTCTGCGGCGGCTGATCATAAACACGGCTCTCGATTAACTCAGTGACTCCAGCGTCTGCTTTCAGTGCGAGAATTACCGCTGCCTGTAACGCTAACGCGTATCCATCAGCCATTTTTTACCGCCTTGATTGCGTCCCTGATAGCCTTCCGATTACGCGCGGAACGCCGTTTTTTCGTAGCCTTCATTGAACGGTTCTTAAACGGCGTCGGTCCGCTCTCGCCCTCGATGACTTTGGCCTTTGGCCCAAAGTCGACCAGTTGGGCACCGCCCTCCATTGCAGTATTTCGGATGGCGCTTCGGTTTTCTCCACTGCGCTCCGGTATCAGAACCTTTGCGAGGTCTACGATTTCTTCTGCATTTTCGCGGTTTGCCTTTGCAAACTGCTCAACGATTTGAGGAGTAATACGGTCCAACATGGATCTGGTTGCGTCAAAGCCTGTCTTCTTCACTGGGCACCTCCGGCCTGCGCCAGAATATCCAGCATGACACCCTCGTCATCAGCGTTGGCGATACCGATAATGTTCCACGCCTCACCACGCGCAATTGCCTGGTCACCCTCAGTTAAGAGCGTGCTCTGGGAGCTTCTTCGAACCCGGATTGTAGCAGTGCGCAGGTTCTCGACGGACCCACCGGCAATGCGCTCTTTGCCTACGGTCTCTCTCACGTTGCCCCAGACAGTAAACAGAGGCTTGAATTCACCGACGACGTTGCCATAGCCATCTTCGATATCAGTTCGTCGATTGAAGGCAACGCGGTGCCTAAGCCGCCCAGCCTTCACAGCCCGACCATTCGATAAGGCATAAGCAGCGAACTCACACCGAATGGGAGTGTGTCAGCAGAACCGCTTGCACCTCTATTTTCGTACCAGTGTGCTGCGAGCATCATAATCGCGACCTTAATGGGGTTTGGGACCTGCGCGGCTGTCCCGTAACCGGCCACAAACTGGATCGAAATCGGTACCGGTGATTCCTGCGAGACAGTTGGGGCTTCGAAGTTATCTTTGAGCAGAAGCAGACTACCGCATGATGCCTCTGCGATCTCAAACTGGCTTTCATGAACAACCGTCGAAACTTCATCTTGATCGAAGTAAGAGAGCTCCACGGAGGATACGTCAGGAAAGGGAAATTGAACCTTGTATTTCGGCCAGTCAGTCAGACCCATTTTCCAAGTTTGGGAGACAAGGCACCGCCCCAATACCCCGGAGTATCCATCTACATGGTTTATCGCCGCCGCAATGTAGGTTTCCAAGAGTTCGTTTTCATCATCTACATCGATACGAGCTTGAGCCTTCATTTCGCTGATAGTCACCACCTGCTGTGAAGGTGCAACCTGACGGATCGGTTTGAACGTATGCATTTTTCACCCCGTGAAAGGCATTGTGATTGCAAAGTAGAGAAGACTAATCCCCGGATGCCTTGCCTTTGTTTTTCGGCACAGTTGCCGCCTTGTTTTTCGGGGCTTTCTTGGCCTTCTTGTTGGCATTACGGTCTGAATCAGCTTCATCACTGACATCGACCTCAACGCCCCATCCATTGCTTACCGCGAGCTCCGCAGCTTGCCCCTCAGCAACATCACCAGGTGTATATTTGCGGGTATCCTGACCTTCAGCCGCTCTGAATGACTTCGTGATACGTGCTTGCATGACAATTCCCCTTGATTGAATGAAAAGAGGGCAGCCCAAGAGAGCTGCCCCCAATATCTACGTGCCTTTTACAACAGGCCGATAACGTTAGGCGTCTGCTTCAACCTTCAGCAGCTTGATTGCTTCGGATTTCTTCAGCGCGCCACCGAGGCGGCGGCGGGCATACCACTTGACGTAGCCGGGCGTGGTGATCTCGTCGCGGGTCAGACGGAAACCAACCAGATCGGCCAGAACGTAGCCCGCCTTGAAGTCACCGAACGCGATCGGAAATGCATTCGCTGCAAGATCCGGCATTTCTTCACTTTCGGCGATGCCGTATCCGAGCAGCCGGTCTGGCTGACCCGATTTGATGTCGCCCATCTTCCAAAGGTAGTTACCGTCGCCATCCTTCAGCTTCATGGTTTCGCCGACAGTGGCTTTGTTCATCAGCCACTGAGCGTTATTTCGGTAGCCGCGCTTGAGGCTTTGCACCACATCGATAAAGCGATCCGAATCAGTCATCGCCGCGGCAGCACCGGAAGCGACATACTGCAGCGTCCCAAAGGCGCGGGTCCCGTCGGCGACCAAGCTTTTTGCCCCGTTCAGGAAGCCCGTGGGCTTCTTGCTGCCGTTGCCGTTAACGATGGCGTTTTCCTCACCGGCGGCGAAGCCTTCAACGATAGCAGTTGTCAGCCAGCTCTCGACATCAAAGAAAACGTCGTCAAGGCTCTCTTCCGAGGCGCTGGGATAGGCGTAGATCATTCCGAACGTTGGCGCGATCTCTTCCAGCGCAGGCGTATCCGTGGCGGTACGGGTATCGGTTTCGCCAACCCAGCCGTAAGTAAGGCCACGCACATCAACCAGCTCCTTATAGTCCTTCGATCCGGCCTGAACGACGCTGACCAATTCACGCAGAGGATTTATCTCGGCCAGTTCACGGTGGATCGTCCGCCCAATTACTTCCGGAACCGCATAGCCACCGGCGCCGTCTGTTGTCGTGGTCACGGCGCGCCGCTGGATTTCCTGCAGATCAGCCTTGGCCTGCTCAGAGTTGGGCGAACGAAGCATCGAAAGGAACTTCTCGCGGTGCTCGATCTGCTCGGGCGTCAGATTGACTTCCTTGCCGTCACCGCTGCCGCCTGGACGGGACTGCCGCTTGGCCAACTTGTCGAGGTCGTCGCGGATCGTTTTGAGCGCCTTAAGCTCTTCTGTGATTTTCTCGACCTGTTCACGCGCGACCGGATCTTCGGCCCCCCGCTTTTCCATCTCGGCAAGGCGGGCATCATTCTTGGACTTGAACTCCTCGAAGGTGGTCAGAAGCTTTTCCTGCACCTCCTTGACGTCGGACATGCTGGGCTCGCCGTCACGTGTCTCGTAAACGCCATTCGCATTTTCGAGCTTCACCAAGTATGTGAAGTGATCAAGGGACATCGCCCCAAGCGACACGGGGGTGGCAACACCCGTCACCAGCGCCGCAGTCATCAGCAGATGTTTCATCTGGTTCTCCTTAAGATTTCATGAGTTTGAGCAGCCGGTCGGCGCTCGATTGCAGCGTTACCTTCGTACCTTGAGCATCACGCTCAGTGTCCCGAATGCGTTTTGCGGCAGCGACCATCGCGGCAGCTGCCTTTTGTGAGAAACCACCTTCGTCACGAAGGCTGCTCTCGAATGATTTCCAGTCGCAGATCGCAGAGATCTCGCCAATGGCCTTGGTACCTGACACCCGGGCTTCACCATTCGCAGGGAAAGTGACCAGTGAACACTCCCAGAGATCAATCTCAGTAAGTGTACGAATGTCAGTTTCAGCCTCATCTTCCCATTTCATTGGCATGAAGCCGATCGACAAACCATTGATCGCCCCCGCCTTGAGAAGCGCATGCGCGTTCCGGCCACCATCAACGTCGAGCGCCAACTGACCCTTAACGAACAGGCCCTTGCTGTCCTCGCGCATTTCAACATAGGCTCCGATGGGTTGGCGTGAATCGTGCTGCCAAAGCAGTGCAGGCAACGTGCCCTGCGCCTTATGCTCGGCGAGACTGGCGGTAAACGCACCAGGAGCGACGATTTCTCCGTAGCTGTCCCGAACACCGAAAACTGAGCCGTAGCCCTCAAACTGTCCAGTTTCGCTCAGCTGCTTTTGCTGCAACCGAACTGTGGCGGTCCGCTGTTGCGGCGCGCTCTTAATCTCAAGCTTGCGTTTCATCGCCGTCTCCTTCTGGCTTTATTGTGCTGGCGATCGGCTCACGCAGGACGTCGCCGCCTTCCTTAGGCTGCAGACCAGAGGCGAGACGCACTTCGTTCTGCGTCATCCATGGCACCCCTCCACCACTGCCGAGAGCCTTGCCGAAATACTCGCCGCGATCCTTTAATGTCGCGGTCTGCAGTTCTTGGTTTGCAAACTCAACGAAGAGAGGGCCCGCACCGTCGAGGATGAATTCGTCTACGCGCTGTACCCAGTTTTCCTGCCACTTGCGTTCGGTCTGCCTGCTGTGAGCAGCAAAGAAAGCCTCCGCACTGGCATATGTAGCGGCCTTGTCGGAGTGTCCGATCATCTGCGGAAATACACCGAACCCGCGGCAGATTACTTCAACCTGCATCTTCCGCGTTTCCAGCAGCTGATTGTCGATCGAGGACATAGACAGTGATTTGTAGGTCATGCCATTGTCGAGAACAGCAGTTTTAAACTTGTTATTACCTGAGCTGACAGCGCCCCATGCTGCCTTCAATCTTTGGATTGCCTCGGCAGATAGTGAGCTTTCTGTCGTCAGTATTCCTGAGGCGCGCCCTCCGTTCTCAAACAGCTTGGACGCAGTGGTTTCTGCAGCGAGGGACAGGCCAATCGAGCGAGAAAGCTGGTTGACAGCATTCATCCCACGAACACGATCCCATGAGCGATTTCGGAGATGAAATATGTCTTCTGGTCCTACGCGGGCAATCATGCCCCACTCGTCGGCGATCGTATAAATCCGGGTATATCGCGCGCGATCTTCGATGGTCACCATGTAAGGCATCAGTGGGATGAGCTCCACGATCTCCCCGTCCCTGACGTCGCGCACCGGGAACGCATACCCATTGCCCGTGAGCGCGGCGTGCATCGTGAGTGTTTCACGAAACTCCATCGAGGTTTGCCATTCATTCGGGCGGCGGTTTAGCAACCTGTAGACGGGCAAATCCCGAGCATGCTCTTTGCGTCCCTCACCAAGGTCGCGCATAACCTGCATCGGCGGCACCGAGCACGCGTCTGCGATAACGCCAACACAAGCCAACACGGTCATTTCCATCAAAGCCGTGCGTTCGCTAACCACCTCACCAGCTTCGTTTCGCCCTCCACCCCAGCCATCAATTGCCTCGGCAATCTGCTCGATCGACTTGCCGCGGCGTTTCAAGAACCCCAACATCAAAGCACCAGCATTTCAGCGTCGTCTAAGTAGCTACGACCAGAAGCGCTTGCAGCCTCAGGGTTTCTGCTCATCAGCATTGCAGCGTTGAACGTCGCCATGAGCGGATCAATCTTTGCCAGACCGGATCGCTGCTTCGTCACCATGCGCGCATTCCCTCTTAATTCAGTCTTTGCGTTGCCAACGCACCAGTTCATCAAGGGCTGCCCGCAATGATGGAACGTGCCCTTTTTCAGCTTTCTGGGCAGACCATTAATCGCCGCATTCAGGCGATATCCCTGACTGACAGGCCGTACCTGCTCATCGGTCAGCCCCCGCATCGCCAAGGCGTCGACGATATCCGCAACGCCCTCGGGGTCGAGCCCGATAGCCGCATCCTCCGGCAGCAGACCGCGCTCCATTAGATCCGCGCAGATGTCGGCAACGGAATCGATGTCCTCGCTTAAATCGGAGCAGATCACCAGATCCCCGAATTCGGCAAAATCCTGCAGACGCTCCGCAATTTCAGGTCGCGCCTTAAGGACATCGTCTTGGACCCAAGCGCGGGCCCAGTGTAGCCAGTCGCGCGTCTCGCTATGCCGGCCGATCACAGCCAACCCCAGAAGATCATCGAGGCCACCGCCATCGATGCCCACGACACAGACATCGCAGCTGCTCATAATGCCCTCGAGCGTAAGCATTTCGTCGGCCCGATCTTCCCAATTATCGGCACCCGCCCAACGATCAGAATGCAAACCGACGCCGATCTGGATGTTAAGGTGCTGCGATAGCCAAAGCTGCACGTCCTCTGCGCCCTTGGCCTTCGCCTTTCGATATTCGCGCTCGAGCAGGTCAATGAAGACCGATCGTCCAAGGTTAGGCATAACCATCGGCCAGAAATCTGGGTTGAGAAACGGCCTGCCCTTATCCGCCTGCATATCTTCCGGGAACTCATAGAGCACTGCGAGCAATCCCTCAGCCGGTGTCGTACCATCGCGTACAGCGCGCGCGTTGTTCAGCTCAGTACGGAAAATCCCTGCTGGCTCATCAACAGACTGCGTCGTGATGAACACCAAAAGGCAATTTGGTTTGTTCATGCCGCCCCGGATCTGCCCGATGACCTTCTTCGCGTATGCCCTCGAGGACATCAGGTGCAGCTCATCGATGATTGCAAAGACCGGAATGCCCCCGGTGACCACGTTCATGTCGAACGACTTAATCGCCAGCGTTGCTCCCGTCGGGATATAGGTGACCATTTTTCGGTGATCCTGAACGTGGAACATCCGCGTCAGTTCTGGGTCTGCAGCGATCATTCCTTGCACCTGGGCAAAGCAGGTCTCTGCCACACCCTGAGTTGGCCCAATAATCACCATCTTGGCGTTAGGCACTTCGTTGATCATAAGGGCGATCAAACCAAGTGCCGCTGAGTTGGTAGTCTTAGAGTTCTTCTTTGGCACCAGCAGGAACAACTCGCTGATCATCCTGATCTTGGTCTTTGGATCTACGCAGCCAAAGAGAGCGCGCAGGATGTCGCGAAACCAGTCCCCGCCCACATCTCCGAGCCGCGGCTGACCCGCGACATCCGGAAGGCGCAACTGGTCAAAGATGCGAACAGCCACAGCGGCGCGCTTTTCATCTACGGGCACCTCCGGCATCGGTGTATCCCCAGCCTTCAGCTTTTCGACCCAATCAGGACAAGAGAGATCGCCGTCAAAAGGCATCAGTGCACCTCATCTGACTTTGGTGCATTGCCGAGGAAAGACCAGCTGCCGTCTGGGGCACTGTCGCGCTTGCGCTGTTCTTTTTTGCCGAGCTTGTCGACGGCTTTAGGCTTACGGATGTCGCTCGCCATACCTCTCAACTCTTCAGCCAAAACAAGTTTGCCCAATTCCTTCATCGCAGAGACAGATCCGGCTTCAGCCGCACGATCGAGCTGGAGGAAGACCCGCCCGCGCGCCTCGGCGATAACCACTTCGCGTGCTCGCTTGATTGAGCCATTTCGAAAATAATGCCTGTTCAGCGTCGGTACACTGACGCCGATCTCCGCAGCGATTTGTTGTGATGTCCACCGGGCAACCACCAAGAGCCTGACTTTATTGACTCTTTCAGCCGTCGGTATGTGCCCAGTCGCACCCGGCTTGCCACGCCCCTCAGGTATGGGGTCACCCAGCAGGTCAAAATCCCTCACCACAGAAAAAAATCTCCGACTATA
>Ga0136555_1000972_pt1 | contig 10774 bp, 7 predicted proteins | sample AntRauTorckE5432_FD_104927 | JGI IMG/M metagenome (GOLD analysis project Ga0136555, IMG submission 104927) | Saline lake microbial communities from Rauer Islands, Antarctica - Metagenome Torckler E5 #432 | ecosystem: Environmental > Aquatic > Non-marine Saline and Alkaline > Saline | place...
CCAACGGCAGGACCCACCGATAGCCCGACTGCTGGGCCTACTGACAGCCCAACGGCAGGACCCACTGATAGCCCGACAGCTGGACCTACAGACAGCCCCACAGCCGGACCCACAGACAGTCCAACTGCCGGACCTACTGACAGCCCAACAGCCGGCCCAACCGATAGCCCAACTGCAGGCCCAACCGATAGCCCCACAGCCGGCCCTACTGATAGTCCAACAGCTGGTCCCACCGATAGTCCAACAGCCGGCCCTACGGACAGTCCAACGGCCGGACCAACCGATAGCCCGACTGCTGGACCTACCGACAGTCCAACAGCAGGACCTACGTTGACACCAACAGCCGCTCCAACGGCTACGCCCACAATCACATTGACGTTTACCGATGTGTTTAACTGCTCCAATAGTTATTACTACACTACTGGAAGCCCCCGAGTCGTTGAGACGACTGTAAGCCAAGACCTAAGCGTCTTACAATCGATTGAAGTCGGCGGGACCCAAACCATTCATGCATGTGTCCCGGGGTTGACGGGAGCAGCTACGGTAAATGTGGATGAAGAGGCTTCTAATAGTGTGGAAGCCATCTTACTCGATTCAAACCTTTACAGTGATTGGCTTTACATTCGCGTATCGGTCAAGGTAGTCGATCCAAACTACAACACGAAAACGACGAGAAACACGGTATACGTAACAACCGTTGGGGACAGTGCTACACGCACGGGTTCGTGTACACCGAGTACGACGGGGTTGTGTACTGTTACAATTTCGGGAACAGCAGCCTGGCTCAATGACCCGACGGTGGCGGTGTATTATGGACTTAGTTCGACATTCGAACTGCAGACACTTTTGGGATCCGCTGTTCCGGTAGTCGACGAAAGTGCATCCTACACAAACGACTTACTGGTTCACATCCCCTCACGTCCGCACATTGGATTGGATACATTCACGGTAACAGTCGAAGGCAAAGCGCCCGCCGACATAGAATCTGTCAAGTTCAAGGTTTTCTTTGAAGACACGACAGCGCTTGAAATCGTAGGAACGCCAACGGGACTTAACGGGGTCCAGTATTCGTACACGTTTACGGTGGATTCTACAGGTTTTACCGCCGTGTTGGTTCCGCAGACGGGAGCACCCGCCGTGACATCAAGCCCGCAAGAAACACAGCAACTTGCAAGCGCGACTGTCCGAGTCAAGTCGGGAGCCACGCTGGGACACACAGGCATCCAGGTGCGTACGTTCGCACTTACAGCTCCCAATGACATTAGCCCCGGTGGCACGGTCATCCCCCAAGATGGCTACGTAATCGGCAACACACTTGGTGTCAACTTTACACTCGGTGGGTACGGCAACGTCGACATTGTGGCCAACGAGGCCATTGGGGCATTTGCTATCCCATCCGATGGCATTGGCGTGGTCGTCAACACTGCCCCATTGACAGGGACGACCGGCTATGTGTCCATTCGTGTATGGACCGCGTATGCATACGGCACATCCTTGGTGTCCACGGCGGTTACAAGTTGCACGAGCAATGGAACAATGACCATGTCCGTGGTATCCGGCGATTGCCGCGTCTCGTTTACAGAGAGTGATACAACGGGATATGACAACCTTGAGATTACGTCCGACACCGCGCTGTTAACGGGCATCGTTGCGTTTTTGCAAGTGTGGTCGCCAGAAGTCCCCCTGAACTTGACGGTGGATACGGCGCTGCTACAGCAAATCGAGTTGGAACCCGGTACACGACTTGTATCAACTACGTGTGATACGGTCTACGTGTCGACTCGGGTGAGAGCAACGACGTCCTTTGTAACTGAGACGGGTACAACACCCGAAACCGATGTTACTCATCACATTGCATCGCGAATGACATCGGACGTTGGCGGTGTTGTGGAAATGTACAAAGGCATACGAGCCAGTGTAACTGGGATTTCCGCGGGAACCGTCGAGCTCTCATTTGGTAATGCGGCACTTGGAACGGTCTCCGTGTCGGTTGCCACGACAGCCGTCACCATTACAAAGTTTGAAATTGCCGCGTTTTCGAGTTTAGATGTGACACTGTCGTCGACGGCCGCCAATGCCGTGTTTACGCAGGGAAACTTAACACAAGAGGGGTCTCCCGGAGAGCAGCAACTTGTTGCGTGGATATCCCTTTCGAATGGCATCACATTTAATGCCCTGATGGACGGTCTCGATTTGAACATTACGTTTATCACCGAAGACGCAAACGTCGCGATTATTGATACAGTTGTCCAAGCGCTTGGGAACGGGTATGCACTCATTGTCGCCAACCTTACACAAGGATGTGATGTGGACACGATTGAATCAACGCCAACCGTTGTCGGCGTCGAACTTCCACCCGCAGACTCTGCATACATTGCCAATGGCGGTGGAAGTGCAATCCCTACATGTAACGTTGCCCATTCAGCGGACGAGGCATTCCTCGCAGGGGTTGCACCGCGCGAACAGCGCATCCAGGTCATGGTTGTTTACCCCGAGTACACCTCCGATCTTACCGACGATTCTCGTACCGTATACACCCTCTCTGAAGACGCGCCGTTTACACTCGGGCCGTGTGCGTTGACAGAAGGCACGTGCGTATTGCCCAATGCGAGTACCAGCGGGACGGGTACCGTTACTGCCACGTTTTCGCACGAGTCTGTATCTGCCGTCACTACTGTCACGGTAATTGAAGGAACGTCCCTTCTTGTCGCCGCATGGCCCTATCCATCATATACTGGGTCTGCGCCCGTTACAACTCTTGCGCTTATTGACGGCACGTCTGTCTATCAACGCGTCCGCATCGACGTGATTTTAACGTCGAGTGACGGGAGTGAAACTGGCTACCCCAGCTATGGCATGACATATGTCAACACGGACACGACAGGCGCTACGTGGGAAGACGATTCAGATGCGATCGTAACCCCTGGGAATGCCGGAACGTTGTCCATAAGTGTACAATTAGGCGACCTTACCAGTCCGTCCGTTGTTCTTACGGTTACAGACACACCCGTTACCGTCACTGCACTTGACGACCTCGTCGTTCCCGGAACCACATCCAATACAGTGAACCAAGTGCGTGACGCGGCCAGTACCAAGGCGTTGCAGTATGCGGCGACATTCAGTGACAATTCTTACATCACCCGCACAGCAATGTTTGCGGATTTTGGCGCCACATTTAGAGGCCTTCTCGTTAACTTTTCGAGTTCCGACAATGATGTTCTTGAGATTAACGAAGCGGGTGCCATTGTGTCCAGGGCCAACTCTCCTGTCACGGTCGACCTCACGGTGTATGCGGTGTCCAAAAGCAACATTAATGAATCGATTTCGATGTACAGCAATCTGGCAGCAACTGGGATTGATGCCGACTTTGCAACAAGCGCGTCAAGGGTCAGCATACTCAATCCGCTTGGGACGGTCGCGACGGGCGATTCCGTCAGCATAAAGGTGTACGTGAGTTGTGGATCCGCATTGATCAGTACATTGACGATGGAAATGGATTTCGATTCGTCGCTGCTTACGTTTGTGTCGGTTTCCACCGGAACAGACGACTCGGTGTGGGGAGACGCGGTTCTCGGGGAGGTTCGGGTTGACAACGATAACGTGGTTCGGTTTCTAAGTTCGACAACCAGCTATGCAACCGGCAACAACTGGCATTTTGCAACCATCGAATTCCTCGCAGTAGGAGCGGGAGAAGCGCTGTTCGGCGGTCGGATTTCCCAAATCGCCGATGAAAATCCAACTGTCCTGCAAGCCGCTGACTTGCCCATCGACGCCGGCGAAAACACAACCCTTTTAATAACCGGCGCAAGACGTAGTCGGTATGCACGGCCACTCTCTCGCGCGCGTCGCCAGGTGGATGGGTGTACCTTGGGAACAGGCCCCTTTCCTCTCGGCGACGTCGATGAGGACTGTGCGTTTACTGGCGTTGACGTTGTGTTGGCGACACAATATGTGCTGATCAATGATGACCCAGTTGCTGCTGCGGCATGGCTGACGTCTACCGGTTCCAACTTGTCCAACATGGACGCCGACTTTAACACGGTCGTCAACACTGGCGACCTTGTGGCCATGATATACATTTTGGCTGGCGGCATGCGATTTGCGTTCGTTCCAACCATTGAATACGCGCTCGGAGATAACTGTCGCATGAACGTATCAGTGGCCATCGAACAGGCCTCGTCGGATGGTACTTATGCCTCGGACCCTGCCCGAAGTGGAAAAACGGCAATCATCTTTTTAATCACTGGCGCATCTGGAACAGCAGCGTCAATGAATGCGCTCGACTGGACGTTTTACTCATTGGACAGTGTCGCCAGTACCGGTCGCAGTTCAGGCTACGTCTATACAGTTGCCGATGGCACGACGGGTGTGTACAGCATTGAAACGAATGCTCCACTTGGAACAACCTTTGGGGTATCCGTTATTGAGGTCATAGAGACGGTGGATGGATGGAACATCCCACAAAACGATCAATACCTCCTCACAGGAAGCCCGTATGCAGTTGGCGGGTTGAACGAGAACACGGAAAACAATCTTGCTGCAAATTTTTCGATAGAGGGCAATTCCATTCCGTTTTTGTACACTGCTCCATTTTCTCCGTTTGTGGAGTTTGCGTTGGATGATATCCCCAGTGAGTGTACGGCTTCACCCACGGCCACGCCAACAGCAGGTCCTACTGACAATCCAACCGCCGGGCCCACAGGCAATCCAACCGCCGGGCCCACCGATAGCCCAACAGCCGGGCCCACTAACAATCCCACCTCTAGTCCCACAGGCACACCTACCACTGGTACTCCCACAACCCCCACGCCGACGGCCATTCCCACCACAGGAACGCCTTCCGCGTCTCCGACATCCGCCGCCCCCACGACAGCGACCCCCTCCGTGCCACCAACCGCACCACCCCCAACTCCCGCAGAGATGCTACAACCTAAGGAACCCACCAAGCGGTCGAGTCATCACGACGAATACATTCGATGGACATGTGCTTGTGTAATTGGGCTATGTTCAATTGTATACATGCGTGCAGCTTTAGAATAAACAGGTTTTCATGAAGCAGCAGATGCCGGGGGCCATTGACGCTGCAACTCCGACTCGTCCACGTAGACAGGACCAACAAGCACAGTTTGCACCCACTCAACCATAGCAAGGATATCGGCGTAGAAGTAGAACGACATACGCCTAATCAACGTGTCTTACTAGTAGACGCTAATATACCTGGAGTATCTTCGGTCAAATAAACCATGTATTCAAAACCGGTCCCCCTGATTTATAAAGGCGTGCAGATAAACGTCGCCGACTCTGGTCGGAAACCCCACACCGCTGAGCGAAGGCGTTCGCGCAATTGAACCCGGACCAGTCGGGCATATACACTTTGTTGTGACTCGGGGCCGTTTCTCAGTCGAAAACACTCTGTGTGTTTTATCAGGGTACGGATTGAATTCAAATGGAAATTTCTTGTTTGTCACACGGTGTCGTTTTGCCTTTGCGATATCACGCGGTCGTACTCCGACTGTGTCGTCCAATACAAGCAGCGTGGTAGACGCCTGGTCGTATAAAATTGCCACTGATTGATACAGAGTATCTGCGGGCGTTTTAGGCACCCCGGTGTGACCTTCTGGTGTGGGCCTGGGAGAGCACAGGTATGGCCCGTATCGTATGTCGTCTCCTGGCGAGCTGCGCCGAGTACGACAGGGCACATATGGAAGGAAGGGAGTCGTCGTCTCCCAAATGACGGGATTTGTATCCGCGTTTACGACCACAAACGCATGACCGATTGGCTGGGCTTCGGATTGTTTCACATACCCGTTGGCCATATGGATTGTTTGAATCGTCATACGCATTCGGTCTGCTAAAGTTTGATACAACGTGTACTTTGGTTTGACGTGAAGCACCGAGTAGTATGCTGCGACCGTGGATGCCGCCATGTCTTCACAATCCGGGGACGTCGTGTTAAACACGGTCGACTGTGTGTCCACGGTCTCTGCTGTCCACGTTCTTAGCCATCCAACCGACGTTAACGCCAATGCAATAATGGCGTCCATCATGTTGAGTAATTCACGTGTCCGTACACCCGACACGACATCTCGGACAAACCGAGGCGTCGCTGCCACAAAAATCGCAACATCCACGGCACATTCCCAGTCGTGGACGGAATAAAACGTGGCCGGGCGCACTTCAGAAATCCCCCGCGTCGATGGAATGCGGAACGATGGGTACATGAGCGACACCATCGGATTGATAAACCCGAGTTGGTTTTCAAGGCCCGGCCACACGTTGTCATACTCGGGCAACTCGTCAGCACACGCACCCATTAGTTGTTTGTAGCGGCTGTGAACAGATACAATATTGCCTTGGATGACACCGGGTCGCGCTGTGGACTCCCAAACCGGCTTGCACATGGTTATAGATCTCACTGAGATTGTGCTGTTGACACGAATGAAGATGTGTCCAACCACGCTGAAGTCAGAATCCAGGGACACGATGGAATAGTCCCCTTGTTTAAGCGTACACTTGGCTGACACGAGCCGAGCGGCCTCGCTACGTGAAAACACCCACATGTACGGGGTGTCGCATGTTATGATAGACATACCGAGTCACTATATGTACCATAGCGACGTATATACAACCACTCACTATACCGGATAATGAGACTCAACGGTGGACTGTGTTCATGCAGTCTGTATCGTCGCGCAAAACCCGTGTACAATCCGAACAGCCGTGGTCGTGCTCATAACCACGTACGTCCACTCGGTTGCAATGCGCATCCAGGTCCTTTCAGATATTCACACTGAGCACGGCGGCGGAGGTCTTGCAGACCACAGGCCACTTGCAGACATTCTCGTGCTCGCGGGGGACGTTGACACTGCATCCGCTCTACATAATACCTTTGCTGATGCAGCTGCGCGGTGGAAGCATGTTATCTACGTACCGGGGAATCACGAATACTATGGGTTATCCAAGGCAAGAGGAGATGCGATCATCGCCGCAGCAGCCATGCCAAACGTACACGTTCTCGATAACGCGACTGTAACGATCGACGGGCAACGTTTTGTCGGTTCTACTCTTTGGTCACGACCCGAGAGCACGGCTGGCCTCAATGATTTTGTCCGCATTAAGGATGCTGACAAAATGCCAGATTGGAATGCGCACAGCCGGTCGTTTTTGAGGGACACACTTCAGCCAGGCGATGTTGTCGTTACACATTTCATGCCAGTGGTTCTCGAGGATCTTATCAAAGCCGGACATTCCTCTCGATACACACCCGGGCCCCTCGACTCTTATTTTGGCAATTCGGGCATCGGCATTGCTCCCGCAAAGACCTGGATCTTCGGCCATACACATGACCATATCGACGTCACAATAGAAGGATGCCGTCTTATTTGCAATGCGATAGGGTACCCGAACGAGCTTGTAAAACGGGATGTTACGTTTAATTGGAGTACGAATCTAGACGTTCGTGTAATCGCATGGTTGCCAAGATGCTTAGATGGCACGTGTCATGTTAGGCATATAGATTGGACCGCATGGCCGACGACATGCCATAAAATAATGACCATTATTAAAATGGGAACTTCGGACATAATCGTGTGTCTCTCGAATATCGACAATCAACGCGTTAATGTATGCAATATTGTCAATGTTGTCACCGGCATGATTCCACGTCTTCCAAAACACAATGTAGATACGATCGCAATATTTGAGATACGGAAGGACTGCATTTCGTGTCCCCATGTCTGTTTCCGTCAAGGAGTACGTAGCAACAAACGTAACCGAATCATAGTTGTACGCATCGTACTCCCACGACACGCCCGCCGGCACGTGAAAGACTCGATTTAAGCTTGTTCCGATTGGACCCAATGTCACATTAACTCCCACCTTGGCGAGAAAATATTCTTGAAGAACAAGCAATTGAATAAAGTCATGAACCACATGAATGCCGGCATACTTTACGTCCTTTAGCACCTTTGCCATTTGACCCGTACCCCCTCCAAATTCAATTAAGACGTTGTATGGATTATCCAAGTCAAAATTGAGGCTTTTCACAAGAACGTGCAATGTCCACATGTGCTGGACCTGGTCCAATTGGACTTTACCATGTTCACGTGGAAGGCCAACAGTGTGAACGTCAAGGGGTCCATAGGATGAGTTCATGGGAATCTGTCCAATCCGCGTTGATCGGATAGCTTTCCATTCAACACTTCGTATGGTAGCATACCCCTGCGGGGCCCGACTGGGCCAGTGAAACACGCGTGGCTGCCATCCCAGGCCATTATAGTCGTCAACCCCCCAGCATTCAGTTCGGAGGCGCGCATCCAGTTCATCAATATAGTCACGCCACAGCTCGGACGCGGTTACCTCATGATCGTAAGCGTCCAGCGAAACGGCAAAATATTCACAGGACGATAATACGCACCCGATCAACAGTGAAAGCATCGTGCATCATATGACTGGGGTAAAACACGCAAATAAAATGTAACCGGAATCGTCCGTCGGCACGGTCCGTTTATGGACGGATTGTCTGATGGACACCTGTCCCCCCACCGAACTCAATAAGAACGTTCTGCTGATCATCCAGGTCGAAGTGAAGGCTTTTCACAAGAATGTGCAACGTCCATATGTGCTGAACCAGGTCGAGTTGGACGGTAGCGTTCTCACGCGGAAGCCGTGCCCTGTGAATGTCACGAGGTCCATATGACGAATTCAGGGGTATCCGTCCGATCCGGGATGACCGGATACGTTCCCATTCAACCCTTTGGATAGCGGCATACAAACGCGGCGCTCTGCTAGGCCACTCAAACACGCGTGGGTGCCATTTGAGACCGTTGTGGTTGTCAATTTCCCGGCATTCAGCTCGTAGGTGTTCACCCAATTCGGTTGTGTAATCGATCCACAACTCGGACGCGTCCACCTTATGGTCGTACTTGTCCAGTGTGACGGCAAAATATTCACAGTACGATAGTGCACACCCGACCAAGAGAACATACATCATGCCTGTGACATAGCCGGACTTTTGCCAGTGCATGCACATACGACAGCCGCGGAAAACACGCAAATAAAATATAACCGGAATCTTCCGCCAGTGTACTAGAGTACATCATGGACGGCCAGATTGAGTTGACTGATCGTCTAATGGACACGACATCCACTGATCCATATGCACCCGTCGCTGAGCGGTTTAACGTCACACCCGACCTGCGCAAAGTTGCAGCTAGTGCATCTCTAACGGTCGTTCTTGCAGTTGCATTGCTAGCGCTATCTCAAGTGCCGTCCTACGGATCCAACAACCCGGATGTTCAACAGCGCGTGGGCCTCATGATGGCATGGCAGAACACGTCTAAATCACCGTGCACACACATGTATGACTATGCATGTCGCGGATACAACTACCAGGCATCACCGGGCGATACGCTGCTACTGCAAACAAAACGGATCCTCACAAATGAACTGAACTCAATTGACCTCCCCGACATCTCTCCCGGGGTAGGTCAGCATGAAGCGTGCATGCAGTAGCAGTGTATCGCCTGGTGGTTGTATCCGCGGCATGTACATGTGATATGCACTGTCGACTTTGCTAAGTACGCCCGACCATGCAGGGTTTCCATGACTGTGTTAGGGTATGGAACTTCAACGGAAGTGTATACGTGGCTCCACTCGAAAACAGTACATCCACGGCCATCGTGGTCGATTCAGTGCCATGGATTGCAGCCTCACCGGTACAGTGGACAGGCGGGAGTGTGTCTGTCGACGAATGGAAATCAATGTGTAACCTTACAAGCATGTCGGCCCAAGCCCAATGGGACAATCTCCAACATACATTGCCGAGAACTACCCTGTCTACATACTACAACATCCCCTGGTTGTACCCACAATGTACGTTTCGCATCACGATGCCGTCGCACAAAATAGTTGGCCTTTTCACTGACCGTGAACCCCCATTTGCAGATTCAATCGACAAGATAAACACAGCCGTGCTTGAATTGGTCGTCAACCGGCTCAAGTCGATGTACCTTGGACACCTCGTCAAGACCGTCAAAGACATTTCCGTTTCTCTGGAAGTCGGATGTCCCCTCAATATGTCGGTAGGCGCGTGTGTCGGCACATCAAGCCCATGGACCGACGTGAATGGAGTCGATGTTACATACATTGAAGCAACCCATACAATCCATGTGGGCCGTGGAATCACCCGTGCTCCGTTCTTTAGCCCCAATTGGCCAAAACCAATGCAACTCGTTACACTCGGCTACAAGATAGCACTTGCATATGCAATGTCGCTTAACGTCGAGTCAACCAGTGCCATCAAAACATGCATGTTTCCCGATAGTTCGGATAGAGACCAGTTGTTTTCCACATACTTTGCACTGGCGGTTGTCATGGAAGGCATTTACGCAGAAGCCCCCGTACACCGTCAAACACTGTTGACAATCTGGGCACAGACACACTGCCAAGGAGGACGAGAATCAACCCATACGCTAGTTAGCGCCACCAACGAAACACTCTCACGATTAATGGGTTACTATTCTGCATTTACTTGCCCAATAACGCCTCTGTTGGTAGGTTCAAACGCCTGTATCAAATCTTAACATAGACACGTTCCGCCATAAACGCCACTTCTTAATCAAAATCGAAAGATATCCCAAAGTTTCAAACTTTTTGACATGTGAATCTGAATCAGCAGCGGGAGACACGGGAGACACGGGAGACAGTGTCTCCCAGAGTCCAGGTGAACTCGGTTTCGGAACTTTCCTTGGAACCTATAGTTTCAAACTTTTGA
>Ga0136555_1000975_pt1 | contig 10757 bp, 14 predicted proteins | sample AntRauTorckE5432_FD_104927 | JGI IMG/M metagenome (GOLD analysis project Ga0136555, IMG submission 104927) | Saline lake microbial communities from Rauer Islands, Antarctica - Metagenome Torckler E5 #432 | ecosystem: Environmental > Aquatic > Non-marine Saline and Alkaline > Saline | place...
AGCAGGCTTTTGCCATTGCAGAATACATGTTGGGTCCCATGCACGAATCAGAAAGTGATGAATCTGACAAAGATGAAGATCATGAAGCCAATCCCAAGAAACAATCATTGGTGGAAGAGGAAGAGGATGTGGTACCTTCAGAACTTAAACAGAAAATTATTGAAGAGTTAACTGAACCTTATGAGGAGGATCATCATCACAAACCATCACGTAGCGATAAAAAACATAGTCACGATAGATCCCGTTCTCGCAGTCGTGAGAGATCCCGCTCTCGAAGCGAAAGTTCTCGTAACCGTAGCCACAGCGAGAGTTCTCGCAGCCGCAGTCGTGATAGATCTCGCTCTCGCGACCATGCCCACAAGTATGATACGGAAGATGAAGACAAATATTACGATTCCGATGATTACGTAGTGGAAGATTCTGACGATGAAAAAGAGATTGATTTTTTCAAAGAATTGGCAAAGCAAGCCGAAGAAGAATCTCGTAAATCATCTACGAAAAAAAGTCGTTCTCGTAAATCACCCCAGTCCAGTCCTAGAAAATCCAAATCTAAATCCACTAAAAAATCTAAAAAGTAAATCTAATAAAATTTTATTTATTTGACACGCAAGTTGCCATTCTCCAAACCAAACCCACATTTCCCAACCCTGGAGAGATGTGATCCGCTGCATCACGTAGTTCTAAAACAGTGTATGGACATTCAGATCTCTTTCCTTTTTGACAGTGTTGAATTTTATCTCGAAATTGTTGATAAGCCTCTTGATTGTGATCATCAAAATGTTCAACATACTTTAAACCCTCTTCCACGATAGAAGTTTTGTTAGCCTCTGTGCCAGGAATCCAACTTTTAATAGTGTACCACAGAGACATGGTAATATGAAATTATGAAAGGATAAAAGTTGTACATCACCTGAAATAACCCTATTATGTAGTATTAAAAATATACTTCTGTGCTATTGGGTGCAGAGTGTTGATCTTGATACGAATGTTTGTAGAATTTTTCATTATTTCCCAACATCGTTAGTTTGTTGGTGGGTTGAGAAGCCATATGAACATGTATAGTGTTCCACGTATATCCATGCCTTTTTATGTACGTACCTGATTGGTGAGGATGGGGCACCCACTCTTCTTGGGCTAATTGAGAAAAGTAACGTAGTGGAATGTCTGACCCCAACTGTGTATTGTATGTATTTTGGTGTGTGTACATTTCCATTTTATCATGTTGTGGGGAAAATATTTTTTGTAGTTTCTGCTACACTTGTTGTGATACTTTGCGCTGATCGTAGATCGAAATAAATAATATCCTTTTTTCAAAAAGTCATTTCAATGGCCTTGTCCATCCCAGACCAACTTGAAATTCAATACAGGTGGGATTCTAAAGTTCGAGGGTTGTATAAAAAAAATCAATCTGTTGTGTTTACACAACCCGAAGAACTCCGATCTCATATTTGTGATAATATACATGAAGCCTCTTGTCTTTTAAAAAATACAGGTATCACCTATCCTTACATGGACTGGGAAGTCGTCCACCCTGATAATAACTTTTGGACTGTGTGGAAATATGAAATGTACACACATCCTAAATCTTCTCACTACGACACTCAAGAACCTTTGTGCCCCCCTACGTCTGAGACTAAAGCGTATGATCTGTATTTTACAAACGGAACTCCTCCTCTTTCGGCCCAAGAACCATCGAAATTCCCACCCAAACTGGATACTAGAGAGATGGAAACCGAAACATCAGGGGAAGATTTGATAGAGTCTTTGTGTGTGAGAGAGCCTACCACACCTCCCACAAACCCCTACACTAGAGAAGCAGATCTGTGGGATAGTACCCTCGTATCAAAGTGGATCGATCGTCCCCAACCATCTCCAGAGGACGATTTAATATTAACAAAAATTACACACTTTAGAAGGTATGGGTTGGGATGTTGTTTTGAATTCTTGTGTACCTTTAAACCTCAAGGAACTGCAAGTAGACATAAACCAAGGGCCTGGCTCAAGTTTACAGATCTCATCAAAGTGCCCCTCTACTCTAAATTGCTCAAAAAAGAAAAATGGAATGTACGACTGGAGAAAAATCGTAATTGGGAAGAAGAAGATGGTATTCTTATTCAGTCGGATGACGAATGGTCAGAGGATGAATATTACTCTATTCCTAAAGAGGGACGTAAAGCCATAGAATCGTGGAAAAAATATAGAGATGAAGATAAAAAGACAAATCCCAAAAAGAGAAAACGTTCGAGCGATTCTGAGGCTGATGATGAAGATAAAAAAGATGATCAAGTTTCTGATTCTTTTAATATGTCGGACTCGGAAAGTGTGGGAGACTCTGAAAGTCATTCATCAGATTCAGATGAAAAATTAGAAAAAGCCCGAGTACTGTTACAAAAATCTAAAAAACGTCGTTCGAAACATCGTTCCAAACGTCAATCGAAGTGGGACCCTATTTTTAGACAATCCAGTATGGATCAGACACCCTCGTACAAAATTAAACCTATGAAACCTAGCGAATAGTAGAAAAAAAAGTTGCGTCCGATATGCATAATAAACATTGTACATCTTATACATAAAGGCTTGCCATGTCTCAACCGTATATTTTATATATAGTACCAGGAGAACAGGTGAGCGAAAAAGCCATTGATATTGTTAGAATGAGTAATCTACAGGTTCATTTGCAAGATGTTAACTTGATTAAACGTCCAGAGTGGTTGAATGGTGTCCCTATATTAGCACAGAGACAATCTGGTCACATTTGGAAAGGTACCAGAGCCTTACATCAATTGAAATTTCTAACTCAAAATGTTACTATACAGCCTGGTAGTAGTAACACGGAACCTGTGAAACCGTGGAATAATTACCAATCTAATCTTGATTTGCAATCCCACACACCGTCTGTACCGGTGACTAACGTGCCTCAACCAGTTCAACCTACAAACGCTCCCACTCCCACTCTACCCTCTCCAATATATCCCTCCACACCAACCCCTCCTACTCCGCCTGTTGTTACTCCTCCTTCTCAACCTAGTACTCATCGAATTCCCACCAATGTATCTGGAGTAGAGGTACGACCTGCAGTACAAGTTCCCACCATTCCCCAACCACTGATGAATACCAAAAAATCAAATCCAAATGAACTTCAACCGCTACCTCCCCCAGATGTTAACGAAGAAGGAGAAATCATTAACAAAATTAAACTACCACCCATGGTTAACGGATTTTCTAAACCCGAAGTTAAAACTGTAGAACCTGGGATACCCACAGAACCTGTGGTGACAAAAGAACCTAGGATACCACCAGAACCTGTGGTGACAAAAGAATCTCCTACACTTTCTGAATCCTCACCTGAAACCGTGAATACTACGCCTTCTGTTTCACTACCAAACTTGAGACGCAAAAGTAAACCCCCACAAAAAAATGAAAAATCACGTCGAGTTTCTCATAGAGTAAAATCTTCCAAAGGAGAAGGATTTACCCCTTCTCAGTTAAACAAGATTGAATCTTTGATAGAACATGACGATGACGAAGACGAAGACGAAAATGAAAACAATGGAGACTTTACTAGACGTGATACTATTGTTATCCCAGACAATGTAAAAAGACGCAGTACAATTGTGATTCCTGATCAAAATGTTCACAACGTTACCGTGCCTGACAGAAAATCTAATATCCAAGTTATCAAAGATGGTGATAACTACGAAGACGAAAACGATAACGAAGACGGTGAAGATGATGTGGGGACTTCTTGACAACTCAACACTAACCATACATACAGACGCAGGGTACGAAAAATGAAACCCAAATATAATGAAGAACCCCTTGTAATTCCGAAACCTCAACCTCTTACGAAAACGATCGCTAAATCTAAACCAAAATCGTCTAAACCTAGACGTACTCGTAAAGGTTTGGATTACAGTGGGTTATCACAATCACAACTTTCCAAACCCTGACCCTAGTAGTAGTGTGTATTTTATAGACTTTTTGGTAGGTTACAATAGAATAAGTAGTATATATTTCTTCTATTTCATGACGTAATTTTGAAAAATGTTTTTTTCTTAACTGGCAAAATTACTGAAACATAAAATCTACAAAAGTTTATTTTTTTTTATCACATCACCATTCATAAGACTTGCAAAAAAAAATATTGATACATAATAAACATGGCTTATCTACACAAACCTGGTACCACTCACAGCACATACGATGGAATTTCTGTAAAACATCTTTACAAATATCCTCACGCCCACCGTGTTGTATTATTTGACGGAAAAGAAACAATTTACAATAATAATCTAGTCTGCTCTTCAGGTGTGGCGAATGCAGACAATGCCTGTGTCTGTCAGGGATCTCCGAACACGGCACCTTTTTTCCCAGAACAACACAACATGATGAGAGAACTTTTTGTTCCTGAACAACCCAACATGTTTGCTCAACCAACTGGAGCAGCAAGATGTCTGATGGCTGAAAGGTCTCCTCTGAGAAACCCCATGCCTTATGAACCAGCCTTAAATTGTAAATATCATTAAGAACTCATGTTAACGTAAGTTTGGTTAGAATAAATAAAATAAATTAATTTATGTAAAAGATTAGAAAACATGTCTCGAAAGCCAAGTGTTAAAATACAAGATCGCACCACGGAACCTCGAAGGTGGGATACAAAAAATCACGAAAAGGTTCACTGGTACTACGAGTGTTGTAACACTGTACTGACGTTGTGGGATGCAGATTCCATCACCTGGTGTGAATTACACGACAAGGCACCCAGACAAGTAAGGGCACCCGTTAAAAGAAGCACCACATCACACTTATCATAATTCCTGAAAGAACACATATTACTCTGGACACATTTACAGTAGAAGTGGGAGTTTTGTGATGAGTTGCAAAAATAGTTTGTTGAGGATAGCGAGGCGGATAGAGACCTAAAAGGTTCTTGACTTTCACAAGATCCTCTTCCAGAGTTGTAGGGTAAAATACACCTGCAAACCGAACTACGTGCGTGCTGTAATCAAAATTAACCACCATAACATGAGCACCCGTAGATTTTGCAATGTAATGAAATCCACTTCGCAAGGATACCGGTTTGCGGGTTCCCTCAGGAGACAGCATACAGAGAAAGGTATTGTAGGGTTGTAAAGTGTTGATCATGCGTTGCACAGTTCCTGTCCGCGTGTGAGTGGTGGCAGGTAGTAATTTAAGAAAGCGCAATACATTATCTACTACGTGGTACTTAAAGTAGGAAGATAACATGAGCATGAAAAGGTTAAAGTGAGAGAGATATCCCCACGAAAGTCCCACTCCGATAGGTCCATCCCACCAACTAGTGTGTGGAAATAAAATGACAAGTTTCGGGTAGCGGTTGAGTTCTTGAAAAAGTTCTGATGAAATGGTCCAGCCTAAAATCCACAATCCGCACTGCAACAGGTATGAAACTAGGTATGTCACCATAATTTATTTTATTGTAGCGTTTAAAAAATCTTTAAAATTGCAACGTAGTAGACAAGAGATCCATCTCCCTCCCACATCTCCCTCTTTTAAACGGTCGTATCTTATCTAAATAAAAAAACATTGAACATAATAAATCACCATTTATGAATTCGCAAGTTAAAAAACTTAAAGCCGAATTTGATCAATTAAAACAAAAAGGTCACCAACAACGTAATAACATTCAAAAAATGTTACAAGATATTGAGATACAACTGAATCAACCTACAAATAGTTTGAATACGTTAAATCAACCTGAAGTTCAAAAAAATACAAATATATCCACTACTGATCCCACCTTTGGTTCTAAAACTGTTCTTCCTCTACCACCACTTCATCACTTTACAGACACTTCCGCGATAGAGACCAGTGCACACACTTCCGCGATAGAGACCAGTGCACACACTTCCGCGATAGAGACCAGTGCACACACTTCCGCGTCATTTACGACACCCCTAAGTGTCCAACTCGAACTCAAGGCCCTCAAAAATCATGCAACAAAACTACCTTTCAGAACATATTTAGAGAGGGGATACAACTACTACTTGACGTGGGTGACCATGACGTTAGGTACTTCTGCTAGTACATCAGACAAGTTACGTTTTTGTGTGGCCCGTAACATGAATACCATGTACAAAGGAAAATATCCCATGGGTGTAGATCTAGAAATACGCTACATCTTTAAAAATTTAGAAAAAACCTTTGGAGCAGAAAATATGCACCTCTACAAAGATGCCATACGAGAAACTCTACGAGACAACCTCAGTCTCTCAGAAACCCACCTCGAATCATTTATCCATGACTATTTTCGTAACAAACAGGCCTTGAAGGTAGAATTAACCACTTTAGAGTTTCAAAAAAGACTATCCCTAGTTCCCACAGAAATGTTAGATAGTCATTCTTCTTCTGTGTGGCGGAACTACAACCACAAATTTCTAAATTCAACTCCCTACCCCGTGTCACGCGTAGATATTGAAAATGGTGAAAATTTGGCTCCTCCCAGTTCCAGACATGTAGGTCTTCAAATGTTAGAAATGCATGGATATTTGCCTCCTGTGGCTGATCCTCGACAGGCCAAGTCGTTCGCTGTGACATATATTTAAGTTTGTATATATAAACCTCTTATGACCTGCCCCTTAAATTCTAGTTATCTTTCTACCTACACCACTTCTGCCCAGGGCGAATGTTTAAAGTATGATTCCACCTCAGCAGATGCTACATCAGGACTTTCCACCACTCTGTGCATGGATACGAAAGGAAATGCAAACACTCCCAAGTTGGTAGCCAGATACTTGGCGGCTGTAGCCTTTCTCAACACTTTTCCAGAGTTAAGTGACGATGGGAAAAGGAGGGCTTGTGTTTCTGGTCCTTTCTCCACGTATTTGAAGAAATACAGCATCTGTGATCCTGCTCTGCCAAAGTCTGTGGCCCAGTGGATACAATCCATGTCAGCCAACGCAACTCCAGAAGCCTTGGCCAAGGTTAAAACTGTTCACGTTTCTTATCTAAATACGCTTCGTAGCGGATGTGGTACCACTCCCTTGACGATGGATTCCTTTGAGGCGCTCATGAAAGAGGATTCTGACTCTAGCAGTAAAAACATGTGGATGTGGTTAGGACCGTTGATTGGAATTCTTGCTGTTCTCATCATCGCGGGTATGTTTTGGATGAAGAAAAAAGGCAAGAGCGTAGTGCGTAAAACACGAACAACTAGTGCACGTAGGACAGTTCGAAAGATCTAAAAAATCACCCCCTACGATCAAGTTTAAAAATTTATTTTAGCAAATAAATAATATATATATGAGTCAGATTATTGTGTCTTGTGATGTGGGTATAGTAAATTTAGCCTTTGTCAAAGTAGAAGTACAACACTTTAAAGTTCTTAAAGTTCTTGAAGCCTTTGTGATAAACTTGGTGGAGTTACCTCACCGTAAAGTAAAACGTGACGAGTGTAAACTCTATCACACCAATGACGTGTACGACAGAATGCAACATTTTCTTCAAGAATGTGGAGAACGGTTTGAAGATATGGACGTTTTATTAATTGAAAGACAACCTATAACAGGATTAGTTCACGTAGAACAATTTTTATTTGGTACATTTAGAGACAAGGCTCACCTGGTGTCACCCAACGCCATGCATAAATGGTTAAATATTAAACATTTAGACTACGATCAACGAAAAGAATCCACCACCCAATACGCCGAACAATTCCTCAAACTTCACACTCAATTTCAAAATAGAGACAGAAAACACGATATGGCAGATGCCCTCTGTATTCTACTCTACTGGTTACAAAAAAAGGAATCAGAACATCAAAAAAAAGTACAAGATGAACTGAAAAAACAACAAAAGGCACAACATCAAAAAGAACTGGATGAGTTAATCATCCAGTTGAATAACGAGCAAGTGACATTGAAAACCTTTTTAGAAAATTTCAAGTATTCTAGCGATCAAACATCATCCATTCCTGAGAAACCCCCAGTTACCAGTAAGTATTTTTCATAGAATTTTATTTCATACCAAATATTTTTCCAACACCTGTCTGGATTTAGCGTAAAGTTCATCCAGAGTACCATCATTCACAAGTAGAAAATCATACATAATATTAACCGAATCAGTTTCAGACACATGCTTCTGATACAGATGCCCATATTGTTGCAGCAAAGAAGGACGAATCACACGAATCAGTGTACCACCTAATTCTCGAATGACAGAGGCTTCGTCTACAAAGCGTACATCTGACACTACAACAGATTTTGATTGTGTTTCTAACCATCTCTTAAAATTTTCAATCCATAGAGTGGATTGTAGTGGGATATGAGGTAAATAAACTTTTAACAGATCTCGGAAAATATTAGTACCTACTTGTTGAAAAATATAACGAGGTGTAACACCCCAAAAACTATCCACTTGATCTTTCATATCAGAATAGAGTTGTTCCGTGGTAAACCCAAAAATGTACCTACACCCCTCTTTCAACGGACCAGCAAAAGCATATTCGGAGAAATTGTGATGGTCACAATAGTATTGAGCCACCGTAGATTTCCCGTGATGCATAAAGCCTCCCACTCCAAGTAACAATTTTTGAACATTTTCACGCGTATAAGTTGTTGTCTTGTGAACTGTAGGTTGGGGGAAGGGAAGAGTACCATACTGGTCAGAAAAACGTTGTTGGCTACGATTCCAAAAATTTTCATGGTGTTGTAGTTCGGATAAAACATTCTCATCGAGAAACATTTTCGACACAGCAGATAAGATTTTTTCCGGAGTGTGGTGCCAATAGGGATCTGGCAGAGTAGAATATGTATCCGGCAGTCCAAAAAAATGCATACACCCCCACCTAAGACTGTCAGGATACTTTGTGTCACACATCATAAATCTATGAACCTTTGAATGTTTGATAGATTTTCATATTCTTCTCGTGAACTAAAAACCTTGTACTACAGAAATCACATCCACTCAATCCTCCAGTAACGCCAACAACGATCGTCAGTTGTTAACATGTCACACGTACAATTTTTGCAGTGAGTGGGTACAGATTTGTAACAAGAAACGAGATGTAGACCTTCTTTCTCTAACTTGTTCCTAATTCTCCACTCTAGATCTGATGTAGTGGTGATGTACCATTCTAGAGGAGAAGAAGATGTTTTGGCTTTACTTTCGCACAGATTTTTTATGTAATTCAAGGTATCTTGTTGTTTTGGTGATAACATTACACCATACTGTTGAAGAAGATGGGAAAATGATTCATGCATTTTTCATAGTTTCATTGTATTATTTTTCTATTTATTTGGTAATTGAACTTGATCTATGCAAAATGTTTACTTCCCAAACCTCCCGAATCTTGACGAGAAGTTTCTTCCAACGAATCTACTTGAACAGATTCCATATGAATAATTTTTTTGGGGATCAACTGAACCAATTTGCAAGGAAGTTCCAGAGGAGGATCCTCGGGATTGGTCTTGACTAGAGCCACAATAATATGTCCTCTGTAACCATGATCAATAATTCCAATATTGTTAGCCAACATGTATCCAGATTTGGATATGGAAGACCTCCCTACTAAATCCATGTAATACCCCGCATCGGGTTGAATCTGTACACCTGTATCGTAATAAGAAACACCCTTCTCTTCTTTTAGTTTTTTAATGAGATGCAAATCATACCCCGAATCACTACCTCTGTTTTTCTGTGGTTTTATGGCCTCTGGACAAGTTAGGACATATTTAAAAGACGACGTACTTTCTTTGAACCATGTGGCCAGGATGGATTGATACGCATCATATTTACTCTTGAGTTTCACCGTTGAATGTTGGTAAAGTTTCCATAGAAAATCAATGGTATCCACTTCAGTCCAAGAGATACAGGTTTCATTAAAAGAACAGGGAATGCCGGACAGGGTGCTGATATTCATCCACAGAGGATGTAACGGCATGACACACTTTGGTTTGCCGTTTTTTAAAGATATGGATCCCAAAGCATCAAAGAGACCTCGAAGAAAATGCCAGGTGAGTTCTTCAGAATCAAAATCAGGAAAGTGAAGAGTGGGGTCATCGGCAGTTATTTTCAAATGTCTTTTTACATCGTTGGCGAGTTTTTGATAAGGAAGAGTGTGATTGACATTCGCATCTTCAGGTATCATGTCACCCTGTAGTACCATACAGACTTGGCCTTCTTGTATGTTTTTTTCATTGGAAGCAATTATGCCAAGCAAGTAGGCTTTGTATTCTACATCGATGGTTTCAAAGGTATGGGAGCGAAGATTGATGGACAAAAGGTTAAAATTTTTTGTTTCAGACATGATGTAAGGAATGTTGGGTATGAAATTGTAAAGTTAATTTTCCTCACTTCTCTCCACTCTCAATAAAATAAAATTAAAACTACATTTATTTAATAGATTCCCATACCCCGTAACGAGTAAGAACTTCCACAATCGCGCCCGGCACCAAAAGCCTGGATGGATCCTCTATGGGTTACATATTGTAAACCAGAGTTATCACCATCTCTGGGTGGTGCCGAACCGGCTACGCACGCGTCGTAGTCGTCCGGATTTGTGTAACGAGCACACATGTTGATACATCTGTAATCGTTTTCACGAGAAAAATCTGCTAACATGTTTTCTTTTAAAAGTTGTGGTACAGTTGTGAGTGTGTTCTGGACTGACATTTATTCTACTCTGACATTTTGATTTTTTGACCTGACGTGAAAGGTACACCAAATATCCAACTTTGAGAAATAAAGGTAAAAAAATAATGTCCAGCATAGATAAAAAA
>Ga0136555_1000978_pt1 | contig 10753 bp, 9 predicted proteins | sample AntRauTorckE5432_FD_104927 | JGI IMG/M metagenome (GOLD analysis project Ga0136555, IMG submission 104927) | Saline lake microbial communities from Rauer Islands, Antarctica - Metagenome Torckler E5 #432 | ecosystem: Environmental > Aquatic > Non-marine Saline and Alkaline > Saline | place...
AACATAAACCTTTGCGTTAAACACAAGAGACAAGAAGCTTACACTGTGAAAAACTACAGCCGATACGTCATGCTCACCAATAGCAACTGGCCCGTGCGTGTGGAAGCCGGAAACACCCGCTACTTCCCCATTCAAATGTCACCGCAAAAGGTGGGGGACGTATTGTACTTCAAACGCTTCGTACAGAGCTTCCAGGAACGAGGACCAGAGGCATGGTTCCACTACCTGCTCAACATGGACCTCACTGGATTCAACCCCAATCAGTTCCCCCAGACAGAGACACTCCGCGACATGCCGCGCATTTCGGTGCATACCAATACACTACCAGTGTGAAAGGCGTGTGGTATGAAAGGCCTTTTTGGTACATGTAGTACATGTAACGTAAGTTAGAGTTGTATCTGTTGGTGTGTGATTTCCAGCACCATACGTGCACGGAGCCTGTTGATGTCTGTTTGTGTAAAAGGGGCGGTGTGCGGCATGAGCGCCAGACGTTTGGCGTTTTGTGTAGTGAACACTCCGCAATCACAGTTGTTGGTTTGCTGTGGTGCTTCGGTGCCTTGTACCAGCTCGAGACGGAAGCCGTAGACGTCGCTGCTGGCCTCTGACACTGGCTTTGGTATGTGGTCATTTAGGTATTGGGCCAGCAAGGTCAGGGCTTGCTGATTTTCCCTCGTGTGCGTATCCGTGAGAGAATCGTAGGCACGTATGTGTCGGTCGTGCACATCGGCCACCAGAAGACTCCAGTGGTTTTGGTCTAGGTGTATGGGTACATAGACGTAGCGCAAGGTTTGCCAATTGGTTTTCTTGGCCCACCTGGTCACGGCCTTGACACCTTGTTGTTTGATTTTGGTGTAGAAGAAGGAGTTGAGGAACCAGAAGCGGCCTTGCGTTTGTGGTGACTGATCAGTGTGTGCCTGCAGCAGTTTCATGTAGATGTCGATATGTTCATCTCTGAGCCAGTACTCTATGTTCTCGCCACGTGGACGTGTGGGTACGGCACGCAAGCGTCGTAATTGGGTTTGTGTGAGATCTACGTTAGCGACCGAGGCTACGACGCGTGCGCTGGCTGGTTTTTTGCAGAGCTCTTTGGCTTCTTTTTGTTCCTGGGGTGTGACCTGAGCGATGGGTGGCAAGGGCTTGAGTTTGTATCCTGATCCGTACGCCATGAGAATTTCACGATTTTTCTTGATGTTCTCGGTGGCTTTCACAGTCAACGTGTGTTTGAATTTTGGGTGCGGCACAGTGGACAGACGTGCATTGTTACGGAAACCGCTACTGCGAGCCGTGTTGATATAGCCACCTAAGCCTCCTGCGAGTTCAAGTCCACTAGCATCCAACACCTGTTTGCGTCCCTTGTCCTTCCTGGGCCAGTGCACTGCGTACATGTAGCCTGTGTATCGGTCTCCGTCGTCTACCGTCACGTTTCCTCTGTAGTGGGCTACGATTTCCCCTTTCCTAAGAGTGCCACGTGCAAAGAGTCCCCATCCAGCGCCAGGGATGTTTGACTTTTTGACATAAACCTTCTGCAAGTCAAATTTCAGAGATTTCCACTGGTCCGGCGAAAGCTGTGATTGAAGGTGGGAGATGGTACCCTGTGGTAGTTTTGTCTCGGGTCCAGGTGAAGGCGGGGCAGATTTCGAAGTGGACGACGACGCTTTGGACGACGACCGTTTGGACGATGAGGCTACAGTTGCGGATGATGCCCCCATGAGTTTGTGGATGCGTGTTTCGGTGGAGGGCGGCACCATCGTGTGGTTAGGCACAAGGATGGGAGGAATATTGGTGGTGTGGATGGGTTGTTTAGCTTCGTCTTGGTCTTCGTCATCGGTTTCGGGCTCTGTATCGCTGTGGTCCGTGTGACTGGGCCGAAGTGCCACTTTGAGGAAGAGCGCAACGAGATAGGCGGTGTGGTATTTGGCGACTGCGGCGGAATAGCTGGGAGTTACGGGGCCTGTCCAGTCGATGTGCAGTGGTTCACCCGTTTGAGAGTTTTGTTTGGAGGGGTTATGATAAATGCGTGCCAAGAGTCGGTGTTCCAAGGTCACAAGCTTGTCGATGAGCTGATGGTCCTCTACGTTGAAGAATGCGTAGGGTACGGACCGCTGGATGAGACGCAGTGACACCAGCGTTTCCAGCAAGAGTTCGCGGTTGGCCGGTTCTCGCTGTTTGAAGGCTTGTGAGGTGGTCTGAAAGGCGCGTGCGAATTCCAGCAGGGCTTTGACCAAGGGTTTGGAACTCGAAGTGTAGTTCACGAAGGGTTTGGGTTCGATCCATGCGTGGTTCATGAGAACTACATGTGTCAGACAGTAGATGTAGGCCCGGGTGATGTCGTTTGCTCCTCTCTTCTGTTGTTTGGGTCGAAAGCCTGGTTTTTGGGTGCGGTAGGGTAGGCAATGGACGATGTTTCGCAGGTAGGTTTGTATGTTTCGACGCGCCCCTTCCAGCCTTTTGAGTATCCATAGATCCACCATGCTAGAGGTGAAATTTTGCCAGTGGAGATAGACACCTGGCGTGTTCCTCAACGTTTCCAGTCGTTGATTGGTTTGCTGCGCTATGGGTGAGAATCTGTCGGCTTGTAGGCCATGCTTTTTCAGGTGTTGCCGGTAGATTTTACGAGTTTCGCGGGAGTGTCTGGCCATGACTTTGAGGTAGGTAGGCGGTGGTAAGGTACCTAGATAGGTGCGGGGTTGTTGTGTGTAACGTCTGATTTCCTCAGGTGTGGTACAGAAAGGTAAATTTCGGAGCTGTTTGGCGGTGGCCAGCAAGAACAGTGTGTTATCATACTCCCCGGGCTCATTGTCGAGCTTGGGCGGTTGACATGCGTGCCAGGTATCGCGCCACGCTTGTCGCTCCATCTGTAGCTGAAGGTGCGTGTGTGTGTGTACGCGTGTAGATGAGTATGTTTGTTTAGAGGAGTTGAGAGAGAAGAAAATGAGAGAAAGTGCCCACAAGTTTCAGGAACGTGTGTATTAAGGGTGAGGACTACATGTATGGTGGCCTTCTGAGACCCTACGTAGTTGGCGAAGTGCTTTTTGTCTTTTCTCTCCGAGCCACCATGACTGCCAGAGTTGGAACCGCGTGTCTGTGTCCAGATATTCCATTACGATTTGGATTAATGGTTTGTAGTGGGCTAAGTGGGGTGAAAGTAACCCAACGTAACTTTTGTGGCTGTGTAAGTGTGTTAAATCTACCACAAAGTCCCTCGAGACACAATTTGGCATCATTATTGAACGCGCATGGATAGTTTCATCAGCCAAACACTCAGTTATGAACCACTGTTGTAACTCTATCCAATTCAATTGTACACGGACCAAATCGTGGGACCAATATCCTGGCAATGTGAAACTAATGTTCACCTCATGTGTGTCCTCTGGATCTCCCTCAGCCTGAAAATAGAACACATGAAATTCCAAATAAGGCTGCTCAGGAAACAGGTCACCCTTTTTAAGCTCGAGCTTTACCTGAGTGAGAAATGCCTCCATGGTTACAACATGTACAATGGTGACGATCACTGATGTGACGCTATCTCCAGTGCTCGCGCGAGCCAAAGGGTCAGGGTTAGGGTTAGCTCTCGAGGTCTATTTTTTTCTGTTCATTGACAGAGAAGAAACTCAAATAAAGTGCGCACAAGTCAAAATTGAATTTCACCTCAACTTCAGACCATCATGAATAGCCTGGTCTCGTTGGTTCCTGCTGCAAGTGTAAGTTTCTCCAGCACCATTGATCTGTCAGACCCTGAAACTGTGGGTCTGGTGCGTGCCCTCATCAAACTAGAGTGGTCCCAATTTCTAGCCACTGCTGAGTATTGGTTGGCTCAGCCAGAGTGTGTAGCATGGGTGGATATCCTTTAAAACCCGAGGGTTCAGATATGGGTGGTGAGCTCAGTAGTACAGACAGGCTCAAGAGGCACAATGGAAACTGCGGGCTGTTTCTGACGCCGGTGAAACGCTTCCGGCACAGTTACACCCTCCAGTCTCCAAAGTAAACGTTGGCGTATGTTCTGTCGTGCATTCACATCGCGGTCATGGTACACGGAACATTCGTTGGTAGTACAACGCCGTATGGCATGAACCTTCTTGGTGACACGCTCTCTTCCGATCACATACTCCAGCTTTCCCGTACTGGGGTTCAGAACCCGCGTACGTGTTTTCACGGTGGTAACAATCTCTGCGTCCGAAAGATCTCCATGACAGAGGTGGCACTGTTGGGATGTGCGACACTCGTCTGTCAATATAACCACTACTTTCTCGCTCAGTTTCTTTGCCAAACTGCGTCCTGGGCCCGGTTTTTCACCCTTGGCAGAAGTGGGGAAGCGGCCATTGCCAAAAGCCACCACCACAGCTTTGTTCTCTAACTCTTCCAGTTTCAGGAAGGTGCTCACCCAGTAAGCTAGGAACTTCTGTTTTCGCTGGTGACGGTAGAACTTATGGTTGCAGAACAAGGTGTGTCCGTACACCTCGAAAGCGGTATCATCCAAAGTGCGTTTGTTCTCATGAAGCTGGTGGGCACGAAAGTGCCATGCTTGCAAGAAAGTCTCCAAACGGGCGGTTCTGAAACTAGCTTCCGCCGTTTTGTTCAGTACAGCTCTTGTGTGCTTGGGCAGCTTGTAGAGGAAATGCGCCCGGCGTTTGCGTAAGGTGTTCAGACCGGTGGTCTCATACCATTCACGTTTGCTGAAACTGCGTGTGATGTGATCGGTGGTGGTAGAGGTTGACATCGGAGCTGAATCCTCAGACAAACGCGCTCGTTTGTCTCCCACAGACGAATTGACCGAGGAAGAGACGGGCTCGAGGACCATGGGTGCAGACGATTCCTCCTTCTCACGCTCGGTAAATGAAGTGCTGATAAGCTGGTTGCGACCGGGATCAATGCCCACACATACACGTGTGTTCTGAAACTGCTGCCATTCAGCTGTTTTGAGTTTCTGACGCAGTTCACAATCTTTGAACAAGCCACGTCCGTGCTCCAGGATGTTGATCTTGCGTCCATTGTGTGCATTCGTGGGTTTGAGTTTCCAATAGTGGATGGAAGCTTGCACGCCATCGGTGGAGATGGAGAAGTTGAAGTTCCAATGCTTGCGCTGCAGTTTAGTAGGATCCAGGTACTGGTACCAATGTTGCTCCAAGGCCGCTCTAAACTGAACCCATGTACGTTCTTTAGGTAGAAGTTCCCCCCACTTGAGTACAGAGAACAAGTCTCTGCTACTGAGAGTTACATGAGCTCGTTGGTACCGCTTCATGGGCAGTAAGGTGAAGAGTTTGACTTTGGGTAAGCGATGCTCTTTGCGCGCTTGTTTGAGTTCATCCACCGTACGTGTTTTGCGTGCTTCATACTCTGTTTCTTGAACGGTTAGCAGAGCTCGATAATACTTCAGAACCGTGGAAGGATGGTCCTTGAGCCATTTCTCACACACGACAGCTGTATCCGCGTCCGTGAAACCCAGTAGGGTTCTGTGTTGTTGAATAACCGTCATGTGTACATGGGTGGCTGGCATGGCTTTGGTACCGTTGATGATTTTTTGTGCTTCTACCACCAGTTTGCGTTCGCCTGGAAGTTGCAAGCGAAGGGTTCCGAACTGACGTGCATGGAAGTGGTACCAGAGATGAAGTGTGGCATTCTTATGCAGTTCTGCCGCAACGGTTTGTTGGATGTAAGACAGACATGCTAACTTTTGTTGTTGCATCCATGATGACGGAGACCACAGTTGGCTTTGAAGGATGTGGTTAATGACGGGTTCTTTGGTGGTGCGCCCTCTACATCCTGCCATACAGCGGTCGAAGAAAGATTGGTCTGGAATGGGTAGCGGGAACGCGGTTGGATGATCGAGACAGAAGAGCACCACTGTGTTGGCTAAGGCACAGGCTTCGTACGTCCAACGATTCAAGATGGGCACCACTCTATCCAATAAGAGCTTAAGGTTTTGACCTTGTGGATTGTTCGCCAACACTGACTTGAGCTTTCGTTTGAGTGTGGACATCCTGGACCCTTTGGGTTTGGATGTACCGTGCAACGGTGTATGTATATTCTCATCTTTCGGGCAGGGTTTATGTTTCTTCCGTGCAGGCGGCATCGCCACTCTGCCTTTTTGTTTGTGTCACCAAACTGGGAGGGGCAGGAGGTTCAATGTGAAACAGAATCGCAAATATGTGGGTTTTGTGCTGTAAAGAGTCCAACATGCACGGTCACAATCTCACAAACAATGTACTCTATGTTAATATTTGATGCACAAATCAACTGACCCTGAAGTGAACCGCTAATTTGGTATGATAAATCACACTTAGGGTTTTAAGGGATAGCGAACGATCAATACTTGGAAGTAGAGCAACCGAAAGCAGACGCGTTTGTCAAGTTTGTGAAGGACTATTTGTCTTATTTCACGCAAGAGCAGATGGCTTTCTTGATTCCCCTGAAGGAGCACGGGTTAAATTTCCACAACATCTACGGAAGATGTGTAGGCGTTGTATGCCGCTTTTTGGATGACCGCAAACGTACGGATTTGACCCCTGCAAATATCGGACGGTTAAGAGCCGACCTAAAGCGCTACATTAGTCTGTGTAGTCAAATGATTTACGAAATGGGTGGCCTGAACAACACCGTTTTGCGTCACCAAGAACATCATACCTCGGCGGGAGACGTTGCAGTATTACCTTCACGGTGGGAAAACTACTCTCTGGAAGAATTAAGGACTGTGCCAGATCCTTCGGTGGCATTGGTACGTGGTGCTATATCTACGGTGGACATTGGGGTGTTGCCTTCGGCTCCAGGTGAGTTGGAGACTTCTTTGGTGGTAAGCTCGTCTTCATCCGCGAGTTCAGAACGTGCATCGACGCGCACGTGATGCTGCCCGTCGTGCTGAACGTTTGCGTAGCCGTACACAAGCTCGCGAGTCCAAGTTTGCCGCGGGACGGGAGGCTAAGACAGCTGCGGGTCGTGAACAGAAGCGGCAGAGCAGTTCTACCCGGTTGTTGCGCGCGAATGGTAAGCTGTCTCCTTTGTTTTGTAAGGACCCTGAGGATCAAATCACGTTTGAGGAGCACGAGGAAGCGCCTGAGGAAGTGGTTCATTTGGCGTACGTGGAAGGTTTATCGCAGTCTGAGCGAACCGTGAAAAGCACCCAATGTTACCGAGCGAGTACCTTGGTGCAAGTTCAGAAAAGTGCGGAGATCTACTTGTGGTCAGGGGGTGATCCCGGAGAGAGTGGGGAGGTCAAGGTGCGCTACTTTGACAACGACGTGAGATTTCACTTAAAGGGAGGCGAAGCCCTTGGTAATGCCTTTCGGGTGTGGAAGGATCCTGTAGGCGGCGCGTTCGTCTTGGGACCCATGAGGATAGATAATTACGCTTCGCATACTTTCGCACGAGAGGATGTCGTTGCAGACAGTGTGTACATGATGATACGGCTTCCTGAACGTGTTCGTGTAGGTTCTCTTGACGGTGTAGGTCAAGCGAGTTCCCTTCATGGTGCTTTATTTCCTCTGTACCTGATGGTGAAGGTGCGTAACACAGATCGTATGAAACTGAACGCGCGCAATGAGTGGGTGGTGGATGCCACACCTGTGAAGAATATCCTGGACTGGGCCAACAAATTTCTACCCGTCACGGTGGAGTCAGATCCCCGTCAGACGCGCAACACTATGAGGATCTATCGTGAAAATCCGGACATTCCTTTGAGGGCTCAAAATATTTATGTGAAGTATCACACAGATGAAGGATTAACGTGGGTGCGGGATTTCCAGCGCCACTACGAGGGTGCGGTACCTACGGATGCTGCCCTTCTGGGCTTCATGAATGCAGTATTTCGTGGTAACATTGTGTTGTCATGAAGTAATATGAACTGTAGATGTACTACATCCAGTGTACTACATCCAGTGTACTACATCCAGAGTACTACATCCAGTGTACTACATCCAGAGTACTACATCCAGAGTACTACATCCAGAGGCTATCTGAGAAGAGCGAGGGTGGCGTGTTGGGTTCTCGCGCGTGTGGATTGTACGTATGCGTGGCCTGGTGGGCAAAGACCGCGAAGCGCAACACATCAGCGAAAGAACGTGTACCATCCATAGGCAAGCTGGTTTCGGCGCTGGGTGTACCTGGGTAGACAGTGAGTTTCAAGTTCTGCTGTCCGAGTTGGTAGCGCAGTTCGGTGAGACGCTGTGTGAATTTGTCTCGATAGACATAGTAGATTTGTGGGAAGGAGGCTGGGTCCGGCAGGTCTGCGGCTTTGGGTTTCTCTTTGAACTCGTTGAAGAGTATGTTGGTCTGTTCGCTGGTGAAGCCCTTGTCCTGGAGGTCCATCTGCGCGGTGGTACGTTCGAAATGCGGGACGCCCCGTTTGGACAGCTCTCGCTTGAGTTGGGGCCATTGTTTCTCCTTGAAGCGCTTGCAGTGACCGCACCCTGGCATGGTATAGAGGATGATTACACCCATGAGCTTGACTTTTGTGATATGTAGACAATATAAAGGAAGTATCTTCTCACGTGTGTAGACTGGTACGTGCAGGTTTTCTTTTTGGTGAGTTCCTGTCAAGAAGTTAGTTAGTAGTTGGTATTAGTATGGATACCGATGGTCCTGTGAAGCACAGCATGGCTGAGAGTAAAGAGGATAGTGTAGGTGTAGGGTTTCGTGTGGCAGTAGTGGGTTGTGGTGAGCACTTTCTGAAATCTCACTATCCTTTCTTGAAAGGTCAAGTGACGGTGGTGGTGGAGCCTTCGAGCAAGTTCTCGCCAGCCATGCTTTTCGGCTCAGGTGTAGTGCACCGTCGCAGTCTGGAGTATGCGTTGTTGAATGACCACAAACTGTTTGAGGCGGTGGTAATTTGTTCGCCCGACGCTTATCATGCAAATCAACTTTCCTTGTGTGTGCATCACGGCAAGCACGTATTTGTGGAAAAGCCCTTGGCTACTTCCAATCGTGAGCTGGATACTGTGGTGAAGCCCACCCTGTTGGAAGCCCAGAAGCGTAATTTGGTGGTCATGTGTTGTCACCCTCGGCCGTACGATCCGTTTCTACATGCTTACCTTGCCAAGTACCCGCGCACAACGCACACTCCAACCAAAAGTCTGACCTTGGAGTTTTTCTACCACCGTCCCAGTCACCCAGACAAGCACCTTTCGCTGCTGCACGATCACTGGAGCCACGAGATGGATTTGTTGCGGGTTTTGCTGCCTTCTCGTGAAGTTCCCAAAGCCAGTGAGTTTACGGTGAACGTATGCAGTCCTTACCGTTACGAGGCGGAGTGGTTTGACCCCACGGAGGGGTGGGTGGACCCCACGGACGGCTTTCGAGTGACCTTTCGCGGTACACGGGTGATTGATCAGTCTGACTACCACGAGCTGATCATCGAGGATGGGCGTGTAGCGTGTTGCAAGAGCGGCAAAGTGTACCAAACGGATGGGAAGGTGGTTCAGCTCGAACCCTCTTCGTACGATGCGATGTTCGAGACTTTGTGGCAGACTTTCCAGGGCCGGTGCGTGTACGGCCTACGTCCACACCTTTACCATCGCTACATGGATCATTTGCTGCGTTGCCATCACTTCCCCGCCTTGCCCTAAGCATGTACAGCTACATGAATGTACAGATACATGTAGTGAATGAAATGAAAACTGTAGTTGTGTGAGCAAAGAGTTAACTCAAGGCGCGTATGAGATCTTCCGGTTGAATTTGCGCCAGTCTGGCTAGCATAACGCTAGTGGCGGTGGTGACAAAGTTGGGTCTGTCTGGGTGTTTGTCGGGCCGCATGCGTTTGAGCACAAAGAGTTTGGCCTTTGAATGGAAGGCGAACTCTCCTATGCACGGTTTGTTACGTGGGATCTGGTGGATTTCGGGATGGTGATCTGGACAGTTGAGCAGCGTGGTGGCGAACTTGAGAAAGGGAGAGCGTCCAGGTGCGGCTGGAGCTTTCACAAACAGCTCGATAGGTACGTACGTCGGGCGCTGTGGTTTGACGTTGGGATTGGGGTTAGGGTTTGGTAGCGGTAGCGGTAGCGGTAGAATGAAGCGAAAGTCAATGGTGGCTTCTTCTGTGGGTTTCCACTTGAGCAACGGATAGGGAGCATGTGGTGGTAGACGAAATCCGCCTTGTTTGAAGGGTACGAACACGACGCCGTCGTTGGCCACGTGATGTGTGGTGAGCCCTTGTGCTTCAGGTGTGGGTGCTTTGGTGGGTAGATCAGGCAGCTTATAGGGCCACATGCCTTGCGGTTCTGTCCGAACGATCTTGAAGAGGTCTTGTAGGGTGTGTATTCGGAAGTAGCGTTTCATGATGACTTGGTAGACTTGTTTCACCGGTGGGTGGTGCCACAGAGAGGTGTTTCCACGTTGTGGATCAACGTCGGCTTCCACGCCCATATGCCTGTACAGCTTGTTGAGCTGGCAATGGCGATGTTGAAAGGGTAAGTGTGCGAGTGATTGGTTCGCCACGATGAGCATGTCAAACGCCAGGAAGAGCGCGGTTTCGCCCTGGAACTTGGTCTCTGCGTGCATGTAGGTGAGTTTACATAGCTCTCCATCTATGATGTGTAACTTTTGAAAGTTGAAGGGAGCTTGTGCACGTGGATCTTCATGGATGACCAGGTGTCGGTCCACCATGAGCATGCGATTGGGTGGTACGAGACACAGGAAGGCCCGCTCTCCATCACTCTTCTCTGTGGCTAGGTACTTGATTGGACGTACCCATTGTGGTTTGGCTTTGTCACCTGATGCAGCTGAAGCTGCTGCTGCTACTGGTATGGCTGTTGTGGGTGGTTGCACA
>Ga0136555_1000980_pt1 | contig 10751 bp, 11 predicted proteins | sample AntRauTorckE5432_FD_104927 | JGI IMG/M metagenome (GOLD analysis project Ga0136555, IMG submission 104927) | Saline lake microbial communities from Rauer Islands, Antarctica - Metagenome Torckler E5 #432 | ecosystem: Environmental > Aquatic > Non-marine Saline and Alkaline > Saline | place...
AGCATCTTCACACAGGTAAAGAGATGAAACTAAGTGATTTACATCGCCAGTTTTCCCGAAGTAAATTAGAAGAGCGTTTCGGTGAGAAGTTGACAAATACGAAGATTCAGACCGAAAATCTAAGATCAACCCCAGAGATTTCGACAGAACAGATTGGACCGAAAGGCGCTAAGGTTAGAGCCGGAGAGTTTGAGAAAGCGACCAAAGAGCTTTCTCAAACTATTGACCGTGAAAAAACAAAGATTTCGGCAAGATTAGGCGTATCTGTGGGGGAGGGTGGAAACATTCGGGAAGATTGGAAGCAGTTCAGAAACCTAAACAGCCTTTCAAAACAGGCGAAAAATGTAAATAAGAATGTTTCCAGAATGGTTCAGAATGAAGAACCATTGCAATCCTATGAGCAGACGACACAGGATTTTAAAAACATAGCTCAGAAAGCATATTCGGTATTTAAAAACCTGAACCCCAAAGGAATAGCTGTAAACATGGTTAAAAAAATATTCGGCAAAGGAAAGAGTTTTGAAAGCGCTGTTAAGAGCGCAGGGCGAGTCATACAAAGAGAAAGAGGCGGAGGGATGGAAAGATGAGTATGTACGATGAAGATTTCCGAACCGATGAAGAAGTAATTCAAGCGATCGAGAAGGAATTTAAACGCCATTCCAAGAGCGTTGAAACAGAATTACAGAAGATGGGGAAAGCCCTTTTGGAGCTAAACAAAGGAGGGATTCAGAGACAATCGGAGCTGATGAAGAAGATCAGCGAGCCGGAAAAAGAGGGAGCCGATTGGGATCAGATGAGAGAGTATTTAAATCAGCTTCACCATGAGCAGATGAAATCAATCGGGAGAGTGAAAGAGAATTGGCCTAAAAACGTGGTGATCGTTCTGGGAGCTGTCCTTTTAACACTTTTTATCCTGTATGGAATTATATACTTATCAGGATTAGAAGCAACATTTTATACATTAAAAGAGTGGGGAGTACCAAGATGAGTAAGATCAAAGATACCGCAGATAAGTTCGCTGAAAACGTTGCCAGTCAGAAGCATTTAGAAAATTATAACCGAATAAGATTTTCCAATCAGGCAGGGCGGGGAGAAGCGAGTAAGCAATATTTCAAAGAGAATATGAGCGGGCGAGGGAAAAATATAAATCAGTTTCGACAGAACCTTGTGAAATCCCGTTCAGAAGTCTCTAAAACGGTGAAGTCGTTCAATGCTACCGACAGGAAGGCGTTCGAGGCACAGGCACAGAATAGCGTGGGCGAGATGGGAAAAGCGTTACAAAAATCAGAGTCTTTTCAACGTGCTAAAAATGAGTTTTCCAATCTGGCAGGGCCGACGGTGAACGGCTTGAATAACGCATTTAATTCCATTGGCTCTTCTTTTCTGACAGATAGTAATCCGAGACAAACCAAGAGTACACCGGTTTTTAGCTTTGAGAACATCGGAGGGCGGGAGCTGGCACAGACTGCGGAGGCTGAATATTCAAAAATCAAGGAGTCTGCACGTGAAAAAGAATCAGGCGGTATAAGTCGTGGATGGAGTTAATTATTTGAACGTACAAGATCATTAAAATCAATTTCCTATGTTTTCCTTTGACACAACAAAAAAAGTTCCTCTCATTCTCCTTATTACATTTTTAACGGGAACCAGTGGGGTAGGCTATTATGCTTTTTTGGGTTCGGGTAGTGCGTCGGTAGCGTCAAAATCTGAGACTATGGAGATTCAGAATCAGAAGGCTACGCCAGAGAAGGCTACGCCAGAGAAGCCCAAGCATAATTTTAAGGCTATGAGAGCTGAATTAATGAGTCAGATAGAAGCCACCGGAGAGATGAAGTCAGATAGTAAGGTTGCCTATTTTTCTGCGTATGTGGATGATAATTTAAAAGATTATCAAAAGGACTTTATCGCATTTTTTGAAACGTATCCCGATGAAGAGCTGAATAAGTTGGGGCGATTACGCAAAGGGACGACTGACCGACAATTTCGTCGGGCGATATCGCAAGGATTCGCCGAGCTATTAGCTGACTGTTACGAGAAATGGTTTTTCGAGGCGGGTTTACCGGTTTCCCGGGAAATCATTCTGAATGGAAGAGAAGGCAGCTGGTATAGTAGCGGTTTGGGGGCTTTATCGATCATGAATGTCAACAACTGGTTTTTAGATTCGGAAAATCTAACTAATCACCTTTTTGTGTTTGGGCGGTTTTACCCCACATTAGGGGCAGAAAGAGCCGATAGTTTGGCAATAGAGGCGATCAGGCGGGGAGTAGCGTTTTCGCACTCTTATTTGAGCAATCTTATTCCAGACCGTTCGGAAGGTTGGGTTTTGGGAAGCAATGCTTCTGAGCGATATTGGCGAAAAAAAGCGGATAAATGGGCGGAGTATCGCTTTAAAGACCTTGCCAATTCGGAACACGCAGAGGATATTTTTCAAGAGTTTATAGACGATCGAGTGGAGGGAGAACGAGCTAAGTTTCTTGATAAATTTACCCCTTATGATATCACCGCTTCCAATCTAAGGACAGTAAGTTTTAATCACGGGCATACTCAAACATCAGGAAGGTGGCTTGCGGACATAAGTAATGCGTTTAACCCATCATCGGCAAAGATGGATTTCAAGGAGGCTATTTTTTATCAGCTTATGGCAAAAAATCAGGCTGAGGCGTTCATGGAGGCTTTTTTGTATGCAGAGCGTTACAAGCCGGAAATGAATATTCGAGACGTTAAAGTGATGAGGTCGAACCATTCAGGGCGGTTTGTTTTAGCGGTTTACAACAGCCGAAGCAAATATTCTGAATTAGAATTTAATGAACTCGATCAGGTGTTTCAGCCTGATTATCGTTTCTAATAGCGCCCCGGAGTCAGGCCAGCAAACCTCTACGAAGTTGGAAGCCCATTCGTTCGGCTCTGCCGCCGATGGGTAGTTCACGATAATGATCAAGGGAAGGAGAAGGAATTCACAAATTCTTTTATATTTTCTCCGCCCATGTGATTCCAAAATCTATCGATCTCTTCTCTGATAAAATAGGCTTCCGGATCACTAAGTCTTGATATCTTTTCAAATAATACTTGCTTATCAATCTCCCATTTTGAATCTAGTCCATCCAAAATTATTGCATCTGAGACGGAGTGTTGCATGGTTTCGGTTGTAGAAAATAAGCTCGGGCTAAAAATGGTTCCATTTTGATGGTCTATCAAGAGCATCAATTCGTTTTGTGTAAACCTATTCTTGAGTCCGTTAAGTATGCGTTTTCGTAGGGCGATATAAGCATCAACCGACCTTGTGGCACCTGCGGATGTTGACCCCCAAATATCTTTTAGGTATTCTTCTTTTTGTGGACTGGTTCTAAATGATGATGTTTTCATGGTTATTCCTCTGCCTTGGAATTATGATTAAACCTGATGTATAACACACATCAAGATAATCATACCGGTGACAAAAAGCAAGACAAAAAGCAAGACACAAAGCAAAACACAAAGCAAAACACTGTGAAAAAGAATCAGGCGGTATGAGTCGTGGATGGAGTTAATTATTTGAAAAAGCAGAGAAAAGTTGAAAAAAATTCACTTACTTAAAGGAGTGGGGTTTCCCTAAACAAAAAAAGGGTTCTCCGAAAAAGAGAACCCTTTAATTTATAAAACTTGAAACAGTCGAATCAGTTTCGAGTCAATCGTAACGACAAACCAATCTAACTATAAGTCAATCGCCACAACAAACCAATCTACCCATGAGTAACGATAAAAACAAAAAAAGCGGACAGAAAAAAAACAGCCCGTCAGAGCGACAGATCAAAAAAAAGGAGCGTCAGATTTTAGACGCATGGGATTTTAAAGAGAACCCGGAGGCCTTTTCGGAAGAGTTCGCCCAAGTTGCCAAAATATTCTGTCAGATGAGTTTTCCGCATTCTGAGACATGGAAAGAGGACATGGATACCATTAACGGGGATTGGGGCTTTAGAGTCCAATTCAGCAGGGATTGGAGCCGTAAATTGTACGGATTGCCCTATGGCGTTTTTCCACGCCTTATTATGATTTATCTGATGCAGAGGGCGTACATGTACGATGAACGCAGGGTAAAAGTGAACGGCATAGCTGAATTCATTCGGAAGCTGGGTAAGGAGTCGGACGGAAGAACGGTTGATATCGTATACAATCAAACCAGACGCTTATTACATACCGAAGTCATTTTTAAAAACCTCAAAACAGGAGAGGAAGGCGGTTTTAGGCTCTTTTCCCGTTGGTTTCTCGACTGGAATAAGATCGAGAACAGCCACCAGACCGAATTAGAATTTAAAGATCATTACATCGAGCTTTCAAGCGATTTCTATGATAGTCTGAAACGAAGTCATATCACCCTGAATTTAAAGCCACTTAAGGAGCTATCACACAGCGCTCTGCTGATGGATATTTACGTTTGGCTGACGTACAGGCTTTGCGGTGGCCGGAGCGTTACGGTTTCATGGAAACAGCTTCATTCTCAATTTGGAGCCAATTACAAGGGCGACCGATACGGGCTTAGAAATTTCAGAACCAAATTTTTGAGATACATGAAGCGGATTCAGGAGTATTTTCCGGAGTTTCACTACAAGACTCCCAGAGGACGTTTAACGATTGTACCGCTCTTTGAACAGCATCAAAAGGGGATAGCCTCAAAGATCGACCGGAAGCGGTTAGCGGAGAGAAACGAGGCTAATCAAAGGCTGATTGGAGGAAGCGAAAAATAGCCCGAAAGAAGGCGTAATCAACAGATCTTTGGACTGTAGAAAAGGGGCTTGGGCTCATCGCCCAGGCCCCTTTTTTTTGCCACGTGAATTTACCATCACAACCCCGAAAACAGCCCGTATAAGCCGATTTTTTTTATCACAGATTGAACATGTATCACACATATACACCCCCGAAAACAGCCCGTATAAGCCGATTTTTTTTATCACAGATTGAACATGTATCACACATATAGACCCCGAAAACAGCCCGTATAAGCCGATTTTTTTATCACAGATTGAACATGTATCACACATATAGAAAACTATCCACATATCCACAAAACCGGCCTATATGGCGATGTTATCCACGTGAATTTGGTATCACAAGCACCTAAACCCATTGGGCGCAATATGTTTAGGCTATATAAAGCCCCTTTTTTGAGTTATCCACGTGAATTTGGTATCACAATCCACGTGAATTTGGTATCACAACCTAATATACTACCTAACAAAAATACCTAATAGGCCACTTCCGAAAATGTGGACAACTCGGAAAGTGGCCAGACGGCCACAGATTTTGGAGGGGAAAAGGTGTTCAGGCAAAGCCTTCACAGTTATTTTTTTTGATAGAAAAATGACGGGCTGTAATCGGCAAAGGTTCTTTCTCCTCAGGCAAGGTACGAACTCCGTAAATGAGAGCAATGGTGCTTCCCGTTGGGAGCTCCACCATTGCTCTCATTTACTCCATTCGTGTTAGCCGGTAAGGAGAAAGGTATTTTCTGTCTGGTCAGAGACACAGACAGACTAAGGAGGCTGGAATCCGAACCTAAAGCCGTGGCGTGAGCGGAGCGCCATTAACGCTTATTGGCAATGTAATGACATGGCTTTTAATTTTGAGGCTCTTAGAATCGAAATATGGAAGCCGTTTTAAAACGAATATTCAAAAAATTCCTACACGAGATTTCAATCAGAGGTATCACGCTTGTATAATGCACAAACGCATTACCGTATATTACGGTAAATAGTCATTTAAAGCCGTTTTTTGTGTTTTTTTCTTTTGTGGTGTCATACTTTTTGGTTATATTGTAATGCAGGACGCAATACATTAAGCATTAAAAAAAAGCAATGGATATACACGACCTTAATAATCAGTTAGATGAAACCCTTCGGACTTTCCGGAACGGATTGGAACGTCTGGAAGCATTAACGGCCAAAGCCAACGAGCTGGACGAAAGCGCAGCGAACACATTTACCTTTGATTTCGCTATTCCCCGCCTGAAAAAAGCCAGTGGCCAGATCAGCGAAGCCCTTCAATCACTCCCCGGTAACTTCAACGGCTAAGATTATGAAATTCCACAAAATCACGATTCACGGAATGCGAGGGCAAGGCCAACTAACCAGCGCTCGGCACTTGCTAAGTCAGTACGATGTACAATTTGAGACAGAGACACTTAAGGCAGATATCCGACTGCCAGCCTATTTAGGCAGTAGTGAGCGATTTAGCGACAGAAAGGCATTTCTGATCACCGATATTATAGATGATGAGTTATATCAAACGATTGATTCTGCAATAGATAGACTGGTTTCAGAGGGCAAGATAAAGCCCCGAATAGTAATTTTTGCGTGCATGTTTAAAGCAGAGATAACCGAAAAAAAACCGTTACAAATTCATGAGTAAAGCCACGCCCAAACAGCCCGTAAGTTTCAGAATCCGCCCCGACTTATTCGCCAAATTCAAAAGCTATTGTGAACGCTACGATCTGAACCAGACCGAAGTGATAGAAACTCTCATTGAGAGGCTTGAAACCGATACAGAGCCGGAAGAACTAAAGCCGGTGAGCCTACCGGGCATACTCAGGCGGGTGGAAGCCTTAGAAGCCAAAGTGAACCAATCCGTACCTGAAAAAGCAGATCGGACGGGATGAAGCGGATTTTTACGATGTACGGGAACTGAACCTTACCACGCCCGTGAGTTAGATGTCAGATAGAAGGCCGGAGGATGGGCCCGCCAGTGGTTTCAAGCCGAATCCGGCCGTGAGTGAAGGACACTAACAGAGCTTAGCTCTTGCCAGGCTAATTGTACCCTGATGAATCGAATTTGTCTTTAAAAAACTTGTCTTTGTAGTAGGTTGGTTTAGAAGCCATTACAGGATTTTGACCTTTCGATACGATCAGAATTTTATTTTGATCTAAGCGTCTGATTTCATCGGGATTAAGCAGTTTTCGAGCTTGTTCTGATTGACCGACAGATTTAGAACCGAATAACTCCGTTGGTTTTCCGCTTTTATTATGTCCGGAATTTTCAGCATAAACAGTGGTATCACCGATCAACTTTGAAGCGTATTCGGCTGTAAAAAAGTCATTTGTTCCGAAGAATTGAATGATGTCGGAATTTCCCAAGAAGGTTTCCCAGTTGTCTTTGTAAAGCGCTTTTAGCTGATTCAAGTCTTGCAGAAACGCCCAGAGATTCAGCCCATAACCAGCCATTAATGAATATGCTTTTTTGATCAATTCCATTTTTCCGAGGTTAGCAAATTCATCAAGGAGAAATAGGACGGGATGCTCTGTTTTTTTGTTTTTAGAGGTGATTGAAAGAGTAATCGAGCCAACCATTAAGCGAAGCCAACGAGCGTAACTATCGAGCCTGTGAGGTGGCAGGATGAGGAAGATTGACAGAGAGAGAGAGCCGAGCTGATCGAGGTTGACCGTTGAAGCTGAAAGGATGGTTCTCATGCGCGGGGATTCGAGAAAGTGCGTGTGATTTTGAGCCGTTGAGAGAACGGCAGAGCGTTCTTTGTCGGCTTTCTGCAGGAATCGAGCGGAAGCAGATTTAAGGGGAGGGCAGGAGGTATCATTTTGTTTTATTTCCATGAACTCCTTTAGATCATCTTCGGGAAGCTCTAAGACCGCCCGAACAGAGAGTAAGTTTCGCTGAGTTTTGGGCAGGGTTGAGGCGAAGAAGATCAGGCCAGTCAGGAGGCTTTTAGCTTCGTTGTTAAAATATTCGGTGTCTGCTGATGATTCATTTGAATAGACGAGAAGATCAGCGATTGAACGGCATTCATCAAGAGCGTCAGGATGAGAAGGATTGATGAGATCGAGCGGATTAAATTTAGCGCCATTCTTTTCAACCACAGCAAAGGGATCGAGTGCCAGAACGGTTGATCCCATTTCTTTCCGCCGTCTTTGTGTGATAGCATAGTTCTCTCCTTTGGGGTCGGTTACGATGACTGAATGAGGATAATCGAGCAGGTTAGGAATGATTGCGGAAACACCTTTACCGCTTCGAGTGGGGGCAATGGTCATAAGGTGGCCGGAACCGTTGAACCTTAAATAATCAACCTTATTTCCTTTTGTCATTTTTCCGATTATTGCGCCTTCTTTTTGTAGAAAATCACGCCCTGATTTAAAGGAGGCAGAACCTAATTTCTTTTGTTTACCACCCCCGATTTTATTTTGAATTTTTGGATAGTAGAGGGCGACAAAACCAAAGACACAGGCGGAGAGATAGAGGACGGTTAATATTTTCTTTTCCAAAATTGGTATTCCGGTAATCAGGTAAAGATCTATATACTTTTCTCCAAATATTACCATCAGTTGTGATGGAAGAAAAATCATAATAATGCCAAGAATAAAAATGATGGGTTTTTTTAAGAAATTGATTAGTGATATCATTGGTCGGAGGTATGAAAATTATAAATTCGATAAATAGAAATAAGTATGATTCCAAGGCATAAAACAAAGGAGGTGAAGAAGAATATTTGACCGTCAGAAGTGAGAGAGTCAGGCGATCTGATGAGGTGTTTTTTTTGTATCCAAGAACCCGAAAGGGTCGTTGCGATTGTGTACAAAATAGCCAGTAGTATATAGCGGAGTATTTTCACGAGTGTTGTGTTTTGGGTTGTGTGGTTTCGGAGTCGTGAGCCAGTAAAATATTAGAAGGTGGAATCAAAGCGTGAAGTTATCTCATATTCGATTTTTAAAGGTGATTATAAATTATTCAATTAGCAAGTAGTTTGTTATTATAAAGGTATCAAATATGAGATAAGCAAGCTATCGTTTTCGTTTAACCAAAACTGACCCTTCGGTCATTTTGGTTTCACTCAAACCCGCTTGCTATCTCTCCAAACAAGTTGGTTCGATAGGTGATTCTCGCAGTACCTACCGGACAGCTCCAATCAAAAAAAAACCATGCTCAGCGAAGCCAAAAAAAAGAACCTTGCCAAGAAAATAGTTCTCCAAACGGAGCGCTTTTTCAAGGAAAAAGCGAAGGAGAGACCGGACATTTACCCCCCGATATTTTTTAATAGAAAAACGTTCTATGGGGTAGCCATAGAATTTATGAATGAGCATAATAATTCGGATGAATCACCGAGGCTATTTTTTGAGCAATTCATAAAAGGCAAGCTCTCATTATTGGCAAGGGTTGATCGAGGAGCGACCCGATTATATTCGGAGATTGAAGGGCTATCACGACACTTTTCCGAGCATGATATTTTAGATAAATATTGCGAAACGATTTTGGAAAAAACGAAGAAGCTCTACACGTTTCCAGAGCAATTCAGGTTTAATATTAAACTGGTAAACAGTCGTACATTTTGGGATTCAGAAGTTAGACCGTTCGCTGAATTTTTGGTTCCTTTTGAATTTCCCATCGGGAAGAGAGAGAAGGTTTTTTCGTTCATTGATGAAATGACAATCGAGCTGGAAACCCTTTTAAAATCTTACGACAATGAAGCGGAGGTAAAAAAAGAATTAGCGAAACGAAAGAGCCACCTTTTAAACCGTTATGAACAGGGCGGAAAAGGTGGACGACCAAAGAAGTCGGAGAAGAATAAGCGCTCAAAGATGATAGGGGTAAAACTAACCGAGTCGGAGAAAGATGAATTTGATCTGGAGGCGAGGCGAGCGGGGCTAAGTTCAGCCGAATTAGCCCGCAGCAGAATGTTGGAGCCTGGTAGCGTATCGATGGATGAAATAGTTCAATCATTTACTGAAAAATTTAAGGACTTACTACCACTCATTCAGGCGGTACAGGGAGCCAGTACAAATCTAAATCAAACGACAAAAAGGATTAATCAGGTAGTGAAGTTTCAGGGAAGTAGCACTAAAGCCGGTCAGCTGATCGAGCTTGCCCAGAAAGCGCTTCAACAGGATGAATCAATACAAGAATTAAGGAGAGAAATCGGAGCGCTCAGAGAGGAAATTGTAACCGCTATAAATCGAGGAAAATAATGGTAGGGAAGAACACGCATTCCGGAAGTTTTTCAGGGTCGTTGAATTATCTTGATAAAGCAGGAAAAGACGGAGCTGATCGGGTAGAATGGAAAGAAACCAGAAATCTGTATTCGCCAGATACGAAGGGGCAGATTCAGGAGATGATGGAGGTCAGCAAAAAAGCCGATGTATCAAAGCCAGCATATCATTTGATGGTTTCATGGAGTCCAAACGAACAACCAACGATTGACGATCAGCGAGAAACAGCCGACCGAGTTTTGAAAAAATTAGGAATGGAAAAGAATCAGGCTGTGATCGTTGGTCATAACGACACCGATCAGGCTCACATTCATATCGTAGCCAATAAAGTTTCTGGTGGGAAAGGGGTTGACCTTGGCAATGATTGGTACAAGGTTCAAGACGAATTACGGGCGATTGAAAAAGAGAAAGGATTCAAGAGGGTTCAGGGCAGACTAACCCAGCCGGAAAAAGAGATCGACTATTCTCGCATGAAATCCGATGGTCAATTTCACGCAGATAGTAAAGCAAATCAGGGAAAGGAGCCGTTAAAAAGCATTGTAAACAAAGACAAACAATGGAAAAAAGCGCTCAGGGATGAAGTATGGCAGGCGGAGAATTTCACCGAAGCTAACGAGAGGTTAAGCGGCCACGGAATGCAGATCAGACCCAAGAAGAACGGAGCCGTTTTAAAGCATCTTCACACAGGTAAAGAGATGAAACTAAGTGATTTACATCGCCAGTTTTCCCGAAGTAAATTAGAAGAGCGTTTCGGTGAGAAGTTGACAAATACGAAGATTCAGACCGAAAATCTAA
>Ga0136555_1000983_pt1 | contig 10726 bp, 11 predicted proteins | sample AntRauTorckE5432_FD_104927 | JGI IMG/M metagenome (GOLD analysis project Ga0136555, IMG submission 104927) | Saline lake microbial communities from Rauer Islands, Antarctica - Metagenome Torckler E5 #432 | ecosystem: Environmental > Aquatic > Non-marine Saline and Alkaline > Saline | place...
AAGGTCACCGTGTTAAAGTAGAGCTCTTTCTTCCAGGAAGATCAAAGTATTTAGATAAAGAGTTTTTAAACGAAAGACTTAAAAGAATGCTGAAACTTCTAACTGTCGACTACTCTGTAGCAGACGAAATAAAGAAGAATCCTAAAGGAATTGCCACTATTATTGAGAAAGGTAAGGCCAAAACACAAAAGGAACCTAAACCATCAAAGAAGAACGATCAAGTCGGGTAAAAATCCTAGACCTAACAGTCGGATTAAATAGAAACATGAAAACAAATAAATCATTTCAAAAAAGAATAAAGGTTACAAAGAATGGAAAGATCAAAGCGCGACGACCTGGCCAAAACCATTTTAATGCAAAAGAAAGTTCTCGAGAGAAGAGTAAGAAGCGACGAATGCAAGATCTAACTTTGACTAATAAAACAAAGAGTAGATTCCTAATAAGAGTTAATACAAAATAACACAGTAATATGGCAAGAGTAAAAAAAGGAGTAAATGCAATAAAACACCGAAGAACCATTCTGAAGATGGCGAAGGGTTATCGTCACGGACGAAGTACTAAAGAAAAGCTTGCTAATGAAGCTATCAAACATGCCGGAAAACATGCTTTCAATGATAGACGGAAAAAGAAAGGTGTAATGCGAGGTCTTTGGATCATTCGACTAAATGCCGCCCTTCGAACTGAAGGAAAGACCTACTCAAAATTCTTTGATAAAATCACCAAGAAAAAGATTGGATTGAACCGAAAGGTTATGGCTGAGATTGCAAAAGATCATCCTGATACTTTCAAGAGGATTGTGGAGCAGGTTAAATAAATACTGAATTGATTTGAAGGAGTTCAGCTCCTTCCAAAAAGGATCCGGACTCCTTCTTCGTTTATGCGGGAGTTTTTGATTTTATGATAATATAATTAATACTTATCATTAACTAATAATACAAACATGAAAACAACTTACTGGATATCTACAATTTTATTTATAATAATGATGCTTATGGGAGTTGGACAATATTTTTTCAAAACAGATGCCATGCGTGAATTATTTGTCGCATTAAGTTACCCTGCTTATATCGTGATTCCTCTTGGAATAGTTAAGCTTTTGGGAATAATAGGGATACTTTCTAAAAAATGTAGGCTACTTAAAGAGTGGGCATATGCTGGATTCTTTTATGTTCTAATTCTGGCAATCATGGCTCATGCTCTTTCAGGAGTACCATCTGTAATTCCAGCATTTTCTGCACTTGTTCTTTTGATTATTTCGTATTTATCAGACAAGAAACTTTCAAGAAGAACTGCCCGAGTTTAAATTGATTTGAAGGAGTTCAGCTCCTTCCAAAAAGGAGCTGAACTCCTTCTATCCTTAATCTAAAATAAAGCTCTGTCCTTCTTCTGGATGAATTGCATCAACTTCAAGCAAATCTCTAACCTTCTGAACTAAAAATAAAGCTGACCTCGGTTCTCCCATAACCATAAAAACTTTTTTAACAGTATCAGCAGTATTATCAACAAATTCCAAAAGCCCTTCAGAATCTTTATGCGAAGAATATCCATCCATAGAGAATATTTCGGCTCTAACCTTAACCCTCTTATGATTAATCTCTATCTCTTTTGCTCCGTCTCTAATTCTTCTTCCCATACTTCCTGCAACCTGATAACCGATTAAAAGAAGTCCATTTTCTTTACCTGGAAGATATTTTCTTTCATGCTCAACCACCCTTCCTCCAACACTCATTCCAGAACTAGAAATAATTATTTTTGGAGATTTAGTTTTATCGATTCCTTTTGACTCACGTTGATGTAAAGTTAATTTTAGTTTAGGAAAATCAAAAATATCATCTCCTGCTTTAATTTCTTTCTGAATATGCCCATTAAACAAAGAAGTATTTTTTGGATTTTGATAAATACTTGTTAATTTAATTCCAAGCGGTGAATCTAAAAACACAGGTACACTTGGCACTTCACCTCCTTCTATTAAGTCATTCATTTCATGAAGAAGAACTTGGGTTTTTTCTAGAGAGAAAACAGGAATCAAAAGTGTTCCCTTTTTTTCTATTATCTTATTTAAAATTACCTTTAATTTTTCTTTTCTATCTTCTTTATCTTTATGAATTCTATCACCATAAACACTTTCCATAATTAAATAATCAGCATCTGTAACCTCTTCAGTATCTTTTAAAATAGGACTTGGCGAATTACCCAAATCTCCCGTAAATACTATTTTTTTACCGCTTGGCTTATAAGTTATTTCATACATTACAGAACCTAATACATGCCCAGCATCTTTTGGAAAAAATTTAAAATTACCAAAAGTCTGTTCTTCGTGATAATCAATTGTGTGCCAAAGTGAAAAGGCCTTATCGACATCATTTGAGCCATATAGTGCTTCTACATCTTTCCTTTTAGCAGCTCTTGATAAAAGCGAAACTGCATCATCAAGCATTGGTTTTGCAATCTCCTTTGTTACAGGAGTCGAATAGATTTTTCCAGTAAATCCTTCTTTAACCAATTTCCCTATTCTTCCAATATGATCAATATGTCCGTGAGTAATAAAAAGGTAATCAATTTCTTTTGGATCGTATGGAAAAGGCTTTCGATTGACTTCAAAAGAATTCATTCCTTGAATCAATCCACAGTCGATTAAAATTTTAGTATCTTCATCTTCCAATAAAAAATTAGCGCCGGTAACAGTTCCAGTTCCTCCGTAAAATGTTAGCTTTGGATATTCTGTTTTTATTTTTGCCATATTTTTGATTTAGCGTATAAGAATGCAGTAGTTCCTCCGATTAGTCCCATTATTACATCTAGTATTGTATCGGCCTGATCATCCAAAACATCAGTAAATCCAACGAATAGTTCCCAGAGCTCCCAAGTCAAAGCAACCACTAATACAGATCCAATTACTATTAAAAAAGCACTGCCTTTATGATCCTTAGGAATGGAAACAAATCCTGATCCTAATCTTCCAGACGGATAAATAAAAAAAACAAAAGCTGCAATAAGACCAATAACTAATCCTCCAAGAAAATGCATTAAAATATCGAACCATGAAGTAGTCCAATATAAGAAGAGGCTTAGTGCAACTTTATGCAAAAATGCCACAAGTAGTGCAGATAAGAATATTTCGACAATTAAAGGCTTTTTTAAAATCATAAAGATAAAGACATTATAACAAAAAAACTCCCGCACTAAGCGGAAGTTCTTTTGATGGTCGATGATAGACCTAGCTTTTAGCCAGGTGGGCAACCGCAATTACAAACCAAGGTTCATAATGATATAGGTCCGCCCCTAATGATCGAAAGATCTAGATTATCATCGACCCATACATACATTATACTCCTGTGAAATATTTCGGTCAAATTTTGATGGAAAAACTAACTTTAGGGCCTTTTCTAAAGAAATTATGAATGAAAGTTAAAACGAGGTTCAACCTCGTTTTAACGTTTTAAATGCGAGTTGGACTCGCATTATCGAACCATTACTCTAAAATTCCATCCAAATTAACATCATAAAGAATCTGCTCTTGAACTAATCGATAATTTAAAATTTCTTTTTTATCAAACCATAAATCAATTTCTTGATTTGCCTCTTCCACTTCCCCAGATGCATGAACAACATTTCTTACTGCTCGACCATCAATATCAGAAAGTGCATATGAATCAACAACAAAATCTCCTCGAATAGTTCCAACATCAGAAGTTAAAGGCTCTGTACTTCCAACAACCTTTCTTACAATATCAACAGCATGAGCTCCTTGCCAAACCATAGCAACAACAGGGCCTGAAGTTATATATTTAATTAAGACATCTAAAATATTCCCGCCAGCCTTAACTGGATTTGATTCAGGAGCGTCCAATCCTTTGTCTTTATATGCAGAGATAGATTTCTCGCCAGCTTTCTTAATCCATTCTGGATCTAATGTATAATGTTTCTTAACAAAATCCTCATCGGGAATAATCATTTTTAAAGCAACCAATTTAAGTCCGGTTCTTTCAATCTTCTTAACAACCTCTCCTATTAAACTTCTTTGAATTCCATCCGGTTTTATAACAACTAATGTTTTTTCTTTATATAAATGTGACATTCCTATAGTCTAACATTATTTTGAATCCTATTACTTTTGATATTTTTTCATGATTTCGGCATGAACTTCATCTTTATTACGACCATACTTCAAGTATGATAACTGCTTTAAGTTCTCTAAAATTTCTGCATTTCCTTTTGGTGCTTCTAGTGTGGCAATATTAAACGGCTTTTTAGGAACATTATTTGAAAGAATCTTTAAATAGCAGTTGAAATTATCGATATTCATAATATCTTTTGCAGTGAAAGTTGGAGAAAATTGAGTTTCCAAAAATTGTGCATCTTCAGAACCAACCCTAAAGACTGCCATTGAGCCGACGTTTCCAAAAACAGCATCTTTAATAGAATCTTGAAGTTGCGCAATATATTGATGAGCCAAAGTTAAAGATAGTTTATACTTTCGAGCTTCCGACAAAATTGTTGAAATAGAATCAGTAGTAATGTTTTGGAACTCATCTATATACAAATAGAAATTTGGAAATTCCCTATCAAGAGAATCGACACGAGATAATGCTGCCATTAAAATTTTACCGATAAGAATAAGTCCAATTAAATTAGAGTTAATGTCTCCCAATTTTCCTTTTGAAAGATTCACCAAAAGAATCTTTTTATTGTCCATAATGTCCCTAAAGTTAAAACTAGACTTTTCTTGAGAAATAATTGGGCGCATAATGTCGTTCGCTAAGAAGACGTCGAACTTACTTGTAATATATGGAACAATATTTTGAAGAGAAGCTTCTCCTCCAGCTTTCTCAGCAATCTCTGTCCAAAACTGAACAACTATAGGATTCTTACATCTTGAAATTTTAAGATCTCTGAACTTCTTGTCTGACATCACACGAGAAACATCGAGTAACGTATTCCCTGTTTCAGGATCTTCAATAACAAGCATGGTCGCATTTCTAAAATATTGCTCAAACATTGGCCCCATAGATTCTGGAACCCCGCCATATAACTTTTGGAAAATACTAAATAACTCATTAACAACAAAAGTTTTTTGCTCAGGATTATTTACATCATATTCGAGCATGTTTAGACCCATTGGCCTTTCAGCGTGAGCTGGATCAAAATAAATAACATCTTCATATCTCTCTTTCGGAATATTTGCCAAAACATCTTGTAAATCAGAACCATGCGGATCGATCATACAAACTCCGTCACCATTTTTAATATCTTGAATAATCATTGATTTCATCAAGTTAGTTTTACCTGTTCCCGTTTGTCCAACGGTATAGAAGTGCCGAAGCCTGTCGGAAGGGGCCATAGTAATGATTGTTTCATTATGAATATGCTTATTGACCCCCAACACAATTCCCTCTTTCAGAAGATCGAGTGGCGCAGGAGCTGAAGTAGAACGTGTAACTTTAAGTTGTGAATTTTGTCCGCTTGTTTTTGATGGCAAGTGAACAATTGTTGCAATTTCAGATAAGTTAAGTGGCACATCCCACTTTTGATTAAAATGCCTAAATGAAAAATCTTTAAATAAAGTTTTTGAATTACTTCCTTCCATCACCTTGAGTTTTAATTTATTTCCTGTTGTATTTTCAAATTGATTAAAAGAACTTTGCATATCACCCAAAATAGAAAGCGCCCTCTCTTTTGTTTGAGCAGAAGCAATGATTCTAATATTAGTAGAAATGATTGGTTTTTCTATTTTTGATTTTACTGATTCGACAACATTAGCATCAATATTAATCTCTGGTGAAGGACTTCCTTCTTTTTTATTAGAAGAATTTGTTGCAGACATAAGACTTCCGAACATTTTTGAAACTCCTTTATGAGCCTTACTAGCAGTAGTATTCATAACATGAAACTCCTCTGGACCTTTCTCCCCTTTTTCAACTCTCTTTAGTCCTTCTAAATAATTCTTTAAATAGTAATCCCCGACTGGCTTAAATACAAGTTGCATCGAAGCTCCCTCATCAGTTTCACCAAGATTAGTAAAGACACTTAGAATAGTATCGAGTGGGTCAGAATCAAAATTATCAATAGTTCTAATTATTTTTGCTGGGGTTCCATCACTAGTAACATATGCACCGGCAGATTCTCCGCCTTGATTAAAAATATTATAGTCATCTTTTTGATTATTAATAATTACATCAGGGAAAAGTGAGTGGAGCTGTTTTTCTAAAAGTTCTACGTCTCTAGATGCAACGGAGATATAGAAAATAAACTCTTTGGTGTTCGATGGGTTTGCAATTTCTATAGTCATGTAGCTTCCATCGTTTTTGGATCGACTTATAGATTGCATTCCAAAGTAAAACTGTTCCATTTTTGAAACTACTTCTTTTAAAGAATCTAATTTTTGATCGCGCTCACCAGAACTAGAATCATTTTCAGGAATAATAATTTCAAAAAGAGTTCTTTCTAAATCTCCTTCTAAAGACTCTGTTAATTTAAAACCATCTACAGGATACCCACCTTTAATGTAGGCTACCAAAAATCGGTGTAAATCATCTTGAACGTGAGGATCATCCATTTTTGAAACGATATCTAAAACATTTGAAATACCTTTTGTTTGAATCATTCCAAACAGTTCTTCCATTTTATTATCGTGCTCCTCAGGAGAAAGCTCTAGCACTATTTCTCCTCGAATATTTTCGGGAATAACTGTTCCCTTTTCCAATACTTCTTCAGGAGAATTTTTTCCGTAATTTCTAATTTCAGAAGCAATTGCTTGCTCTTTATTTATATCGCTTTCACCATTTTCAGACAAAGATTTTTCCTTTTCATAAACCTTTTGTCGTAAATATTGAAGTTCTTCTTCAGGAGAATTAAATTTCTTTTCGATTGAAGGAGAATTATTTGTGTTGTTAATACTTTCCATAATAGTTTTGTATAGAAAATATTATATCATTTAAAATGAAAACGCTTCTTAAACTTTAGTCAAAATCTCTGGACCGTTTTTTGTAATAACAATAGTATGTTCAAATTGTGCAGAAAGAGATTTATCGGCAGTGCTGTAAGTATATCCATCTTTCTCCAATTTAATTTTATGACTTCCAAGTGAAAACATTGGTTCGATAGCAATAACCAATCCAACCTCCAAAACATCTCCGGTTCCCGCTCTACCTTGATTTGGCACATATGGTTCTTCATGAACGGTATACCCTACTCCGTGACCACTTAAACCTTCAATAACAGCCAGACCATTCTTCTCAGCCTGAGCTTCAATAACAGCACCAATATCTCCAGTTCTATTCCCTGGCTGAGCTTGTTTGATTGCACTAGCAAGAGCCTCTTTTGTAACAGTAAGTAATTTTTTAACTTCAGGAGCAACTTCTCCGACAGGAACTGTAATAGCATGATCAACAATCATTCCTTCATGAGCAAGGCCAGTATCGATAGATACAATATCCCCTTCTTTTAATTCAACAGGGTCTTCGTTTGGAATACCGTGAACGATTTGCTCATTAATAGAAACACAAAGTGCCGCAGGATAAGGACGATTTGCTCCACTTGGAGTGAAATTAAGAAATGCTGGAGTATCTCCCAAGTCTAAAATCATTTTATGAGCAAAATCGTTTAATTCAGCGGTCATTACCCCAGGCTTAACAAGCTTTGCTGTTTCAGCAATAACCTGAGCCAGGTGCTTTCCACCTACTCGCAATTTAGCTATTTCTTCCTCTGATTTCAGTTTAATCATAATAAGTCTAGTATAAGGATTAAATGAGTAGGCGCAAGTTTGAAGTTAAAGCTTAAAAATAATGTCCAAATATTCACCTCTTGAAATACCTAAATTCCTTAAGCTATTTAGAATAATAAATTCTGGTAAACTTTTTTCTCTAGGAATAACAATCGGTCTTTTTAAGCCACTTTTTGAATATATTCTATGATCCCCTTTCTCTCTTTTAAATTCACAACCAACTTTGAATAGAAATTTATCGAATTTTTTCCAATGTAATCGAGAAATTTTTGGCACAATCAAGCACTGACGCCAAGTGGTATTTTTATACCTATCGTCTTTTTAGAAATAATTTTTGGAGGATTCCAAACACTCTTTTCTATTTTCCAACCTAATTCTGATAAAACATTTTCTAAATTACCCGAATTAATTAATTCCTCGAAAAATATATCTGCCAATTCATAGAAACGCTCTGTAGCCTTTTTTTCGGTATTTCCGACTGTGGAAATATCAAGTGATGGAGAATATGCAATATACTTAGCTCCCTGCTTAATAATAGAAGTGGGCAATTTAAATTGTCTGTATTTTAAAGCTTTACTATTCATATTTAAAACATATCAGAAAACAGAGTCGTCCTCAAGTAGAAAGTTTATTCAAATTTTAGTAAAAATTCAGCTTTGCCCGACCAGAGGTTTAGGTTTTTCTTTACGTTGTGAGGAACTCCGAGTTCCTCACTCACTTTAAAATATCCAATATATCTTGGTGAATATTGTTAATATTTCCTTCACCTGAGATTTCATGGAATTCAGAGTTTTCGGCAGTTCGATAATAATCGATAACCGGAATAACATCTTCGTCAAACCAAGCTAATCTTTCTTCAATATTGTCCATCTCTCTATCGTCCTCCCTTCCCCTACTTTTTAATCTACCGACTGATTCATCATGAGAAACATTTAAGTAAATAACATGAAATTTATCTCTTCCATAAAACTTAAATGCATCTTCTAAAATAACAGCTTCATTCAGCCGTCTTGGAGTTCCATCAATAATAAGCGAGTTATCTTCTTTCAAATTATTAATTAAATTTTCTGACCATGCCCAAACAGAAAGAAACTGAGGTTGAAGTCCTCCCTCTTTATTTACTCGACTTGCCAATAGTGATGTGTAGTTTTTCTCTTTATTAATGAAATCTCTAAAAATTTTACCCGACTCTAAATGAATTGATTCTTTTCCAATTTCTTCAAAATGTTTATTCAAAAGCTCTGCTTGTGTTCCTTTTCCTGAACCAGAGCGCCCAATTAGGATGATTGTTTTTGGTATCATGGGGATATTATAACTTATTTTAAGTTTCTTTTAATTAAAAATATAATATATCTACCTATTTATGAAACTAGATTTTAAACAAATATTAGCACTTGTGTTTGGAGGAATTGTCATCATTTTAATGGCTATATTTTATATTGGATATAATAATCTTAATAGTGAAGAGACAAATACTTCAGTTAATTACCAAGACATAAGACAAGATGAAGTAACTTATTTGAATCCAGATCGGCCCATTGAACAGATTGCTGCTTATCGTAGAGATTGGATTACTTCAACTGATAAACAATTAGATTTTATAGAGAATAACAATCCTGAACCACTTATAGCTCATTGGGAAGGAGTCTATTCAGAAATTTATCCGATACTAAGCGAATTTACTACAGAAGAAGAGATACGTGATGCAAGCTTATTACTAGAATCTATAAAAAATTACATCGGTTCTCTTGAAGAGAGAAAGATCCACATGAATAATCTGAAGGAATCAACTACCGAGCTTAGAAATTATTTATTGAAATTAGAAGATGGAGAGTGGAACAGAGAAGCAGATACTTTAGTCTACGAAGTACGAAATGCTATCTATCAATTAGACGATCATCACAGTATTGAGGTTCAAACAAAAGCAAAAAAGATTGATGAGCTTATTGCAGATGCGGAGAATAAGTATGGTGTATATTATTAGATTATAGATTCAATTTCACAAAAAAACAAACCCCGATGCAACAAGGCGTCGGGGTTTATTATTTATATGAAATTGTCCCTTAAACCTAATACTCCCTCATTGAAACCTGTGCATCAACCTTTTTAATCAAATCAATAATTACAGATACAGCAATTAGAAGTGCAGTTCCTCCAATAGTTAGAGATGAAATTCCTGAAATACCTTGAACAACAATTGGCAGAACAGCGATTAATCCCAAGAATAGAGCTCCGACAAGAGTGATTCTAGTTAGAATGTCTCCGATATATTTTGAAGTTGAATCTCCTGGTCGAATACCTGGAACAAATGCTCCTGATCTTTGAAGATTCTTAGCAATTGAATCTGGGTCGAATGTAACTGCAGTATAAAAATATGTAAATACAAATACCAAGAAGAAGTAAGTAATTCCATATGCCCATAAGTTTTGTGAAAAAATATTGAAGAACTCAACAAGCTTTTGAACAATCGGATTACTAACTCCACCTAAAAAGTTAACGAACATTTGTGGCAATAAAAGAATCGATAGAGCAAAAATAATTGGAATAACTCCAGCCTGATTAACTCTAAGCGGTAAGTATGTTGAAGCTCCACCTGTAGTCTTCCCTCCTCCCCTAACTTGCTTTGCATAAGTGATTGGAATTGGACGTTCTGCTTCGGTAATAATAACAACTCCAAAAACAATAATTGCAGAAACAAATAGGAATGCGATGTATGTTGGAATTTGAGCCGCAGTATAAGTAAACAATAATTGACTAACCGCTGAAGGAAGTCCTGCCACAATACCTGCAAAAATAATTAGGGATAGTCCATTTCCGATTCCAAATTCAGTAATTAATTCTCCGATCCACATCAGGAGAATTGTACCCGCCATAATTACAATAATATTCATTACCAATTGAGCAGAAGTAAGTCCTGGAAGAATATTTTGTTGCTGTAGCAAAAGAATGAAACCAAAACCTTGAATCGCAGCAAGTGGAACTGTTAAATATCGAGAGATCATT
>Ga0136555_1000985_pt1 | contig 10720 bp, 17 predicted proteins | sample AntRauTorckE5432_FD_104927 | JGI IMG/M metagenome (GOLD analysis project Ga0136555, IMG submission 104927) | Saline lake microbial communities from Rauer Islands, Antarctica - Metagenome Torckler E5 #432 | ecosystem: Environmental > Aquatic > Non-marine Saline and Alkaline > Saline | place...
AAATGAGTAATAAAAGAGAAAAAGTAATAGATGATTTTTATGATCAATCTGGAAAATTAATAGGTTTAATATTGCAAGATATTAGAGAAAGAGACTTAAAGAAATTTGGTGTATTAATGACAACAGTTTTTAAGCCAAGTTCTTTGCCATTACCTCGACACAAATCTGTTATAACTAGAGACAATGAAGATTAGAAATAAATTAGTTGAAGAAGCTGCAGAATTAATAGCTGCAGCTATTCAACTTAAAACAAAACCTAGAGATAAAAAAGCTAGAAAAAAAGAATTTATAAAAGAAATGGCTGATTTACAAGTACAATTAACTTTAAATTACAATTCTTTAAAAGGAAAAGATTTAGAAATATACAAAAATCAATTAAAATTTAAAATTAAACAATATGGACAAAGAAATAAATAATATTCACAAAGTATCTGAACAATTTTTTACTAATGTATTAGAAGAAAGATTGGTACAAACAAAAAATATTTTAGGTGTAAAAGCTAAAGAGTATGTTAGGAATGGAGATAGATTACATAATTTTAATGTAGCTTCTATTACCAATAAAGAAACAAGAGAAAAAGCTTTATGGGGTATGGCTACTAAACATTTAGTATCTATAATGGATATTGTAGAAGATACAAAATCAGGTAAACTTCCAAAAGAAGAAACTGTTGATGAAAAAATAGGAGACATGATTAATTATTTAGTGTTGTTAGAAGTTAGTTTAAAACAAAATATTCGTTTAGAAATTATGTTAAAAAAACAACATAATAATTTAGTTCATAACTTAGGAATACTAAGTGTTCCTGATTATAAAAATTGGAGAAAAAATTTTCAATAAAAAATATTATGAATAGAATAGAATTTAACGAAAAATACAAAAATTATATAGAAGGCAGACATCGTGGATTAGATTTAAACAATCAAAAAGTAATAGATTATTTGGATAAAGAGTTTACAGAAGAGATTAAAGAAAATCCAGATTTTACTTATGCTCAAATAAAACAGAAATTTTTTACCAGTAGAGTGTATGCTGATAGTGATAAAATACATATTTGGGAAAAAGAAATAGATAGAATATTTAAAGAAGATGAAATGGTTCACAAGTGATTTACACTTAAATCAAAGAAACATAGTTAAGCACCAAACTAATTGGTCTCATGCTGATCCAGAATCTTTAAGAGATTTTGCTGATGAACTAGAAATGTCTAGGCATATTATTGATAAAATTAATGAATATGTAAAAATAAAGGATGAATTATATATCTTAGGTGATGTATATTTTGGTAGAGATTTTAATGATTTAAAATACTACATATCTAAAATTAAGTGTAATAACATACACTTAATTTTGGGTAATCATGATCATTTAATAACTAAAAACTTTGAAGAAAGTTTAAAGCTTTTTAACAAAGGTATAAGCCCTGGTTTAGAGTTTACTGAAAAGTATCCGTTAGAAGGTACAAATCCTAACAGAGACCCTTGGAAAGGTTCACAGAAGATTGTATTGAATCACTATGCTATGAGAGTTTGGAATAAATCTCATCATGGTAGTTGGATGCTATATGGGCATTCACATGCTTCATTAGATACTGAATCTAAATCTCAAGGTATAGAAAAACAAGTTAATGACTTTTACAGTATGCATAAAACTATGGATGTAGGAGTTGACAATATTAACAGATTATTTGGTGAATATAGACCTATTAGTTTTGAAGAATTATTACTTATAATGAATTCTAAAATAAATATTTATATAGATCACCACGAAAAACATACAAATGAATGAAATATTTAATATGTCAAAAAAATAATTGGAGATTAATTTATAATGATAATCCTAACACTTTTTTTAAAGAAAATCAATATATTATTGAAAAAATGATTAATCTTAATAGAAATATATGGAAATCTATTTATGGATTTTATGATAAAGGTAATGCTAGAAATTATTTAAAACGATTAGATAAAGATGTAAGAATTAAAAATAAAAAAAACACACAAATAAATAATGGAACATTCAATAGTAATTTTTAAAAAATTAAAAAAAAGAAATAAAGAAGGTAAATATAATTATCATATAGCATCTAGATATACTTTAAAAGAAGCAGAGTTACTTGAACAAGAGATGGCTAAATTTAATGAAGATATAGAAAAAGATGATGAATATGAATATTTTGCAGAAATTGAACAAACTTTAATTAATTAAATGAAAATATATAAAATATTACAAATGATGGATGGAGGTCCTAATGATAGCGGTACTCTTTGTGGTTTTGTGAAAGCTGAATCACAAGAAGATGCTAGAATAAGAAGTGAAATAAAGCCTTCTTTTTTTAAAGCATATGTAGAAATAAGTAATAATACATTTAAAAAGCTTAAAAAAGAATCTTGGAATAATTATTTAATGTTTAAAAATATAACATAAATGAAAATAAATTATAAAAAATTACAAAGAAAAGCTAGAACACCTTTTTATGCTTCAGAAGGAGCTGCTGCAGTTGATTTAGTTGCTATAAGTAAAAAAACAATAGAAGAAAAAGAATATGGTTATATTGAGTATGGAACTGGTATAGCTATTGAAATACCTAAAGGGTATGTTGGTAAAATTTATCCCAGAAGTTCTGTTAGAAACACTGGAATGTTCTTTAGAAACAGTGTAGGTATAATAGATTCAGACTATAGAGGTGAAATTAAAGTAACTTTTGCAGTAATTAGAGGTATGGGAGATTATAAAGCTGGTGAAAGAATTGCTCAAATGATAATTGAACCTATAGAACAAATAGAATTTAATGAAGTTGAGGAATTAACTGAAACTATTAGAGATGATAAAGGACATGGCTCAACAGGAAATTAAAAAAATATATCATAATAGATTTTTAAAACCTGCTTTTGAAGCTATACATGAACATTCAAGTTCTAGAAGTTATTTAAATTATGTTTTATCTTTATATTTAAAAGAAGGTCCTGGATTTGATTTAGAACAAGCTAAACATTTAATTAAATCAGCTTTAGATAAAGATAAAAAGAATTTTGATGAAATGTATGAAAAATATAAAAATTTAGCTATTGAAGATGAACTTACAGGAAATTAGAGTAATAATAGCAGGAAGCAGAAAATTTAATAATTATACAGTTTTAAAAGAAAAATGTGATAAAATATTATCAAAATTTAAATTTGTAACTATAATTAGTGGAGGTGCCAATGGTGCAGACCATCTTGGTGAAAAGTATGCTGTAGAGAATTTACATCAATTAGAAATTATAAGAGCTGATTGGGATACTCATGGTAAAAGTGCAGGTTATCTTAGAAATGTAAAAATGGCAGAAAATGCTGATTCTTTAATTGCTTTTTGGGATGGTAAATCTAAAGGTACTGAACATATGATTAATATAGCTAAAGAAAAAAAATTAAAAGTTAGAATAATAAAGTATGAGTGAAATTAAATTAAAACATCCTAAGTATGGGCATGTAATTTTTAACAACCCAACTCCCAGACAAATAGAAATATTAGAGCATTATAAAACTCTAACAACAAATAGAATAGAATTAGACACATGGTACAAGCGATAATAATAATGATATGTTTAGCAATAACAATAATATGGGCTATAGAAGAAGTTTTAAAACCTAGAATAGACATAGACGAAAAAAAATGCATTAGATTGTGGTATACAGATACTGCAGATTTAAGTTTTACTTTAAGAAAATATATAGTATTGTGGCGGAAAAATTAAAAAAAGATAAAACAATTAAGCTTAGTATTCAAATTTCAGATCATGATTTATCCTATAGGATAGTTCAAGCTAAAAAATTTATAGATAAAGGACATAAAGTAAAGTTTCAGATGGATGTACATGGCAGATCAAGATACCAGCATATAGATTTTAATCTAATGCTTAGAAATACTTTGTCAATGTTTAAACCTATAAATGTTTGGGGTAAATCTCACAAATATTATTTTTATACAAATAAATACAATGATTAAAACTAATAATAAATTAATTGCCGAATTTATGGGTTGGAAAACACATCCTAAATATGGTAAAAATTATTTACAAAATAATGATAAAAATAGAATATTACCTCCTTATTATACAAATATAAATAATAATGGTTCATTAAGTGATTTTATTTATAATATTTCTTGGGATTGGCTTATACCAGTAATTGATAAAATAAAAAGTAAAGATTGTTATGTTGAATATTTAAATAATACTAGCAATATGATTAGTGATGGGGGTATATACATAAACACTAAATTTATAAAAAATACTTACAATGATGTTATTGATTTTATAAAATGGTATAATAAAAATGTATAGACCATTACCTAAAAATTTAACCATAAAAAATTCCCTTATAGAGGGATTAGGATTGTTTGCTGTAGAGCCTTTAGAAGCTGGCAAATCACTTGGAACATCACATATACACACTGTTTGGAATGGATTGATTAGAACACCTCTTGGAGGGTTCTACAATCATTCTGATGAACCTAATTGTGAAAAAATTGAACACAACTTTGATGATGGAATGAATATCTGTTGTGTATGTTATTATACTTTAGTTCCTATTAAAAATATTGAAATAGGAGAAGAATTAACTGTAAATTATACCTTGTATGAGATTACATGATTTAAAAATTCCATTTAAAGTATGGAAACATAAAACTAAAAAAATTAAAGCAGTTCAGGAAGTAAGTTGGATTGATAGAATAATAATTCTTGACAACAATGAATTAGTATTAGAAGAACATAATACTAATAGTTTTAAACCTGAACTTAAAGATTATGCACTTGAAAAATAGTGACATTCTGTTAGTAATACTGGGGAGAATAAATCTCCCCTTTATTACATATTATTCAAAACCTTTTATAATTTTTAAAGCTTCATCCATATTACCTAATTTGTCACCCATTCCAATTAGTTTTGCAATACCTTTCCAAACTTTAGGATCACCTTTATCAGCAATATTTCCTAAAAAAGGTAAAGTATATTTCATATCACGTTCATACCTACCATTACCACTAATTAACGCAAATGCGTCAGCAGAACTTTTAAACATTTTAGTAACAAAAGAATATGTTGCAAATGGAGTTCTAAAAGACTTTAGAGTAGGATTTATATTTAAAGGAAATCCTGCATTTCTAACATCACCTAGTCCCATATTAAAGAATGCTAATTCAGAAGTTAATCTTGTTGTAAAATAAGTAAGATAAGTCATCATTTTTCTTTTTTCAGGTGGCATTTTAGCTCTCATAGCAAAAAATGCAAAAGATAAAAATGAAAAAACCATCATAGTTAATATTTCACCAAGAGTCTTTTTTATATTTTCTTTTTCAAGAGAAGTTAAATTACTATCTTTTTCATACAACTGTTTAAACATACTTAAACCTTCATTTCTTAAACTAGAATAGAAAGTTGTAAAGTATCCTTCAGTAAAATCCTCAGTTTCTACACTGAAATGGAGACCTCTAAATCTCCTTGTTACACCAGGAATGATAAATTTCTTATACATTAACAACATTTCACCTAACCAGTGACGTTGTAGTAAAGTTTTATCAAAATCATTATAAACACCTTGAGCTTCTCTAGCTATTGCGTGTACTTTATGCTTCACTTTTGTGTTAATTAGCATTAATGATTTACCATCTATACCTGTGTACCCTTTCTTAATACTTAATACACCATCAACTACTTCATATGCTTCATATAAGTTAGTTTTATTACCATTGTTATCTAATATATCTATGTTTAATAGCGTAGCTAACATTGTTTTTGTTTGAGCTCTATGCTCTCCTTTATGCATACCACTAAACCAAGTACTTGTACTAAAAGCTTTTTTTACTTTAGAATGAGTCATTTTTCTACCGTATTCATCTGTATACTCACCTTGTAAAGCATCATATAATTCTAATAATTGAGATATTTTACCTGTTTTTGCACCTTGGCTGGAATCAACTAAAAATTGTCTTTCATTAGAAGTATAAATAGTAGCAGCTTTAGCCCATTGTTTAAAGCCAAAATGTTTACCACCAAAAGCTTCCATTCTTACAGATGTATTAGCAGTTAAACTATTACTTGCAGCTAGCACTGGATCACCACCTATTTGTGTGAAACTAGCAGCACCCATTAAAGTATCAGCTAATTTGTTCATATTAAATTTACGACCAAATACTTCTAAAGTTGATAATTCTTTTTTCTTTCCATATATATGCATATCTATAATACTGTTTAAAGCAGCAGCAACATTGTTGCCATTATATTCTTTCATATATTTATTAAAACCTGGTATTTTATTACGAGCTTCACTATAGCCAGTATTATTATCAGATAACGGATTATTATTTTGAACAACACCAAGTGTTGCTTCTGAAAATCCTTGTAGTTTATAATTAATTTTATATCTTTCTGAAGCTTCTCTAAAAGCTAATACAGAACTCATGACATCTAATGAGACATTCTCTGCACCTATATCACCGATATAAAGTAGTGCAACACTTTTCCCATCATTTTTTTTATTAGAAATATTTCCAAAATCTTCTTCATCAATTACTTCTAAAGTACTAAGAGTAGTTGAGACTTTACGTTTAGCAGTAGATACTATTCCTTGTTCTCTTCTTCTATCTTTTGTATTTTTTTCTATTTGAGGTAATTTATGAAATAGTTTTCTAGGTAAACCTTCTTGACTTTCATAATGTACTGCTAGCAAATAATCATAGTATTTTTTAGCAGGCTTATTAGCTTCAAGTTTAGTATATTTAGGATTTAAATATCTTACATCATTTATCATTGTAACTTCTTTACCTACTAAAGTTAATTTGCCATTTATAGTTGCTACGTTATTACTGTACCATCTATTATATTCATTTTCAGTTAGTTGTTCTTTTTTGTCTTGTGTAATAGTATTAAGACCTTTCATTAAAACTATTTGCTTACTTGTAACAGGATTAGTAACTGTAGTGTCAGCATTAGGTCTTCGTATTCTTAATCCTCTTTCATATAATTCTTTATTTAAATTTTTACGTTTACTGTTAGTTTTATTATATTCTTCAATTTCATTTTGAATTTCTTTTCTATCTTTAGAATAAGTTTGATTATCTATTTTTTGAACAAAACCATAATTTTCTTCACCATCTTGGCTAACAGTTTTTTCAATTATATCTTCATTAAATTTAGCAACATCATTTTGATTACCTTTATGGTTTTCAAATTCTTTAAATATTTTAAAAGAATCTTTTTCTAATTTATGTAAACCCGCTCTAAAAGATTCATAACCATCTTTAAGAGTTCTCATAAATGATTTAATAAGTAAATTACTATTCATTATTGGAGCAATAATACTTGCTTCTATTACAGAAATATCTTTGTAACTACCTTTATCTAATTGATCTAATACTGCAGCTCTATATCCATCTGAAGAAGCCAATTTGTATTTAGCTATTTTATTACTATTACTAGCTATTGTAGCAGTATTTCTTCTTTTTCTACGATCTGTAGTTGCTTCATTTTCAATTTCTGCTTGTAATATTTCATTTCTATTAGATAATTTTCCAATCATCATATTAGCATTTTTTACTACTTCATTATCTTCAGATACATGTTGAGTTAATTGATCTGCTATAAGAGGATTAATAACTTTTTTATATTGAGAATTTATACCTTTTAATTGAAGAGATAAATCTGCTAATTTTCGTAATGATGAATTTGCTTCACCTACCACTTTAGTTTTATTTAATTCAAGAGACAAATCATCTATAAGATCACTATACATATTAGCTTCTTGTTGATATGTTTTTAATTCATTTATAACTTCATAAGGATCATTATATAAACCATTTTTAACATTTTCTACTAAAGACATAAATTGGGCATAATGACCATCTTCAGCTGTAAAAATTTCATGTAATTCTTCTATTAGTTTATTTAATTGTGTAGCAGTATTAAGTACTTCTATTTTTTCTTTTATAGTTTGAATTTTTCTAGCTTCTTTAAAGTTATCATTTTTACGGAATATTTTAATTTGAGTTTCTAAAGTAGCTAATAGTCCTTCTAATAAAGAACTATTAATAAATTCTGAATCTGCATTTTTATCAAAAGATGCTTGATCTTTAGCTTTAAATGCTGAATAAATATCTTCTGATACTGAATGATTATAAACACTGTTATTAGTTTCAATACCTGCTTCTATAATGTTATTACCATCTGTTTTAGTGATGTGTAAAGGAAGTACACCTATTTTATCTACAGGTATGCCCCAATTTTCTAACATAGATTTATAGATAGTTAATTGAGCTTCATGTCTTTCTTTTTTACTAGCCATTCTTTTCCCCCCGTCAGGAGTGAAACCTTTTACATATGAATTAGTTACAGGAAAACCTTTTGTAGAAAGTTTTGTAAAAGATTTTGTAATAGGATCTACAGAACTTTTTAAATCTATTATATCTGTAGAACCAGTAGGATGCACAACAATTAAATCTATAGTTCCTGCTACTTTTATATTATCATTATAAACAGGAATTTCTGAAAGCATTATACTATTAGGAAATTTATTCTTTATAATTTTAAAACTTTTAATTAAATTATCAATAACTTCATCACTTACATCAATATCTTTACCTTCAGCTTTCAACTGATAAATCATGTCTTTTATATCTTGCTTAGTATTAGGATTTTCTATTACTGTAAACTCTAATATTTTGTGTACAATATTACCCCAATCCCTATTAGCATTATAATTTTCTTCTTCTTGTTCTTTTTTATTAAATGCAAAATATCCTTTTTTTAATGATTTAATAACAGCAGAAACTCTTTGAAATTTAACTTCATCACCTCTAACATTATAACCTGTTTCATCATCAGTTAATGAAACTTTCTTAGCTTTTAATAAAATGTTTTCTACAACTTGTTTTTGTAATAAAGTAGTTTCTTCTTGATTTACTTGTGAATCATAAAAGTTTAAATCTTTTTCAGATAAAGATTGATAAATATTATTATCTTCTGAAAATTCACCATCATTAAAAACAGATTTTATTTGATTAGGTTTAAATACTGCCCAAGTTTTAAAAGATTTATCTCCATAAGTTTCTTTTCCAGTAACTCCATCAAATTTTTCTTGATTAGCTTTTTGAGCTGTCATGTGATGTAATTCACCTTCTAATTCTTTAATATTATTAGCAGACAGAAATGTAGGATAAGTACCCTCTTTACCTTTAACATAAGGATGAGATTTACTTTCTGAAAAAAAGAATCCAGAGTCTTCTATTTCTATACTAGGATTTTCTTGTTGAAAATTAGTTTTAAACTCACTAAATTGATCATTTGAACCATGATAAACTAATAAAGGTTCTCCATTTTCATCTACAACTTTACTGTCTCCAAACCATTCTATAAATTCAGGAGTTTTAGTTTGTGCCCAAATAGCTAACGCTTCTTCTTTAGTATTAATATTAGGTAATTCTAATATAGAATTAAATAATTTAGATTCTGTTTGATTTCCTTCTTCATCTGTATAAGTTATTTTATCCATACTAATTTCTTCTTCTGGATAAGCTAATACTTTTACAATTTCTCCTTTATCATCTCGTATAATCTGTTTTCTACATCCCATTGTTACAAATATAATATATTTTTATTGACATTCTTCTAATTCTTTAATAATCTTTGTAATATTTTCACTTACTAAAGGTTTAATTTCATAAGCACCTTCATAAGTTCTAGCTACTACTACTGCAGTTCTACCTAATTTATTATTTATACTTTTAACTTTATTAACAGCAGTTTTTTGTGAATAAGTGTTGTTTAATTCAGATTTTATTAAATTTTTTGATATTTTATTATCAGAAATCATTAATGTAGCTAAATCTTTTAAAGTTGTTTCATTATCTAAATCTGATACTACTATTTCCATACTTGGATTGTTTAATAGTTTCATAATGTATTGTCTTAATTTTTGCCAAAATCTATCTAAATAAGAAACTAAAGTTTTATCTTCTAATGTAGCAGTATTAATACCTAAAGCAGTTACAATAGCTTCATCTTTAAGTTGCACTTGACTATAATTCTTATAAGCACTATTTATTTTTTTAATTAAATCTTGTCCTTGTTCAGAATTTTCTAAAGATTTATAAAGAGCTGTATATAATTTAGGATTATCTTGTCTAATAGCTATAATTAAAGGGTGAGCAAACTCATGAAAAGGAGTATCTTTAGTAACTTGTTTAGTATTTATATATACTGTTTTAGTTTTTGAGTCATATTCTCCTTTACCTTGTATAGTATCATCAAATACTACATTTTTTACTAAACCATTAAATTTAGTTAAAAGTTTATCAGTTAAAGTTTTTAAAGATTTTATATCTTCAATTCTTTCTGAAGTTACTTTATAATTTAAATTTAATTTATAAGAAGGTAATCTTTTACCTCCATATATTTTTTCAGTTACTATAGTATCTAAATAATCTTGAGCTCCGTCTAAAGTAAAAGTCTCCATATTATCTGTTAAATACTTTTTAATATGCTTTTCAATTTCTTCTCCTGTTAAACCTTGATTTTTATAAGCTTCAACTCCTTTTGGAGAAAGAATTTGATCTGTATATCTTTGATCTTGAACAGAACTTTTTTGCTCTTCATCTTCAGATTTAGTAGTAGGTACTTTTTCAACTGGTGTTGGTAACACTTTAACTTCTTTTTCTTTAGGTACAGGAATTTCATCTACTT
>Ga0136555_1000986_pt1 | contig 10718 bp, 10 predicted proteins | sample AntRauTorckE5432_FD_104927 | JGI IMG/M metagenome (GOLD analysis project Ga0136555, IMG submission 104927) | Saline lake microbial communities from Rauer Islands, Antarctica - Metagenome Torckler E5 #432 | ecosystem: Environmental > Aquatic > Non-marine Saline and Alkaline > Saline | place...
CGGTCCGGGCCCCCTCAGCCTCGCGCGTCACGCCCTTGAGCCAGGCGCCAGACTTGGGCAGGCGATGAGTGGCTTTGGCCAGCTGGGCAGCATAAGCATCAACGACGTACTCTGCGCTCATGGCTAATGGTAAAATGAAGGTCAGCCCCTACTGCAGCGCTCGGCGCTCTGCCAAGCCCAGAATAGCCCTTGGACCATTTTGGTCGACACAGCGCGTTGCTAGGCTAATGGTCTACAAAGAGGGTTTAAACCAATTCTAATTTACTAGCTACTGAGTCATAATCAACTCCTCTTCTATCCAGTCACAACTCTTGGCCCGCTTGGCAGCACCGGCAGCCGGCTGCAGCACATCGTCAAACAGGTGCCGTTGCCACACCCCGGAGACCGACGCTTTCTCAAAGCCGGGCCCTTCTAGCAGCAGGACGGTAGTGCGCTGGCGTGGAACAGCAGCAGTCAGCAGGCTGTCAAGGACTCCGACGAGACCGTCCTCAGCATTGGTGCAGTTGCGAACTTCCAGGGAGCGCAGCACCGAGCCTTCTGGTTGCAGCCGTCCAATGTCGCCAGGTGCTTCGATCCGGACCACCAGGCTCATCGCGTCCATGTCGGCGCCCAGGTGCAGTGACGGCCACAAGTAAGGCAGCAGCCGATGGTCTGTCTCAACGATGGCAGGAGCCTCAAAGACTATCGGGGAACCGCGGTACACAGCCAGCTCGGGCGTGGCGTGCAGCGACAGCATGTGGCAGCACGGTCCCAGCTGACGCACCACGTCCGTCCAGATGGCCGCAACTGCTGTGATGCCTTGGATGGATAGGCTGATGCCCTTGTCGCCCTTGCGCTGATACGCTTCAAGGCCCAGAGCTTGCAGTCGGCGCAGCACGGCTGGCACCGAAGGCACCCATGTGTCGCCGACTTCAAACGTGATGTGCCACGGCAAGCCAAACTCGTTCAACCGTGCTAGTGTCAGCTCGGTGCTGCCAGTCATGAATCGGCTGGCCATGACGCTGTGCAACGTAAGTTAAATGCACATTGTAAAATCAATTCTACACGCTTCTCAGACCATTCCAAAAATAGACCCAATCTAAATCAGTCGTCTAGCTCGGCCTCGGCCTCGACTGGCTCGGCCTCGGCTGCTTCCAGGGCTGCCCGCTTGACCCGTTTGGCCACGGGCTCGCCAATGTGATCGGGGTGCACCAGAACCTTGAGGACACTGTCTTTGGGTGCGGCGCTGGTGCCGGACTCGGCCCACGCGAGGTCTTCGGCGGCCGTCCAGTCGGACGACGACCAGTACCGAACTTGAAACCCAATGCGCTCGGTCCAATGACTGCGCACTGGAATGGCCGGTCCTCGGTTGGTCAGCAGGCTCTTGCAGAGCTCGCTGGTCACAGCGTCCATGTCAACGCCAACGCGATTCCGCTCGTCGATGACCACGGCGTCCTGGAACTTGTCGACGAGGCCGAGCAGAGTCTGGTTGCGCTTGTGCGACAGGATCTCAAGCTTGTCTCGGCGCACATAGTCGGTGCCCAGCAAGCTGAAGCACACGCCGGTAGCCACCCGGCGCGTGTGCGACGTCTTCTTCTGCAGCCGGTTCACGTCCAGGATGCAGGCGTTGGCGCGGGTGTGCACGCAGACCGTCAAGCGGCTGTCGGCCTCCCACTCGCGCATCTGCATCGCAAACGCAATCACGTCCGTGTCCGAGCTCATGGTGACAATGGCTTGGTGCTTGAAGATGCCGCGAGCCTGCGTGACAACTTGGAACGCAGCGGCCTCGGCTTCGCCCAGCATGAAGGGACGCACAAAGTCGTCCTTGGCCTTGGGCTTGCCAATCACCGTGACAGGTGAATCCTTGCGGTTGGTGCGCACCACAATGTCAATGCCAAAGTCCGACGCCCACTCTGGTGCTTGGGCCAGCAGCGCGTCAATGACCAGCTCCTTCATGCCTCGGCGGCAGTTGCGGTGATGTACAAAGAACTGGTACAACGCAGCCGCCGACACTGGCTCGGACTGGTCCGACATCACAACGTGGTGGCCCAGCGACTGCTCAGGGACCAGCGATCGCTGCACCAGCGTTGGCGACACGGTTCGGCCCGGTCGCTTCTTGCGCGTGGTCTTGTCGCGCTGGCTCTGCTCGAGCTCCTTGAGCTTGGGAGTGCGCTTGCCGTCGTCAAAGAGGATCGTCAGGCGCTTGCTAGTGGCCTGTGCCAGCGGCAGCAGCTTGATGCGCACCATGCGCTCGGCGACTTCGGCCAGGCTCTTCTTAAAGGCCAGCTCCAGATCGTTGCCGGGAAACTTGAAGATGATGCCCTCGGCGTCCACCACCAGATGGTCCACGTCGGCCAGCGCCTTTTTCTGGGCCACCGTGTACCGCTTGTTCCAGGCCCCAACCGTCTCGCCGTCCTCGGCCGACATAAAGGTGGCGCTGTCGTCAAACAGCACTTTAGACCGCTGCGGCACACACGAAAAAAAGTTGTTGACGCCCATGATTGATGCCCGAAATAGTAAATGCCGCTTTGAGCCCATTACCCAACGCATAACACAAACCAAGCCTCTCGGTCAAGCCGCGCATTTCTTGGTTTGCCAAAACCAAAGCCGTCGACATGGCCGACGGATGGCTATATCACAAGTGGCAGTCCATCAGCGAACCCGGGTGCCAAGGCCCCGAGCATGCCGAACGCCAGTCTCTGGATGGCCTAGAGGCCTGGCTGGTGCCGGCATTCCCGCTGCCCCTTGTGTGCGACGGGTACTATGCGGTTCCCGCCGAAGTCACTAGAGCAGCCTTTGCGCCTGGCCGAATCCGGATCGACAACGGCATCTGGTATCGACCGGACAAGATCCTGGTCTCGCAGCACACAGTCATCTACGACACCCCGCCCTGCCCGATCCAAGAAGCCGAGCCCCGACACATGCTGACACTCCTGAGGGCCCCTGCGCAGGAGTACCGGCCCGATACCCCCGAGCTCTTCCCGGCGCAGCCGTTTCGTCGCCGGGCCAGCAGCACGTCGTCCTCGGACTGGGATGATTCCGAATCGGACCGCATACCGCCATGGCAGTCGGCCGAAGGCAGTCGGTCCCTGCCTCGGCCCGTTCCTCGAAGTGCCCAGCGCGCGCCGGTCCCCGGAGACCCGTTTGACTTTAGCGACGACAGCAGCTACGTGGCCCCGTCCGAAGAGATTGCCAAGTCGTACTTTGATGGCTCGTTTCGTCTCGACTACCTGACACCCAATCTGCCTGCAATGCACGACTGAATTGATTGCTACAGATTCAACGAGTCAAGATGCACAGGCACAGCCACTCGGTCGCCAGCGTCGTTTTCCGCGTTGGACGGCAGGATCGACGTAAAGCCCCGGCGCGCTTCGTCCAGGGACGACAGAAACGCTGTCATGGGCAGGTGCTGCTCCGGCTCGGCGTGGGCACAAAACAGCGTCGCCATGGCCGTGGTTTGGAACAGCAGCGTCATTGTGTCTGGTAGCAGGCGATACTCGGGTCGCAGGTCGTACTCGTCGTGCAGTAGCAGCAACGTGCCAAGAGCGACTTGAATGGTGTCGGGCTGCGCGTCGCCCATCTCCTGGCGAAGGTCGGCTGGCAGCTCGGCTACCACTGCATTTGACCACTCGAGTATTCGGGTCAAAACAGGAGGCGTCCACCATAGCAGACACTCGGCTTCCGTCAGCTGTTGCACAGGCTGCATAGCTGCAAAGGATGCTTTCAGGACAAATCGGAACTGAGCAACTGGGCGTGTCTGCAGCAACGCATGCTAACGCTGAAGTACCAATGCAACATTGCGCAATCGCTCGCTCTGAAAAAACCAAGCTCAGCTCAGAATCTGGATGTCAAGTTTTCGGGACACTTTATTTTCGGACAGGGGGGGTGTCCATAAGAAAAAGTGTCCCGAAAACTTGACATTGAAGGTTTGAGATGCGACCTGTGTTTTTCGCTGCGCATTGCGCAATGTTCGACTTGAAAAAAAACCAAGCCTCAGCTCAGAATGTGGATGTCAAGTTTTCGGGACACTTTATTTTCGGACAGGGGGGTGTCCATAAGAAAAAGTGTCCCGAAAACTTGACACTGAAGGTTTGAGATGCGACTTGTGTTTTTCGCTGCGCATTGCGCAATGTTCGACTTGAAAAAAAACCAAGCCTCAGCTCAAAAGTCCGATGTCAAGTTTTCGGGACACTTTATTTTCGGACAGGGGGGGTGTCCAAAAAAAAGGTGTCCCAAAAAACAGGTCACGTTTAATTTAAGGTGTTGCTTCTTGATGCATGTTAAGCAAAGCTCAGCTTGAAAAAAAAACACAAGCCCAACTCAGAATCTGGATGTCGAGTTTTCGGGACACTTTATTTTCGGACAGGGGGGGTGTCCATAAAAAAAGTGTCCCGAAAACTTGACATCCAAGTTCTGAGATGCGGCTTGTGTTTTTCACTGCGCATTGCGCAATACCCGACTCTGAAAAACTAAGCTCAGCTCAGAATCTGGATGTCAAGTTTTCGGGACACTTTATTTTCGGACACCCCCCCCTGTCCGAAAATAAAGTGTCCCGAAAACTTGACATCCAAGTTCTGAGATGCGGCTTGTGTTTTTCGCTGTGCATTGCGCAATGTTCGACTTGAAAAAAAAAACAAGCCGCATCTCAAAAGTCCGATGTCAAGTTTTCGGGACACTTTTTCTTGTGGACACCCAGGGTGTCCAAAAAAAATCGTCCCTAAAATAAAGTCACGTTGGATGCAACGCGTTGCTTCTTGGTGCACGGCAAGCAACGTTTTGGTTAAAAAAAATCAAGCTCAGCTTAGAATCTGGATGTCAAGTTTTCGAGACACTTTTTCTTGTGGACACCCAGGGTGTCCAAAAAAACGTGTCTCGAAAACTTGACACTGCGTTTTCGAAATGACCTTGTGTTTTTTGATCGTTCAATTGCCCAACACACAGGCAGGTGCAGACCACACGACTAGCTGGCCCCGCTCCGCATGATACGCCGCCGGGTCGGAGCGGGTGCTGCCAATCGAACTGGCTGCTTGGGGAGTCCGGGTGTATCAGGCTTGGCGCTCGGTGGCTTATTGGCGGCCGGGGCTTTGACCATGTGCTTGACGTGAGTTCTAGAGTGCTCGTGCTCGCGCTTAAAGTAGCCGTGCAGGCCCATGACGAGACCCATAAGCATGATGCCGCCGAGGGCTGAAAAGCCACCGATGATGGCATCGTGCAGCAGGCTCGTGGATGGGCACGCAGCAGAGCGGGTGTACAGCGTAGTCGACGATATGAGAGACGTAACGTTGAGCATGCCTGGCGTCCATATTCCCGAGTCCGGAGACGAGATCAGCAGCAGGCCCATGGTTCCCGAGGCTGTTCGTATGGCAATGTTGTCGAGGCCAGTGACGGCGCCGGCCCACAGCATGATGTCGTTTGTCATGTTCCAGTCGCTCAAGCTGACACTAAGGGTGTCCGTGTTCTCGTCAGGGTCCGTTATGTTCATCAGGGGCGACCCGCCGCCGCTAGCCAGGTAAAGGCCAACGTGCCGAGCGGATATCGACGCGTTGGGATAGTAGACCGAGCAGTCGGTGCATGCAAAGCCGACGACGGTGTCCCGCAGCAGCACAAAGTCGCGCACAAACTGGGATCCCAAGTTGCTGGAACACACGACAGAGGCTGCGCTGCCAACCCGGTCCAGCGTCACGTTGGCGCCCGTGACTGTGATGCCTCGGCAGTCAAGGGGGTTGTCGTTGGTAAAGTATGGCCGGGTGTCAAACATGGCATGGTCTTTCATGTCGCTGGGGTAGCCCTGGACGTGCAGATTGGGCCTGGAGATGACGTCGCCGGTAAAGATGGATATCGGCAGCAGAGGGCCCGGCGGATAGCCTTGGACGGTCACCGGTGGCTCGCCGTCGACAGCCTTGTAACCGACGGTACCGTCTAGAATCTTGGACAGGCTGGCAGGCCCGCCCAGCGCGGACATCATGAACGCGTCGGTCCGGTTGATGACGGCCGACACGCAGTCGTTGAAGGGCATAGAGTCGTTGCATGCCAGATTGTACTTATCGATGCGAGCGGTCACAAGGCCCTCGCCCTGCGGGTAGCACGGGCTACCAGGATTAGATAGGCAGCCGATTGGGTCGTTGAACGGCGCGCACCAGGCAGAGCTGTACGTGACAAACACGACGTTGTCGACGGCCGAGGCCACGTCGGTGTACGACACGTCCAGGCACGCAAACTCGGGGCTAAAGTCGGGCAGCAGCGCCTGTAGAAAAGGCGATATCACTGGATCCGCTGGATCCGCTGGGTCCGGGGTGTCCTGCGCGTACGTTGCGCTCAGCACTAGCGCCAGGCTCAGGCTCAGGCCCAACCGCAGCATGCTTGGAAATGCCGGTGCATTTACTCGCAGAATGACAGTCCACACGCTGGTGATTGCTGCAGATTGGAAGGCAGCGCTGGACTGGCTGGCAACCGAGTTTAACCGCCCGCTGACGCTTTTGATGCCAAAAGCACTGCAGCAAGACCCGTGGCTGCACCTCTGGATGCGCAACTCGCGGCTGCTCAACGTCAAGAGCCCGGACCAGCAGGCTGTTTTCCTCGTGACGCCAGAGTCGTTGGCTGTTTCCGAGGCCCAGCTCAAGGCTGGGTCGCGCTGCTCTGTCTGGATAGCCGTTGGGCGAGCAGCTGTGCCCTCGCGGGCGGCAGTTGCGCCCCGAGTGCTAGGGGGTACCAATTGGACAGTGCAGTTGGAGCGATACGACGTTGACCCGGTCTTTTGGGACCAAGCCTCAGAGCTACGCCAAGCCTTGCGCACCGTGCACTCGGAGGAGTGGGAAGAGTTTTTCCGAGACGTGTTTTCCCCCGAGCACCAGCAGGAGAGCGTGCTGTACCCGCAGGACGGCGACCCGCAGTGGTGGCTCAGCTTTCTGCAGCAGTGCCCGGTGTGCCTCATGAAGTCGCACCAGGGCTCGATGTGCACCAACGGCCATTACATATGCCGAGCCTGCGACGCACGAATGGCCCACGACGCGCCTGGTCCTACTCGTGCGTACGCGTGTCCCGTTTGCCGAGCTGTCGGGGTGCCCACTGTGTTCTCGCCTCGCACCAACAGCAGTGCCGACGAAGCCCCAGCTCCGGTGGCTCTGGCCACACGCTTCCTGTTTGGGCTGTTGTTCCGGCTCAACGGCTTGGCACCGCCGCCGCACTGCGACTGGGATTTTTGCTTGTACCCCGAGCTTGTGCCACCTGGCCCAGGCCAGTGCGCTGTGCTTTCCCTGGGCGCCAAGGCTACTACCCGTTTGATGCACGATTCTGCTTGGACTGCAGGCTTGCCAAAGACAACACTTGTTGAATTACAATTCAAGCTGTAGCCAAGCCGTGCACTTGCAGGCCCACCAGAAGCGCTGCGGTGCTGACGATATACACCAGCGACCGCGTTTGGTATGCCGGAAGGCCAATCGGACGGTAGCGGCAAAACTTGAGAATGGCTTCGTCGTCGCTGGCTGCCTCGGGCACGATGAACCGGCTGAGCGAGCCGCTCGAGCCCAGCGGGGCGCGGCGGCCCCCTTCGGCCAGAGCGGCAGCTGTGTACGCTACGCACACGACGCCGCTGGCTTCGGTGGGGTACAGCTCCTTCTCGGGCTCGTTGACCAGCTGGATGACCAGGCCTTGTGCGTTGGGAGCGCGTTGCACGGTTGTCTGCACGTTGATCGTCTCAAAGTAGCACTGCGTTGCGTCTTGACACTCTGATATTGTGACGGAGTCCAACCCAGCCCCAAGGGCAACGCATAGGCCATCGGCGTCTGACCTCGGTGGCTGACCAACAAGGGCCGACGTTTCGTGCGACGAAGGGGCAAACGCGGCTATCGCCTTCTTGAGAATCAGCACGTCGTCTTGGCTGGCTTGCCCCGTGTGCGCGGTAAACAGCAGTCCACGCGACCAGTGCACTGAGATGGCGTCGTAGCTCGAGCCCATGATCGGGCCGGTCAGGTCAGGGTTCAAGCCTTGGTAGTAAGGGTGCTTGGTAAAAGGATCGGTGTCGTGCAACAAGCCGAGCGTGTGCCCGATTTCGTGGGCGGCTACGCGGGCCGCAAACTGGGGCTGCTGCCGCACAACCAGCTGCGCAAACACAAAGCTGGGGCTAAAAGCGTAGTTGTTGGGCCGGAACGAGTCAATGATGGCCACGCCCATGAGGCCTGGCACAATGTAACCTTCGCCGTGAGGACCGTGAGTGCTCATGAGCAGGACAGTGTGGATGCGCTGGGCCCCGTAGCGCTCGCGCGAACACGTCGTAGCAGCCACGGCCAAGTTGTAAGGTGCCAAGTGAGCAGCAAGGCTGGCCCGGACTCGGCGCATGTAGTCAGCGGACACTCTGGCGCCAGGCATTGTCGCTGGCCACGAAGCAAAGACGGGATCGGCGCCCATGGCTTCGCGCCACGACGGTCCAATATTGTAGTCGGTGCTCGCTATGTACTCGACGCACACGGGCGCGTTAGACCTTGAGTCGGCTTTCTTCAAGGTCTGTGACCATAGCGCGCTTTCTGTTTCGGTGTTCAGGGCCTGAGCGGCGTGAATGAGCTCTAGCGCTGACTGGTAGCGTGTCAGCTGCAGCTTGGCTACCAAGACGGCGTGGCTGTAGGCCCACAGCGCTGCTGCCAACACAAAAACGCGCATGGCTTAATAGGCCATGGGCTTGAGAATGAAGTGTGCTACGGTGCGTTTACCGAGGCCCTTGAACGGTCCGACTCGGCGGGATTGAACAATGCCTCGAACGCGCTTGCCGGTCTGGCTGTGCTCCAATGTGAGCACGGTGCCACAGACGTATCTGGCGTTGACGAGGTTGTACTCTGGCACAGCGCTGCACGAGATGGTGGCGTGATAGCTGCCTTTGATCTTTTTGAAACGGACGTGGAGCATGCTCAATTGAACAACAGCGCACAACGCAGACCAAGTTTTACCCCTTAATGCGGATCGACACCTTTCCATAAGGCGCGGCCTTCATCTTGGTGCACCCCACCTTGCGCTTGGCCATAAACTCGGCCATGGCGTCGCCGTACGCCTCGGTCTGGACGTCGTACCCCAGCTTCTTGATCCAGGGCCGGATTGCCAGCAGCTGGCGCCGGCTGCGCAGCACAAACGGGATGAGCTTTTTCATGCCGAGCACGGAGGCCCGCAGCTCGGTGTGAATGTGCTCGCACTCCTCAACCGTAGGGGTGTCCAGGTACACGGTGGTTCCAGCGGGAATAAACTCGGCGTTAAACGTGTTGACCTGGTGCAGCCCAGCCAGGGTAATCGACAGCTTGCCGTCCGTTGGTCCCCCCGCTTTGAAGGCCGTGACCACCGAACCAGGCACCGTTGACCGCGAGATCGAGATGCCTGCAAACGCAAATCGCGTCACTGGCACGTACGTGTTGTCCTGGCTAAAGCTAGGGTCTTGAAGGCACTTGTAGATGCTACGTCCCTGAGTTGCCGTGACCATGTGACCAATGGTGTCGGGCAGCAAGCCACCAGCCTCCCAGGGACTAAACCCAGCTTCCAGGTCGGCAGCCGTAAAGTTGCGATCCACAATAAAGTCAGTGTGAGCCAGGTTGGCGAGCATGGCTGGGTTGGGCGAGTCGCGTCGGGCAGCATCGGTGTGCAGGTCGTAGGCCACGATCATGCCCTCGAGAACCGCGCTGTCGGGTGCCAGGGGGATGGTGACTCGGATATGGCTCTGCGATGCAGGAATGTGATTGCGAAAATCCAGCAGGCGGTTGGCGTTGACACTGTGCGTGTACGAGTCGGCGGTGGCGACGTTCGAGTCGCTCTGGTCGCGGCGGCTGATGCCGTGCACGTAGCCCAGCAGAGTGGGCCCCATGAAATTAGCCGGGGCCCCGTGCATGCTAATAAAGCCTTCCATCGCGGTGACTGGTTAAATGACACTTGCCCGCAGACAACAAGACTCTATTAGCCGAAGCGCCACTGAATTACTTCATCGGACCACAGCCTAGCACAACCGACATCCCCTGGTACGCGTCCACGTCCGTCAGATTGCGACCGATAAACATGTGCTCCCACACCGCAGGGTGCACATTGTTTGCGCGGCTGTGGCGCGTCTCGAACTGGGCTCGCGTGACGGGCACCCACGGCACAAAGGGCAGCTTGGTGGCCTCGGTGCCCAGCAGGTGCGACACATCGCGGTGCATGTCGCGGCGCAGCTTCTCGAGCTCTTCGGGTAGCGGCACGTCCAGGTACAGCGGCTGACCGGCTCGGACCTTTTGGCTGTTGTAACTCAAGATCGTGGCCTTGCCCATGATGGTCAGCGTTGGCTTCTGACCCGTGGTGCGATACGCTCGATCCGCAGACGAGCGCGCCGTCTCTGTCACGTAGCCAGTCATCAGGATGCCACCTGCGCTGAAGCGGATGGCGTCCTTTTCCTCGTAGGGCGACGTGAAAAAGTTGTTGCGGCCCTTTTCGTACTCCCAGTAGTTGTACGGTTTTCTCGAAGAGCTGGGCGCTTTGATGTCGTAGCCATGCCCAAGGTTCGTGAGGTCTGAGACAATGGATTGAAACCCGACGTCATGCTCGCCTTCGCGATCCCAGCAGAAAGGCAGACCGCCCAAGCCCTCCGAGCCGGTCTCCCGTACTGGAGGGCAGTACACCGTGCGCTTGTTGTCCGGCGTAAACGCTGCTCCAAGGTTGGGGTTAGAGACCGCGGCGTAGAGCTCGCCAAAGTTGGCCTGCCGAGCCAGCTGCTGGCGCGGGCTGTAGTTGGGCGCACG
>Ga0136555_1000991_pt1 | contig 10686 bp, 20 predicted proteins | sample AntRauTorckE5432_FD_104927 | JGI IMG/M metagenome (GOLD analysis project Ga0136555, IMG submission 104927) | Saline lake microbial communities from Rauer Islands, Antarctica - Metagenome Torckler E5 #432 | ecosystem: Environmental > Aquatic > Non-marine Saline and Alkaline > Saline | place...
CACCACCTACAAAAAACCCCACCGAATCCTTGTGGGGATTGGTGGGGTCTGGTGGGCAAGCAAGACGACGGTTAAACATCTTGCTTAGAGCGATAAAGTGTGATACACTAAACGCTCATGCTTGGCGGCATGTATCCCCATCATAACAACGGTTTCAACTTTGTCAACTAAAAAACGCTTACTTTCTGATAAAAAAATCACGATCGACAAAGCTGGTCGATTACGTATAGGCGGTCGTTTCGCGTCCAAACGACAAGTCGGAAACCTGCAAGGGGCTAGGAAACGTCGCGGGCTTGAAGTTGCACCGGTCCAGCGATCAACGCCAAAACCTAAGCGGACAAACAAGGGAAAAACTAAGGCTAGCCGAGCATCTATTAAAGGGGCGAAAACTCGCAAGCTAAACGCTGAGGGTGTTACAAGGCGAGAATACACAACCGATAGAGCTAGGTTTGAAAATGTCGAATTTTCGATACCTGCAATTGACCCGCAAACTATTCTCTTAGCTTTACAACGCGAAGCGGTAGATAATAAACGACTACTAATTTACACAAAAATTAGAGCGATGGATAATGATAATAATGAGATTTTAATCGGCACGCCGATGCTCATTGTTGAGATGCAAGATTTACAAGGGATGGCGGAAATAGTGGCTGAAGATATGCGGCAAGTCGCCGATCAATATTTAGTCGCCGAGATACTAGAAATTACCGTTACCATTAGCAAGGGAAGATAAAGAACCATGTTTATAGTATTAAGGCCGGATCGAAACCAGTACGAATTATTAAGCGGCGAAATTATTAGCTATATTGCGTTGAACATATACATTGATAATAACCCCGATAGTAAACTTGAGGAAATGGATTTATACGTGTCGCTTTGTTATCTAGCCGGTTTAGGTTGGAGAATTTCGTCATGCTAAATCCACTAAATCCGACTGATAAATCATCGGCTGATTTTGTGGTGTGTGATATCGAGAACAACCCGGACGGGTCCGTTTTGGATATCGATACATGTTGGCGGAATCAGGCAACAAAAGAGATAGAACATATTCGTCATGAAACATGGGCGGAATTTTGGGCATGGGTAAAACCTAAAGCCCGCAAGTATAAAAAGTATAGAACTATTTACGCCCATAACGGCGGTGGGTGGGATTGGCTTAGTTTAGCCGATGAACTGTTGCGGGAATTGACAACGGACAAGGACGCTGTATCGGCGGTCGTTGCTGGTTCATCTATGATTGTGCTATCGGTTCGCGTTTCAAAATACTACACTTTCCAGCTATGCGATTCGCTTCAATTATTGCGTAGCGGTTTAGACAAGTTGGGAAATCAGTTTTTGAATCGCGGCAAAATTGATACGGGCGGTTTACTACCGCACGAATTGAAGGAACAAAACCCCGATCTATACTTTGAATATTTAGAGCGCGATACCGAAACCCTATTATTAGTGCTTGAAACCGCACTAGAAACGCTACGCGAAAATGTCGCAAAAATAGACAATTTCGGAATAACAATTGGTAGCACTGCTATGAAAGTGTTTCGTACGGTTGGAATTGAAACCCCAATTACAATACCGTGGGACGACAAATTAAAAGAACTATTAAGAGAAGGATATAAAGGTGGCAGAGTTGAATGTTTTAATGCTGGCGTTTTTGATAATGTATCTGTTTACGATATTAACAGTCTTTATCCTAGTGTTATGCGTGATTTCCGCGTACCCATATCAGATAGAGGAAACTGGACGAAGAAATTTGTTAAAAATGGTGTGGGAGTTTATCGCGGAAGATTCAGACAAGTAAACCGATCAATTCCGGCGGTTATGATTGATAAGGGTGTATCGTGCTATGAAGGTGAAGGGGTGTTTTTCACGCCGGAAATTGATTTACTTTTTGAGGTTGATAGGCTTGCGAGTTTTGAAGTTATAGAAGGTTTCGAGTTTTTTGACGTTGATTATATCTTCAAGGATTACGTCGAAAAACTGTATCAATTAAGGCTTGACAATCCAGAGACACCGCTTAGTTTGCTCTGTAAATTCTTGCTCAATTCTCTATATGGAAAATTCGGTCAAAACCCATTGCGGGAACAGTTGATCCACGTGAAGGAGTTTGATACACTATATGACCTGATAAGGGATCAAGCGAAAGTCCAAGTTTTAGACGATCATCGCGGATTATTCCAGGTGTCCACTAAGTCCGATTGCGCTTTTGAGCACGTCGGAATTGCCGGGACAATTACTAGCAACGCTAGGGTAGCTCTTTACAAAGGATTAAAACATGCCGGAAAACATCTTATTTACTGTGATACTGATAGCGTTCATACAAACAATAGTCTGCCTGATTCTATGGTGGGCATACAATTGGGTGCGTACAAAAAGGAATTTGAAGGTAAGGGGGCGTATGCAGGAAAAAAACTGTACGCTTTACAGGACCGGTCCGGGGTTGAAAAAATCCGAGCTAAGGGCGTTAGCGTTGGCGGGCGTAACGGTTTCAGCCTTAATTTTGACGATTTATGTCGGGTCGTCAATGGTGAGACAATTGAGTGCGAGTTTTTCAAACCCGCAACAGTGAGACAAGTTTGGGGCGGTCAAGCCCCTTGTTTATTCACACCCAAAAAACGAAGAATAAAAAGGACCGTTTAAAAGCTACTATAGTAGAAGTAAAATTTTAAGGACAAAACGATATGGACGAAAACCAACTAGCAGAACGATTCATTAATCAAGCCCCTGACGTAACCGAAACCGATCCGGATTTTGAGCAACCGGAAATTGTCGATGAAAATGAGGATGGAAATAGCTATAGCCATTCTCAATCCCAAAATCAACAAACGAAAACGGAATCGCCCCAAGTCGATACTAGGTTAAAGGATTCGGGCGGTAATTATTTTGATTCGTCAATTCATATTTTCGACAAGGTAACCGGGAAACCAAAGCTAACCAAAACCGGAAAATTCAGGAAAAAACCGGGACGAAAAACCAGCACTGGCGATGGGTCCGCGCAAAGCGAATCCAAACGGTTGTCATGCCGCGAAGCTGGTAAAGTGTCGGCAGAAGGGGTTTTCCTAATCGGTCAATCTGTATTCGGTGAAGAATGGAAGCCGGTAATCGATCCCGAAACCGGTATCAATGAACCGGAAAATTTGACAACAGCTTTCGCGGCATATTATGAAGCGACTGGTTTTCGTGATCCGCCACCTTGGTTAATACTGGTGATGGGTTTAGGTGCCTATGCAGGTCCACGTTTAGCAGCGCCAAAAACGCAAGGGAAGTTAAAGCGGTTTACACAATGGATCGGCTTGCGGTTAACAGGCTGGCGGAAAAAATCGGACAAAGTAAAGGACGAAAAATAATGCATGCTTTAATTATTGGGACAACTGGCAGCGGAAAATCAACGCTAGCAAAAATATTGTGTCGAACCCTTAAAAAACAAGGACAAATTTGTGCGGTTTTGTCGCCGACAAATGAAACCGGATGGGAAGCCGACTATAAAACGTCAGACGGTGGAGCGTTTTTAGCCTATGCCCGCGAGCATGAAAAATGCTTTTTATTCGTCGATGAATCCGGCGATGCAATTGGAAGGTATAACGATGAGATGAATTGGCTGGCGACGGGATCGCGGCATAAAGGGCATAGCGTGATTTTCAACGTCCAAGCGTCCAGCCAAATATCAACCGCTATTCGGTCGTGTTGTTCGGACGCCTATATCTTCGCAACTTCGCGCGGCGTGCTGAAACTGTTAGCTGAAGATTTTAACGAGACTGAAATTTTGAAGCATGATAAAATGCCGCGTTATCATTTTCTAATGGTATCGCGTTTCGCTGCTATTCGGATGGGGAGACTTGACAAGGGTGGGGCGTCCTGCTATATTGGAAAGTTAAGTGAATTTTCCCCGCAAAAACAAGGGAATTACGATGAGCCGACGGATGATGATAAACGCGACGATCCTATTGACGGCAGCGTTGGTAATGCTGACGATTCTGACCGCTTGTGAAAGTATCGGTCAAAATAGTGAGGATATTGGTCGCTCAATCATTGACTCTGCCGATGTCGCCGATGAAACGCTGAATCAAAACCCCGGATTAGAACAGGTATTTCCGCCGGTTAATTCCGGCGTCGGGTTATACCGATTAGCAGGTGAAGCATTGTTGGCGTTTGGTTTGTTGCTGCAAACGCGCCGACGTAAAGAAGCTGAATCCGCCATCCTAGAAATTGACGATGCTAAAGACACCCCAAAAGCCCGCGATCAAGCGAATTCCATACAAGCCCGAAAAACGATCCGCAAAATTACGGGTTAAAATGTTATCGCTAATGATTGAAAATACAACGCTACTTATAGCGGCCGGCGGTTTGGCGATGCAGTGGGGTTACACAATGCATCGATTAAAAACGCTTGAAACTGCAATTGATGAAATGAAGTTAGAATTAAGGGCGGAAAAATGATCCCAATCGTTCCAATTTTAATCGGCCTTGGTGTTGGCTATGTTGCCAATACCGTTTTGAACCCACCTAAAATAAAGGAAAAAACCGATGCTAAAATACTCCCCGATCGTAGTGTCAGTGTTGGCGGCGATTCTGCTAGCCAACAAAGTCCCGCAAGTGACGAAGATTACCGGGACCGTTTGACCGATTCCGCAACTGAACCCGAAACCCCAAACAAGGAAATAGACGATGAAATATCTTCCAACCGGAAAGCAGTTCCTGAAATTCGGAGGGATCGCTCTAGCGACGATCTTCTTGACAAACAACTCCCCGACCCTGAAAAACCTAGTCAGCTCGGCGCCGACTAATTCAGGTTCATAAACCTATCCCCTGACTAACCCGATTTATCGGGTTTTTCTACTTAACCAATTACTCGAAAAGGTAACACCATGCCGAATGTCAAAACCATGCTGCAAGTCGCGGCGATTACGCTGGCTGTAATTGCGGTGAAAAACAAAGTCCCCGCTATCGGAAAATATCTTAGCTAGTTGCTAAGCGTTTTTCTTACTCAACAAAACCAACACAAAAACAAGGAATAAAACCATGCCATCACCACGAATTTTAACCGGGCCTACAATTGCGTTTTCGCAAGGCTCTAAAGAAACCGAGAAAATCGATCGCGGTTATATCGTCCGCGAAATTGCCGTTCGCTTGTCATGTACGATTACCACTACCGATACCCCTATCACGGCGGCGGATATTTTGCCCGCTGGTTTGTGGGGTATCGTTGAGAATATTCGTTTGAAGCTGAATAGTAATACGAATATTCGTGATTTTTCCGGCGATCAATTGAAGCTATTGAACTACTACTACTATAATACCGGCGACTTCACCGACGAATCGGCATTAGTTGTTGCGGCAGGTGAAACGGTTACTGTAAACAGTACCCTAATCATCCCGCTTTGGATGGTCGATTCGATGCAGCCGATCGATACCCAATTGGACGCTCGATTGCTCAGTAACCTAGAATTGCAAATTGACTGGGGTGATATTACTGACATTACCAACGCTGCTAATGTTACGCTTGACGCTTGTTCGATGGAAACTGGCACACTTAATGCTTTCGGCGTTGAAGGTCCGTTTAATACGCAGGTTGTCACCGCCGAGCAATTTGAAGTCACCGGTTCTAATTCGCGTTTCCAAATCGACTTGTCAACCGGCAACCTTTTTCGATCGTTTTTGATCGGGTGTCAAGACGCTAACGGCGATGACCTAGTAAACGTGATTGATAATATCCGCATTTTTTCTGGCGGTACAGACTTCTTCAATGTCCCTGCTGAAATGTGGCAGCGATGGAGCCAAAAACGCGAGAAAACAATTCAAGGTATGAATGACGGTTCAGGACGTTTCGTATCAAGTAATCGCGATCTTGACGCTTGGTTTTACGTCGATATGGTAACCGATGGGTATTTGAGCGAAACAATCAACGCAATCGGTTTGTCTACGCTTAAGATTGAGCTAGACGTTAATCAACCCATTGATAGTTTACAGTTAATTAAACAAGAAATTGTACCGCTAGCGGAACCCGCTAAAGCTGGATGATTTTCGTTTGTCTTTTCTCCCCGTCGATGCCGTGGCCTAAAAATCGCGGCATCGTTTACCCCAACAATGGAGACTCAAAATGACCGCAACACTAGCCAACAATAAATCAAACGAATCAATTTTCAATTTCGGATCGATCCTTGATCGTATCACAAAAATCGGCGGTGATACGATCGAAAAAGTAGCGCCGGTTTGGCTTGAGCAACAACTAGATATAAACCAACGCATGCCGGTCGCGCAATCCCCGACGTTCCAAAATACCGACCCGCAAAGACAACCCGGTGCGGGTCTAACAACTAACGAAGGTTCATTGAACCAGCAGCAAACGTCGCCGGTTTTTCAGGTGTCGCAAGGTACGCTACTGCTCGGCGGTTTTGCCGCGTTGGGTACTTTGTTGTTCCTACGCGATAATGGCTAAATTTTCGCCTAACAAAACAAGGTATAAAAAATGCAATATTTAATGAATCTTGACGGCGGCGGAATCGCCGAACAACAAACTGCTAACAATATCGGTGGCGGTTCAGGACTTCCAAACCGCGTAGGCGGTACGACCGTGCAAGATAGCTACCAACTCGCTTCATGGATGACCGCGAATTTCAATCCGGGAGCTGAGGCATATACAGATGCTCAAATGTGGCGGGAATATGTTAGCGGTCCAGCGTGGTCGCAGCAAAGCGGCGTACCGCTTACTAAGGCTAATTATCGCTTAGCGGCGAAGCAAGAATCACAACGGCTTTTTGATCTCGGATATACACAAGTCCATGACGTTGAAAATGCTCGTTTGATTTATGAAGGTTACGCAAGGGCGGCGAGTGAAGATTTTTCGTACCTTCCCGTTACAGAAGAAACCGCACAACTTCAAGCGGACGTTATTGAAAAGTATAGTTTTAAGTATATTACTGGTGGTATTGGCGACACCATCGGAAAAATCGTCAAAAAAGCCGGTGATACTGCTGAGGATTTAGGCGAAACAATTTCGAATCCATTTACGATACCTGCTATCGCAGTCACCGGTGTAGTAGGTTTGATCTTGTTCGCAAAATTAAAATAAACCGCCGATAAAAATCGGTACAAAAAAGGACTTCAAAAAATGGTACTTGGATTAGCAGGATTAGCGGCAGGCGGCGCTGGCGGTTTAAATCCTACGTCGGCGGCGTCGGCCCAAGGTGGGGCCGCGACCAGTGGACGTAATGTTATCAGTGTAGGCGGAACATCACCTAATTTGGAAGCTATTACTAACGCAGTTCAGGGCGGCGGATCGAGACTTGTAGGCGGTGCCAATATTAGGCAGCCTAATAGACTATCGCCAGCCGATCAAACTAGCGGGATCAATTTTAGGCTTCCCGGATTCGATGCCGGTTTGACGGTCAATCCGCTATTGATTGTGGCGGCCGGTTTAGGTGTTCTAATTATTCCTAGACTACTTAATCGTAAATAGATGCTGCAACCGGTTGAAATTTCGCCTATCGGTTTCGCCTATATATGCGCAACTACGTTTAGCGAATCGTTTAAGTCACTAGAAGATTTACGCGAAACCGTCCAACGTTTTGAACAGAAAAAATGTACGCTTTACGTTTGGGAAAATCGCGGGTTTTTGATCGTTAGTTGGCATGAAAAAAACGGTCGGCGATGGTTAGAAGTCGAACAAGGCACTGGTAAGCATTTTTATACGCGGCAAGGGATGGACGATCTAATCCGCGTAGGAATTGAAACCGGTTGTATGACGATAATTTGTAGAGCCGAAAAACCGCTTGTAATCCGGTTATTAAAAAGACTCGGCTTTGAACCAACAACAAACGACGATTTAATGAAAATCGAAATAGGCGGTAAAAATGAGTAGTTCAAAATCTAGCCAATCTAGCCAAACAACAAACATAACCGAAACGATAACCCCGTCGTTGGTTACAAGCGACGGCGGTTCTAATACTTCAATTGTAGCAGAAAGTTTTAGGGGCGATGTCGGGTTAACCGGTTTTGATGCTGTAAATATCCTATCGGATTTTCAGGACTTGCAGCGTGATACTGCGGTCCTAAACGCTCAAACGACAACAAACGCTCTAATTGCAGCCGGTAAAGGATCGGGCGGAAACGCTTCGTTTATGCCGCCGTCTGTCACGGTTGGTGGAACGTCAAGTGGTGGCGGTGAAGCTCCGTCTGTCTCGGACGTCGGACGATTACAGACCACTGTATTACTTCTTGGCGGCGCTGCTGCAATTGCAACCGTTTTCGCGCTGCGTAAATAATCACAATCAACTTTCAAGGACAAAAAATGTCGAATAAAAAATATCAAGGTGTCGGCGTACCAACTGGATTAGAATCGATTGGGCAAAGTAATCCGGGATTCAATCAAGGCGTTAGACAGGGCGAATTTATACAGCCTGATGCAGCGTTACGTTATTCGCGTAAACAAGTCTCTACAATCAACATCGATTTATCGGTAGCTCAAATTGACGTAAAAAGAAATATCGCGGGTACGTTTCTCTACTATGGATCAGCGATTAATTCCGCTAATGAGGCTTTAATTAATCGACCTATTACGGTTCGTTTTGATCGTATTTCCGATGACGGCGTGCAGTTGTTACCGGGAATGATGCTATCCGGGTTTCCGTTTGATCGATTGTTTATTACGGTGCCATCTGGTTATGCCGCCGGTGATGTCGGACAACTCATCGTAACGATCGACACTCCCGACGATCGCGTTAGAGCAGAGTAAAAACGCTATGAAAAATCCAACTAAACATAGAGGGACGGAAACCAGCAAAGCGTTGGCTTATGATTTAAGACGACGAAAACTTGGACCTGTTGAACCTGTGCCTACTCAACCTCTTTCAGACGAATCAAAAATAGCGATTATTATGAAAGATTTTTCGATGGCACCTAATACTTGTCAGTCTGACGGTAGTTCTAGGTCTATGACTAATTGGGTTACGCCGCCTGCTGGAATAAATGATTATGTTTACTTTACAAGAGTACTTTCAACTTGGACAACAGGATGGATAGATACTGGGGCAAATTTAGTTGAGTATTATCCGAGCGCTAATTGTACAGGTACGCCTCTACCTATGCAGAAATATAAAATTGGCAGCGAATATGGTGACACTAGTATTAAATACGGTACAATGACTTCGGGTCGTGCTTTTAGTTATTCATCGCAAGTTCTTCCGCCTATAAGTGGTTCATATGTATTACAATCAGACGTTCAATCTTATTGGAGCGATTTTTTTGATGTCAACTCAAAAATGGTTGTTATGAGGGGTCCATTAACGATTCAAGAAATGAAAGATATTTACGATAACGCTTGACAAACATAAAATACGTTGTATGCTTGTGGAGCGAATGTCGAACGTCGACACGCTTCACAAACCCCATTAAGGGAGACTCGATATGCAACTTGCTAGAAAATTATCCGCTAAAACGTTAGGTTTTGACAAGCCTAAAATTATGGCACTACTTGACGCGAGCAACGGAAAGCCCGTACCGCTTTACGTTGTTGCGGGGCGTGCTAACGGCACCAAGACCGGTGAAAGTCAGTACGGGCCGTGGACCGCTTTTATTGGTAGCTTCGCAGCGATCAATATCGCAGTCGGGAAAAACGAAGAATATGCCCCCGGCGTCGAAGTCCGATCAAGCCGGGCATTTATCCCGCAACCGATGGAAGATGCGATCGCGGCGTCGTTAAATGAGAACGACGGCGGCGTCGAATTTTCGTTGGAAGTTTCAGCCGTCATCGGTGATAAAGGTGATTATGAGTATGTTTGTAATCCCCTAGTCAAGCTGACCGAATCGGATGAACTTTCAGGCCTGCTAGAAGCGAGCCGGGAACAACTCAAACTCGCGTCGTCAAAAGAAGAGGTTAAAGAAAAGAAGTAATCACGCCAAGCAGAAACCCGCTTGAAAATCTGCCCGCGAAGTTAAATAAACTTCGCGGGTTTTTTAGGTTCAATTTGACTTTCAATTTTGGTATCGTATAATTAGGGTATGAAGAACGCAGCAGCATTTAGCGTAGGTTTACTAATCCCGTTCGCGTACCTAATCTACGTGGGCATCACAACGTTACTGGAGATACCGCAATGAAACGATATAACATGACAATAACCGCGCGGAATTGGAACAAGTTAGACGATATGGGTTTGCCATCCCTAGTATTCCAAACCGAATACTCCGACAAAAAGATGGACCGACTAGACAAACTAATGAATCAGTTTTTGAAAGCCTATACAACTCGTGAATATACTCACTTAGATATTGCACTAACGAAAGTAAAATGATGTTTAACGCCCGCGAATTTACTTTGTTTTTTGTTGTTGTTTTACTCCCCGTCACCGTGTTACTCGGTGGCATACTCAAACTGATTGGATAATGGTATGAATTTTGTAGTGTCGTTTTCAGTGTTATTCGGAATGAAAGAAATAAAGGAAATTTCTATTGAATGTCTAAGACCTAGCGAAGTGATAGCCGTGATTAGCATGGCTAAATTAGCTGGTGCATTAGTAGATGGATCAATTATGGTAGAAACCCCTTGTGGTTCTATGATGGCTATAGTATGATATAAACCTACTCCCTTAGTCGGGCGTATAAACCTACTCCCTTAGTCGGGCGTTAGCCAGACCCCACCAATCCCCACAAGGATTCGGTGGGGTTTTTTGTAGGTGGTGTGGTGCACGTCCCCCC
>Ga0136555_1000993_pt1 | contig 10679 bp, 10 predicted proteins | sample AntRauTorckE5432_FD_104927 | JGI IMG/M metagenome (GOLD analysis project Ga0136555, IMG submission 104927) | Saline lake microbial communities from Rauer Islands, Antarctica - Metagenome Torckler E5 #432 | ecosystem: Environmental > Aquatic > Non-marine Saline and Alkaline > Saline | place...
ACACCATGTCGGTTAGACGGTGTCTTACGTCTGTCAACCGGGGGTAGTATTTTCATAGTAACCTCCACAAAAAGAAAAGGCGTACTGAGTCACAATAAAGTTCACTGCAGCACACCTAGGGTAGTAGTCCATTTCAGTCCGTTCAGCTCACCTACGTGGGCTGAACGGGCACATCTCTTTCATCATTACTTTAATTACGAACTTTTCGCCATACGAGCATGGAAGTCGACCATGAGTCGGATCTGCCTTTCCGTATAACCTTTTTCAATCATTCGCTTCACGAAACCTTCGTGTTTCTTTTGTTCATCCGGTGACTTGCCCAGGTCAAACGTAATGACCGGCATCAACTCTTCAGTCTTCGTAAAGAGTTTCTTTTCAATCACATCTCTGAGTTTATGGTATGACTCCCACCGGGGATTCTCGTTATGTTGCTGACGATGCTTTAATACATACCGCTCAACTTCATGACGGAAGTCCTTGGGGTTGGCAATACCGGCTGGTTTTTCAATTGACTCAAGCTCCGCATTCAGAGCATCACGATTGAGCTCTTGTCCGGTGTTTGGGTTACGATAGGATTGGTTCTCAATCCAGTGTGTCGTGTACATAATGTACCGGTCAAAAATATTCTGACCGGAATCTTCAAACCCTTCAAAGAAGGCTTCTTTGACGGTTTCATCTGCAAACACCTTGTAGTCTTCGCGCAGAATTCCTTTGATGAAGTCGTCTGCATATAACTTAAGATTCTCAGAATTCCCTGCCAGATGGTGTTTTAACTCCTCTTCCAGTAAGTACAACAGATGAATCGGATGAGCTGCGACTTCCATATCATCATGATTGAATGTTTGTGACAGGATTTTAAAGGCAAATCGAGTAGAAATACCTTTCATACCTTCATTCACACCCGCCGCATCACGATATTCAGTTACCGATTTTGCCTTCGGGTCGATGTCTTTGAGGTTTTCACCATCGTAGACTCTCAACTTTGACTTGTAAGGCGAATCTGCAACTGGTGTCGCCATCCTGGTGAGTACGCAGAATTTTGCCAATGTTTCCAACGTTTGTGGAGCACATGGCGCTGCACGAAGTGTACTGTTATTCAGCAGCTTCTGATAAATCTTAACTTCATCAGAAACCCGTAAACAATACGGAATCTTCACGGTTGTCACCCGATCAATAAACGCTTCGTTACGCTTATTACCAACGAACTGTTCCCACTCTGATTCGTTAGAATGAGCAAGAACCAGACCGTTAAACGGTATAGCAGAGATACCTTCCGTACCTTTGTAGTTACCGTCTTGGGTCGCAAACAAAAGCGGATTCAATGTTTTGATTGGTGCTTTAAACATCTCCCGAAACTCAAGAATCCCCTGGTTTGCCGTACACAATGCCCCAGAGTAACTGTAGGCATCAGTATCATTTTGTGAATACTCCTCGACTTTGTGCATATCCAGACTTCCCACCAGTGACGAGACGTCTTGGTTGTTCTCGTCAGCCGGATCGGTCGTTGCCATAGCAATCTGACCTCCGGCTGACGGAAACAATCGAACGACTCGGAACTTGCTTGGGTCACCACCGAACTCTTCCAACCGCTTGGCTGCCCACGGGGACATCATTGACGGCACACGAAACCGATCTATCTGAAACTGATCGAGAATATGGCGCTGTCTTTGCGGGGAAAATAATCCCAACGGTGATTCAAACACCGGAGAATTTTCCAGCTTAGTGACACCGTCTATGGTGCGGAGCGCCGCCAACACGTATATCGGTTGCTGTTCCGCCAAATCAACGATTTTTGTAGCCAGGGTGGACTTACCTCCCCCGACAGGACCAAGCAAATAAAGAATCTGCTTAGCCTCCTCGAGACCTTGCGCCGCTCGTTTCAGAAAAGACACAATACTAGCGATGGAGTCTTCCATTCCATAGAAGTCCTCGAAACTAGCATACGTTTTTATGACTTTGTTGTTGAAAATTCGGCTCAAGCGGTCATTCTGACTAGTGTCAACCATGGTCGGTTCACCAATAGCCGTAATGAGTCGCTCTTGCACCGAAGCGTACATCGAACGGTCGTCCCGACACGCTTCCAGATACTCCATGAGACTCATCTCTTCGCTTTCAGCTTCATTGTAGTTTGAAGCGTATAGCTCCAGCGCACCCTCTACTTTGAGTACTTTTACGGTCATATCGTCTCTCCTTTGTATGGTTGTATACCATACCCTGATTGTTAAAGACCAAAAAAGAACATTTATGCTTCTAACCTGTTTCAAGCTAACACAACGTATGACCCCTGAATATTGACAAAGTTATTTTCTATATCGGTATGTATTTGTCACTAAAGACTTCATTTGATATGCCTGCATAAACCAGCAAAGAGGCGCTGGTCCTCTGTACTGTCATTAAGCGTTTTTTGAAGCAGGAACACCCTGATCTTAGAATTTGGATTGTAGCAATGTGGAATTGTCAGTCAGGAGAAGCTGTCTCCACTTATCAACACAGAGTACAGTTCGCATCTTTCTTAGTCATTTTAGAACAGTCTTTTCTTGTCGTTTGAAAATTTTTTTAGCTAATAGATATGAAAAATCGCGTCAAAGGTAACGAGACGTATAAACGGTTGACTCAGACACTGCTTTGTACATGAGCCTCCCTATTTTAATGAGAGCGCAATAATCCCACGTAGAACATTTAAACACATCAGAACCATCTCAAATGAAGATCTGTCCAGAATCAGTCAAAAAGGCCTAAAAACACAATTGAAATAAAAGTCAAAATTAATGAGTCTCTCAGGGTGAACAGTGTCCTAAATAAAAGTTTCTATCTACCCCAAAAAACAAGATATGCAGTTACGCTTCTAGATTGGCTTCTTTTCTTCTTATTCTTTGGTCGGAAATCTCGAGCAGAGACATATCTTCAGATTAGTAAGTAATTTCAAAATCGTACTAATTATATGAGTGAAGCTCTAATTTTCTCGCTCAATCATCAAACTCAAACTCCTCAGAGCAGATTGGTGAAATAAAAAGAGGCTATGAACACGTATGCTCATAGCCTCTGTCGTCATAATTTACTTTCTCTACCCTCACTGTCACTTTTTCTTTTTTTATTGAGAGGCAAGACTGCGTAGAATGCACCCATTTATCCTCGCAACATCTTACCGTGAATCCGCTTTCAAGCGACACTTCAATAAAAACTTTTTCATCCTGCGTTTCACTAGATATCTTTTTGATGTGACCTATCTCATAACAAGAAGTTGGTCCACTTGGAATAATCCATTCTTCCGTTATTTTTATCTCATCATTAACGTTCATATCCATCCCGTTAATAAGCATTATTTCTCCCTTTACTTTCAGTACCACTGAACCCAGCATTTTATACTAGAATAAATAAAATATGTCAATATTCTGCTGACAGACGGCACAAGTCGAATTCGTAATTATTAATGTAAATACTAGCCTCAATCTTAAATTGAATCCTCAAAATAACATATCGCATATCTCATAAGAGCAGGCCTCCGAACCAGCGTTTCCTCAAAAGTGGTCAACTAACAGTGACTGCTTCATCTAATACTTAAACTAACAACATACATTGTTGCCAGGCAGGGAGTCGTCATGACGGTCGCGAATTCGATTACGCTCACAAGTGTCACACGATACGAACTTTTTCTCCTAAGGAAAGAAGAAAAGACATCGTTCCGTCGTTGATTCCCTGCCGTGAGTGAAACTATTCACTCACTTCCGGCAGCACAAGAAAAGCGCCCAAAGGCGCTTTAAACTCTCGTGCTGGCTGTGTGGACGACGTTCGAACTTTTTTAGACACTGCAAACCATTATGATACTATTTTAGAATGAACAATTTATTGAACAGATGGCACTCTAAACTTGCTATGCCTAAGTACGATTTAGAATGGCACAAACAAGACTTAGACGATGAGTATCAAGAATACAAAGAAGCAACTGGTCTGATAAACTTGTGGAGCGAGCTCTCTGACGTTGTTTACACCTATACAAGAGCTACGTGGTCTGGACATACTGAGATTACATTCCCTTTCTCTAGACCATGGCTCTATGTAGGGGCTATATACATGATTCCAAAATACACGCTGAGGTGGAGATTTTTTCGAAAGCTTGGCAAACTTGTTAATTCTAAAACACTTATATCTGAAGTAAGGAATCCCAAGAAAGAGCATAAAATGAAAACTGTAGCTGAAAAATACAATATTGAGCCAGCTTTATTCCAAGAAGAAGCAAGGAGACTTAGTCGTCGAAGCTTTTTCTTAAAATAATTTTCTCTGATACTTTAATATCCCCTAAGATTAATCTTAGGGGATATTATTTTTGCTGCCGGACAGGGAATCGAACCCCGATTGACGGTACCAGAAACCGCAGTCCTACCTTTAGACGATCCGGCAAGGGATTTGGATTAGCAGGGAGAGAGTCCTACTTTCTCTTTCCTACTCCTTACTACTCTGGTGGCACTATAGTGCCAGAATTCGTGGAAGATTCAAGCGGTACTTATTCACCAAACGCTAATACCTTCCACTGGAAGCGGCGTTCTGGCGTCGCCTGGTACTGCAGCCGTGTTACGCTTCCGTTTTCAATGCGAAGAATTTTAGTGAAAATCAACAACGCTCGGATGAGGCCCATTGGTTTTTTGTCATGTAGATGGGCCACCAGAAAATTGATGAAAATCGAATGAGACACTACCACAATTCGTGAGTCTGCCGGCTGTGACTCAAGTAAGAGTTGGGCTTCTTTTACTCGTTTGAAAAAGTGGTTGTACGACTCACCCTCTCTAGAACAACTCTCTTCGCCGACTTTCCCTTGATACCACTGATAGATATACCAGATAGACTGTAAGCTACTGTGATGGTAGCCATAAATCCTTTCTGGACGACATAGCTCAGTGAATACTGCGTGTACTTGTGGCGTTAAGTCAGTGGCTTGGGCTATCGCTTGAGCTGTCTCGATTGCTCGCACGCGGTTACTTACCATCACTTGAGTGGGGTGCAATTGTTTAATCTTCTGTGCTGCTCGCTTAGCTTGCTGCTTTCCCAATGGAGTGAGGTGAGATTCTTCTGACTGATGTCGCTTCGCTTCGTTACCGCCAGTCTGGCCGTGTCGGACTAAGTAAATTTCCATGGGTTACTTTTCGGTCAGCTCAATAATCGCAATCTCTATTGGTGCATGTGGTATGGGCGAACGACTTACCAACTCGACAGCCTGTAGAAAACGTAGCAGCATGTGAGAGTTCAGTGGCGACACCCCCGTAGCATACGCTTCTAGCTTTGCTTGGGTGTCAGAACCAAAGGCACTGAGTAAAGACGCTTTTTTGGTTGGCATATTACGCAGCAGCATCACGGCCCGCAGGTGCTCCAACAGGACTCGGGTGAACAGCTTCATGTCGACGTTTTGTGACACCGCGTCTTGCACTGCCAACAGGGCAGCTTCCCTGTCTTTAAGATGGAGAGCATCAAGTAGAGCCAGAAGTGTCCCAGTTTTGGGAGCACCAATAATCACCGCCACTTCGTCAGCGCTACCAATAGCATCTCCTGACGCTAAGATGACTTTTTGGGTCACTCCCAGAGCATCTCGAAAAGAACCATCCGCCGCAATAGCGATTAAGTCAGCTGCAGCTGGCGACAGAATGAAGCCTTCCTTTTTTGCGACTTCAGTCACAACTTCTGCCAATACGGCTCGTGACGGTGAATGCATCCGAAACACTTGGCACCGAGATAAAATTGTATCAAGCAGCTTGTCTTCTTCAGTAGTGGCCAAGATAAATACGACGTGAGCTGGCGGCTCCTCCAGAGTCTTTAAAAGCGCATTGAAGGCTTCTTTGGTGAGCATGTGGACCTCATCTATGATGTACACTTTTTGTTCAGACTCGTACGGCATCGTATGCACTGCTTCTTTGAGCTCACGAATGTCGTCAATACCGCGGTTTGAAGCGGCGTCGATTTCATACAGGTCTAAATCCGCGGTCCCGATAGCCTTGGCAAACAAACGTGCCAGAGTGGTCTTCCCCGTCCCTCTGGTACCTGAGAAGAGAATCGCGTGCGGGATTTCGCCTTTTTTAATCGCTCCCTCTAGGACAGTAACTATATGGTCTTGGTCTTTTACGCCGGCAAAAGATTCTGGTCGATATTTTCGATATAAAGCTGAGGTGGTAGACATTGCACACAGTATAACAGAATCAATACCGTGAGGATAATTCACTGGTTACATAGAAAAAGCCGCGCCTTGAGAGCACGGCTTTTTCGTATGCTTATTTCTTAGCGGTCTTTTTCACAGCTTTTTTTGCTGCTTTCTTGGGCGCTTTAGCGGCGGTTTTCTTCGCTGCTTTGGTTACTTTCTTCACCGCTTTATTCACGTCCTTTTTCTTATTTGAGGCCAGGTCTTCAATGACGTCCCAGTGTTCCTTCATCTCTGAAGCAAATTCCACCAGATCTTTCTTCGTGGCACCTTTGACTCCGGCGTAGGTTCCGGCTACTGCCTGTACCATATCTTCATACTCTTCACGAGTCATCTTTTTTGCATCTTCCAACCGCTCCAGCACTTCCGCTTTGGCTTTGAGTCCCCAGCTCTTTACTATCTTGCGGTTCTGGTCGGCATCCTTGCTCCCATAGAGGAAATACGCTCCAGCGGCGGCTACCGCAGCTGCGGTCAGCCCTACTCCAGCAGCAAACTTTTGATTGTTTGTGATTTCTGATTCTTTCTTTTTTGCCATGTATATATTTGATTAATCTTCTTTTGAACGGTTTCGTCTGCCTAATCCAGCAGCGCCCACCATAAAAGTAATTACTCGAGATACCACTCCTCCATTACTAACGAGCGACCGTACGTGCGCGATATCTTGGGCAATCTTTTCGCTCCCAGCTTCTATCCGTTCTAAAATAGAACGAATAACCTTCACGATTTTAATAACCTGATATAAGATGACGCACGCTAAAATACTAAAAATAACGGTTGCTATGCTCGCAATCAAGAAGAAAATATTTGCATGTAATACCTCGTTCATTATCCGTAGTGTACCAATATTTACGCCCGCTGCGGAGCGTTTGTTAAAAATGAGTGGACAACCGCTTCGATTTCAGCTGCGGTGTTTTGCTCCATGAGCTTTGCTCGTAATTGAGCGGCACCATCGAATCCATTGACATACGCTTTGTAGTGTTTTTTCATGGTGGCAAAATTTTTGAAGTGTAAAAGTTCTTCAAACAATTTTGTATGTTCCACCATGACCCGTAAACGCTCTTCAATTGTCACGGTTGATAAATCGTTCTCGGGATGAAATAACCACGGGTTACCAAAAATTGCCCGGCCCAGCATCACGCCGTCAGCACCCGAAGCAGTGACTTTTACTTGAGCGTCAACCAGTGAGAGAACATCGCCATTGCCGATAATAAGCGTATCTGAACTCAGTTCGTCTCGGATTTCAACGACTCGTTTAATTTTCTCCCACTGCGCAGGCACCTTGCTCATTTCTTTTCGCGTCCGGGCATGGATGGTCAGTACTGCTGGATTCTCAGCTAAGATTTCTGGGACCCAGGTTTCGATTTCGTTTTTGTTGTAGCCAATTCTGGTCTTGACTGACACCGGCAGATCTCCTGCACCACGAACAGCGGCTCGTATGACCGCTCTGGCTTTAGCAGGGTCTTTTATCATGGCTGCGCCACAGCCTTGTCGTTCTATGGTGTTCGACGGGCATCCCATATTCAAATCAATGCCATCAAATCCGAGTTCTACTGCCAGACGGGCGGCTTTTTCCATATACTCTTCGTTACTGGAAAACAGCTGAGCGACAATCGGTCGCTCAGCTTCCCCGTACCATAAATCAGCCAGGAGTTTTTGCCTTCCTTCAGGAGTTGCTCGCATTAGACCATCCGCGGCTACAAACTCGGTCCACATAACATCAGGACCGCCAATGGTGCCATCTTTACGTGTATGAGCTGAATACTTAGCAATCATCCGCCGAAAGGCCGCATCGGTGACATCCGCCATGGGAGCGACGACTATCAGAGGTTTTGGTAATTCTTGCCAGAAGTTCATGTTTTATTTAAATCAGCAGAACTGTACCATACAGTTTCAAAATATCTAGATACTCATTGGTCGGCACCAACATACTAATCTTCTTCCAGAGTGTCATCCGAGCCGGCGGTATCAGTTTCTTCTTCGGCCATCAATTCTGTTTCTGCACTTAAAATTTCTTCACCCTCTGGTTGTGGCGATAGCATGTCTTCAGTCAATTCCACTAGCGGCACCTCATTTACAAACACCTTATTACCAAATCGTAGGTCAATGTACTGAAAATTTCCTGGCTGCACATCTTTAAATTCTTCAGACGTTAAAACGACGTTCAGATTGTTTACTGTCACTTGAGGCTCTTGGGTGAGCGTCACTTTAAGCTCTCCTCCGTCTACTACATGTAAAAATGCATCACGTACTTTATCGATTTCCACATGAGACACAAACCAACCATTTTCTAACAACGTATCAGTGAGTTGGTTTAATAACCCGAAGTCTTCTGGTGAAGTAAGCTGTTTACCTATCTCAGGGGCTTGAGAAGTATGAATGAAGCGTAGCAAGCTGCCACCAGCCAAAGCTGGCGATGATCCGTACGCATAACCATTGTCATCAATAAACACACACTCAATCGCCAAAAGCGTCTTGCACCACAATGCCCCAGGCAAATATTCTTGAAATGTCACGTGAAGAGTTGAACCATTACTTCTGTTTACTTCAACAGAATGAATACGATCAATATTAGAGAGTGCGGCCAGAATCTCCTTCTGCGGGTATAGCCACGCAAACGTGCGGGGAATAAATCCGATGTACTCACCTTGCAGTTGCTCTAACGCCAGATTAGAAACGTTTGTATAACTGATGGTTTGACCGCCATACACCTCAACCTTCGAAAGGGTCAATGACTGCACCCGAGTCCCATACCAAATGGCAGTCAAAATCAACGCCACTGTAGATATCACCAATAATCCTACCACTATCTGCTTCAACATAACCAGTGTGTTGGCGTCAATTTTTTGGAGCCGGCGACGTTTCATATGTAGTTATCGTAGCACGACACCTGAATAAATAGCACGACGACTATTCTGAATATTCATCAAAATCGCCCTGGACTCAGGGCGATTAATTGGACGTACAGGCACAAAATTGCGGTCGTTTTCTTTCTTCTCTACCCGATAGTATCTTTTCCAAAATACGGCACCAGCGCTGCTGGAATTTTTACCGTTCCGTCTGCTTGTTGAAAGTTCTCCATCAACGAGACCAAAATTCGTGGGGTCGGAATAGCCGTGCAGTTCAATGAGTGTGCGTACTGCACGCGCCCGTCGTCATCGCGATACCGAATATTGAATCTTCTAGTTTGAAAGTCGTGAAAATACGAGGCCGAGCTGATTTCGCGGTAGGTTTTTTCGCCTGGGACCCAAAGTTCGATGTCATACTTTTTCACCTGCCCTTGTCCGAGGTCGCCACCACAGTTGAGCACAGTGTGATACGGGATACCAAGTGACTCAATAAATTCTTCAGTATTACGATTAACTTCTTCGTGGTACTTTACACTTTCTTGGTGTGATGCTTCACAGAGTATTACCTGCTCCATTTTGTAGAACTCATGCACTCGGATTAACCCCCGAGTATCTTTCCCATGACTCCCCGCTTCGCGACGGAAGCACGGCGAGAAGCCCAGAAACTTGATTGGGAATTCTGACTTATCCAAAATCTCATCCGCGTGATAGCCCATCACCGACACTTCACTAGTACCCACCAGATAGTCATCGTCTTGGGTGCGATAAATATCTTCCGCTTCGTTGGGTAAATGTCCGGTCCCATACAAGTTGGCTTTGCGGACAATTAATGGTGGAAGGACAGGGATGAAACCTTTTTCTGAGAAAAAATCATTAGCGTAGTTCCACACTGCCCAACTCAAGCGCGCGCCATCCCCAATCAAGTAATACCCCCGAAAGCCATGCACTTTTGTTCCCCGCTCAAAGTCCACCATCTTGTGAGCAGTCATCAATTCTACGTGGTCTTTTGGCTCAAAGTCAAAAACGGTTTTCTCACCCCAGGTTTTAATCTCTTCATTGTCAGCGTCGCTGTCTCCGTCAGGCACAGACATGTCAGGAACATTCGGCACTTGCAGCATCAGGCTCTGCCACTCTTCCATAATCTTTTTGAGCTTCTCTTCATCAAACTGCATGCCTTCCTTAAGGCTCGTCATGGCGGTTATCAGTTTTTGTCGCTCCTCAGGAGACGCTTGGGGAATTTGTGTAGACACTTCGTTTTGTTCAGCGCGCTTTTTTTCCAGCGTAGTCATCAGTTCCTTCCGAGCATCGTCAACGACCATCAACCGATTAAGATCAACCGATGATTTCTTTTTCTTGGCAGCCGCTTTCACGATTTCGAGGTTTTCTCTGATGAATTTTATGTCTAACATTGCAGGAATGATAAGCGCAGCAATTCCATTTAGGAGCAGAATTTGTTTTACCTAACACAAACCCTACTGAATAAACACTGAATCACTCCGGATTTTTAATAATCGAATTATACACGAATCCCTCCTCTCTGGAAGGAACTCCAAGAAGCTACTCCGACACTACTTTAGTTGCCTCCGCCTGGAAAGCTGCGACTTCCTCTTCTACTATCGACTGAAAGTCAGGGTAGGTCTTGAGAAAGTAGG
>Ga0136555_1000996_pt1 | contig 10656 bp, 4 predicted proteins | sample AntRauTorckE5432_FD_104927 | JGI IMG/M metagenome (GOLD analysis project Ga0136555, IMG submission 104927) | Saline lake microbial communities from Rauer Islands, Antarctica - Metagenome Torckler E5 #432 | ecosystem: Environmental > Aquatic > Non-marine Saline and Alkaline > Saline | place...
CAGTTTTTTATTTATTGATAATTTGTTTTAACTTTGTTTCCTTTAGTAACATGTATTTTGAGTCAAAAGTGTTCATTCCTTTATTCTAAAGGAAGTGTAAACTCTATTGCTGCAATGTTAACAAAAAAAGTCACCCTTCAGCATCTTCGATAAAATAATCGAAATCAAGCTCGGGGTGACTTTTTAAAACTCTAGTAGTTATTTAATCGATTAGATTTTTCATGTTGTCTAATTTTCTCATGAGCTTTTGCTTCAATTTGTCGGATACGCTCTCGAGTAACTCCAAACCTCTTTCCGACTTCTTCAAGTGTGTGTTGGATTCCATCTTCTAGTCCATGTCGTAATTCAAGAATTTCTCTCTCCTTATCAGATAGATCTCCAAGAATTTCTAAAACCTGATCTTTCAAAATTCTTTGTGAAGACTCTTGATCGGGTGACATAATCTTGTCATCTGCTAGAAAGTCTCCTAATGTTGATTTATCTTCTCCCTCATCTCCAACTGGAGTTTCAAGCGAAACTGTATTTTGATCAATTTTTTCAATATGATAAACCTTTTCAACATCAAGCCCCATTTCAACAGCGATTTCTTCTTGAACAGGATCTCTACCTAAATCTTGAGAAAGTCGTCTAAAAATTTGTTTATATTTAGCAATTGTTTCAACCATATGAACAGGAACACGAATTGTTCGTGACTGATCGGCTAAAGCTCTAGTAATGGCTTGCCTAATCCACCAAGTGGCATAAGTTGAAAACTTATATCCCTTAGTCCAATCAAATTTATCTACAGCCTTAAAGAGACCGAGGTTTCCTTCCTGAATTAAGTCGAGAAGTGTTAAGTCTGGGCTTCGTCCAACATATTTTTTAGCAATAGAAACAACTAATCGTAAGTTAGCTCTCGCAAGCAATTTACGTGCCTCATCATCACCATTCTCAATTCTTCTAGCTAATTCTTTTTCTTCTGCAGCTTGAATTAGTGGATATTTACCAATCTCTTTTAAGTAGATTTGAATTGAATCATATTGTGATGAATTCTTAGAGAAAGTATATTTTTTTGAAGTATCTTCCACCTTAATATCAAGAAGTCCTCCTCCTTCTAATACATCGATACCAGCCTGAGAAAATCTCAAATATAAATCATCAAGAAACATTACGTCATTTTCAATATCTGGGAATTCTTTTAGAATCTCTCCATAAATAACATACCCTCTATCTTTTCCTTTATCAGAAAGTCTTTTAACTTTCGTTGCTATTTCTTTTGCTTTTTTAGAAAGCTTTTTCTTCTTAACTGGTTTCTTTTTTAAAATCTTTTTCTTAACCTTGGTCACAGGTTTCTTCTTTAGTACTTTTTTAGCCTTAGCTTTAGTGGTCTTAGCAGTCTTTTTTTTAGTAGCTGCTACTTTTTTTGTAGTTTTTTTGGCTATTACAGCCTTTTTTGTAGTCTTTGTATTTATTTTTTTTGTTTTTTTATTCGGCATACCGAAAGTTGGTTTAGTATAATACCCTATTTTCTATAAACTGTCACGTCTCTTGTCCTCATCTAATCATATTTAATCATATTTAATCATCTAGAAAAGATGATATTTTCTGAATTTCTCTCAAGATCTCTCTTTGTTTATCTGAATCATTCGAATATTCAGCTTTATTAAGTTCTAATTTTAATTCTTCTCTTTTGTTTTTTAAGTAGCCCTTCTTTAGAGAAAGTAAGAGCTCTGGTACTTCTTTCTCCAAAAGTCCATCTTCTAAGTAATACTCTTCTGTTTTGAAGAATAGATCTTCTTGATCATACTTCTCTTTCAAATCATTGTAGATACTTTCACCTAACACCCCTTTTACTTCTTTCACAACCTCTTCTAATTTAATGTTTTTATTCCTATTTTCTTCTTTTCTTTTTTCTTGCCAGAGAATAATTCCAAACAATCTTCTTTCACCCTTATTTATCTTATTATTGTCTGCAATTTTTGTGTTGTTTTGAGAATTGATACCAGATTCTTTTTTTGTATCCTGATAAATTTTACTATTGTCGGGAGTATATTTATCGACTTCTTTTCGCAACACATCTCTATTAATACCAAATGCCTTACTCAAGGTTTTAATAAAATGGTCTTGCTCAATAGCATTTGGTAATTCAGAAATATATGGGATTATGTTTTCTTTAATTCTCCTGGCTAATACTCTTTGCTCAACATTCTCTTGATCTAATTTGTGAATTAAGAAATCTATAATGTGCTGTGACTTTTTAATGATCCCCTTCCAATCTTTAGGATTTTCTTTTATTACGTCGGCAGGATCTTTTCCTTCAGGCAAAACGGCGATCTTAACGTCCATTCCCTTTGCTAAAGCCATTTTCCAAGCTCGTTCTGATGCTCTAAATCCTGCCCCATCACCATCAAGAGCTATGACAATTTTCTTAGACAACCTCTCCAGTAAATCTATCTGATCTGAAGCTAATGCTGTTCCAGAAGTTGCAATTGTATTCTTATATCCAGCTTGGTGAGCCAAAATAACATCCATCTGACCTTCCACAAGAATAGAAAAATCATTCTTTCTGATATTAGTTTTAGCAAAATTATAACAATACAAAATTTTAGATTTATTAAACAGTTCTGTTTCTGGACTGTTTAAGTATTTTGCATCTTTGTCACTTCCTCCAAAAATTCTACCGGTATACCCAACAATTCTAGATCCTACGTCAAAAATAGGAAACATTATTCGACTTCTGAATCTATCATAATATTTATTACTAGAAGAACTCTTGTCGCTCTTTTTAGCAAGTCCGACTTCTTCAATTTCTTGGTCACTATAATTTTTGGATTTTAAATGATCGTATAAAGCATTCCATTCTTCAGGAACATATCCAATACGAAAACTTTTAATACTATCGTCTGTTAAACCCCTCTCTTCTTTTAAATACCTTATGACTTCTTCTTCTTTTTCAGAAGTTAAATTTGCTTGAAACCATTCAGTTGCTTCATTCAATACAGTGAATTGCTTTTGTCGCTTGTCTTGATTTTTATCATCTTTAAAATCAACTTTCACACCAGTCCTATCTCCCAACAATTTTAGTACTCCAACAAAATCTAATCCTTCAAATTCTTGAACAAAACTAAAGATATCACCCTTCTTACCACATCCAAAACAATAGTAAGTTCCACGATCAGGAGACACGAAAAAAGACGGTGTCTTTTCATTGTGAAATGGGCACGGTGCCTTAAGACTTGATCCTGATTGTTTAAGATCAATATATGAGCCCACCAGCTCAACAATGTCGAGCTTTTCTTTTATCTCCTCGACGACTTTTGATGACATGCTTGTTTTGTAATACTCTTTCTAATATCTTCTTTTCTCTGACTCAACCTTTTTCTTAATTTCTTCTTCAAGTACTTGAGCTCCTTCCCACTTCTTACTTCCTGCGAATCCTGTTCCGGCTGGAATAAGTCTACCAAGAATAACATTTTCTTTTAGTCCGACTAGCTTATCCTTCGCTCCACGAACAGCACTGTTAATCAGAACTTTTGTTGTGTGCTGGAATGAAGCTGCAGAAAGGAAACTACTTCGAGTAAGCGCTGTTTCTGTAATACCCATTACAAGATTTTGTACTTTTGCTTTTTCTTCACCAGTTTTAAGTGCATCATTCAAATCATTTAGTCGATTCTCTTCAACTATTTCACCTTCAGTCAATGGTGTATCTCCGGGATGAATAACCTTACTTCTTGAGAACATTTGCCGAATAATTACTTCGATATGTTTTCTTGAAACAGACTCTCCTTGAAGTTCATAGATTTTATTGACTTGGCTAATAATATAATCTTGCGTCTTTTCTTTTCCTGCATAAGCAAATACTTCTTGCAAGTCAGCTGACCCATCAGTTAAAAATTGACCTTTTTTAACAACATCTCCAGCTTTTACTAAAGGAGTTCTCATAGGAGAAAATGAGTATTCAGTTTCTCTCTTAATCTTCTTAGCAGTTTCTCCTCCTTCTGGCATCAGCATGATTGTTTTATCTTTTCCATTATCAACAATTTCTAAGATTGTTCCATCAATTCTAGCAACAACAGCAGGACTTTTTGGTTTTCTTCTTTCAAAAATTTCTTCAACACGAGGAAGACCTTGTGTAATATCTCCTCCAACAGAAGCAGTACCTCCAGCATGGAAGGTTCTCATGGTTAGCTGTGTTCCTGGCTCTCCAATAGCTTGAGCAGCAACAGTTCCAACAGCTTCACCAATATCTACTAGCTTATCTTTTCCAAGATCGACTCCGTAACATTTAGCACAGATTCCATCATTAGAAGTACAAGTAAGTGGAGAAAATACTGCTAATTCAACAATGTCGGACTCTTCAATTGTTAATGATTCATCTTTAGTAATAAGATGCCCTTTCTTAAATAGAGTTTTTCCTTTTGAATCCTCAGCTTCTTTAGCGAGAACACGTCCTCGCACTTTCTTAGATAGAGGGATGTCCATTCCAGAATCACTTTCTCTTGAGATATTAATATGTAGAGATGTTCCACAATCTTTCTTATCAATTACCACAGCTTGAGCAACTGAGAAAAGTTTTCGAGTTAAATACCCTGCTTTGGCTGTGTTTAGAGCAGTATCAGTTAATCCTTTTCGAGAACCATGGGTAGTTGTGAAATATTCGATAGGAGTTAAACCTTCCTTACTTGAAGACAATACAGGGAACTCAATAGTTTCACCCTTTGAGTTTTGAATAAGTCCTTTCATTCCTGCCATTTGAGTAATCTGTGAAAGAGAACCTCGAGCTCCCGACTTCCACATGTCAGATACAGACCCATTTGGATCCAATGTTGCTGGAATCAGTTTCTCAATTTCATTTTTAACTCCATGCCAAATTTCAACAATTTTTCGAAGTTTTTCATCTTCAGAAAGAAGCCCATCGTTGTATTGATCAATAACCTTTCTAACTTCTATTTTTGCTTTTTCAATAAGGTCATATTTACCTTCTGGGATTTTAATATCATCAAGACCCCAAGTAGTTCCTGAGTGAGTTGCATATTTGAATCCGAATTCTTTAATTTTATCTAGAATTCCAGGAACAGCATCCATTCCATATCGATTAATCAAATCATTAACAATTGCTGACATTTTTTTAATATCAACTGGCTCATTAATATAAGGATAATCATCTGGCATAACAGAGTTGAATAATATTCTTCCAACTGAAGTTTCGAGCGGTGTTTCTATCCATTCTTCATACTTTCCTCCTTCCTTTCCTTTAATCTTAACTTTTGCTCTAAGTCCAATTATGTCGTAATCATAAGCAGTCATGGCTGTGTTTGGACCAGGAAATACTTTTCCTTCTCCCTTTTCTCCTTCCATTCTTTTTGTCATCCAATAACATCCAAGAATAATATCGAGTAGTTTTGCTGAAACAACCGATTCACCTGATCCTGGCTTCAAGATATTTTTATCTGATGCCATAATTTCTCTAGCTTCATATTGGGCTAGTTCTGAAAGTGGAACATGAACAGCCATTTGGTCTCCATCGAAGTCAGCATTGAAAGCTGTACAAACAAGTGGGTGAACTTGAATAGCATTTCCTTCAATTAGAACTGGTTGGAAACCTTGAATACCAAGCCTGTGAAGAGTTGGAGCTCGATTCAATAGAACATATTTCCCTTTAATGACATTTTCTAGAACCTCCCAAACTTCAGGAACTCCGTCGTCGATTAATCTTCCAGCTCCTCTAATATTGAATGCTAATTCTTTTTCTAGAAGCCCTGAAATAACGTATGGTCGGAATAGTTCAAGAGCCATATGTTTTGGAAGTCCACATTGATTCAATTTCATTTGAGGACCAACAACAATAACTGATCGTCCTGAGTAATCAACTCGTTTTCCAAGTAGGTTAGATCGAAAAAGACCTCTCTTACCTTTTAGGTTATCTGAAATTGATTTTAGTGGTCGCTTTTGAGCGGCTGCTGCTCCTGAGAACAATTGATTTCCGTGCCTAATTGAATTATCAATAAGAGCATCTACAGCTTCTTGAAGAATTCTTTTTTCGTTTCTTAGAATTACATCTGGAGCATTAATATCTAGCAACTTCTTAAGTCGGTTGTTTCGGTTAATAACTCGTCTATATAAGTCATTAACATCTGAAGTAGCATGTCGACCTCCTTCGAGAGCAACCATTGGTCGTAGACCTGGAGGAATAACTGGGATTCGTGTTAGGAACATCCACTCTGGACGAATCTTTGCGTGAATCATAGACTTAGTAAGACTCATTCTCTTATTAAGTTTTTCTTTGGCTGGTCCGACAGAAGTATCTCTTTGTGCTGTAAGATCTTCTAGAAGTTTTGGAAGATCAAGATTCTTGAAAATATTATGGATTGCTTCTGCGCCAATTTTAGCTTCAAACAATGTTGAATATCGCATTGAGAATTTATGATAATCAATTTCATCAAGAACGATTCCTTTCTTAATTCTATCAATATCTTTTTTTGCTGAAACAAATAAAGCTTTTAGAGCATCTTTTGTTTTTTGATCTTGAGAAGCTTTTAGTTTTGTTTTATATTCGCTATCCAAATCTTTTAAGAAACGTGTTTTTTCATCTTCGGATGTTTCTGTGATTAGGTATCCTGCAAAGTAAACTACTTTTTCTAAATCTGCAGTTGTCATTCCTAACATTAAACCAATTCTTGATGGCATTGATTTTAAGAACCAAATATGAGAAACGGGTGTTGCAAGCTCAATGTGTCCCATTCGTTCACGTCGAACTACCGATCGAGTGACTTCAACTCCACATTTTTCACAAACAATTCCTTTATATCGAATTCCTCTATATTTTCCACAATAACATTCGAAGTCTTTTTCTGGACCGAATATTTTTTCATCAAATAGTCCGTTCTTCTCACTTCTTTGTGTTCGATAATTCATAGTCTCAGGCTTTGTAACCTCACCAAATGACCAATCCAATATCTTTTCTGGAGATGCAACTCGAATCACAATTTCATCAAACTCATTCTTTTGTTGTTCTTTGTGTTTATGCATAGGACTATTTGTTATCTTTATCTTTACTTGTAATCTCATCATCATCTTGCATTTCGATGTCTAATGCCAAACCACGAAGGTTTTTTACCAGAACATTGAACGATGCAGGAACATTACTTTGCCTGATTGATTCCCCCTTAACGATTGCATCGAAAGCGGCCGATCGTCCAAGAATATCATCTGACTTATAAGTAAGCATTTCTCTCAAAGTGTGAGCCGCTCCATGACCAAGAAGAGCCCAAACTTCCATTTCTCCAAAACGCTGACCTCCGTTTTGAGCTCGTCCTCCAAGTGGCTGTTGAGTAATAAGAGAGTATGGTCCAATTGAACGCATATGAATTTTATCTTCAACCATGTGATGGAGTTTTAGAATATACATGTATCCAACAGCAATTTGCTTATCGAATTTTTCTCCTGTTCGCCCATCATAAAGTGTCATTTTTCCTGACTCATCATATCCAGCTTTTTTCAATTCTTCTTTAATTTCAGCATCTGTTGCTCCAGCAAAGGCAGGAACGATAGCTTGATAGTTTAGAGTGTGTGCAGCAAGTCCAAGGTGAACTTCTAAAATTTGTCCAAGGTTCATACGAGAAGGAACTCCAAGTGGAGTAAGGATTACATCAATAGGTGTTCCGTCTTCCATATATGGCATATCTTCTTCAGGAAGAATTCTTGCAATGACTCCCTTATTACCATGTCGTCCAGCAAGCTTATCTCCAACAGTAATGTTTCGAAGTTCAGCTATTTCAACGTGAATTCTTTTTATAATTCCTGATTCAAGCTTGTCACCATTTTCTCTAGAGAAAACTTTAATTCCAACAACTCGTCCTCTTTTTCCAGATTCAACTCTCTTAGACGTATCTTTAACATCCCTAGCTTTATCACCAAAAATTGACCGAAGCAGTCTTTCTTCTGGAGTCAGTTGTGTTTCTCCTTTTGGTGTAATTTTACCAACAAGAATATCTCCGTCTCGAACTTCTGCTCCAATTCTGATAACCCCTTCTTCATCTAGGTTCTTTAGTTTTGTTTCTCCAACATTTGGAATATCGGGAGTTGTTACTTCAGGTCCAAGCTTTGTATCTCGAACATTGATCACAATTTCTTCCATATGGATACTAGTAAATATATTTTCTTTAACTAATTTTTCAGAAATAATAATGGCATCCTCGTAATTTGATCCAGACCATGACATAAAAGCAACAAGAACGTTTTGCCCAATGGCAATTTGTCCGTTGTCGGTTGTTGAAGTGTCGGCAAGAAGAGTATCCTTCTTCACCTTTTGTCCAACAGAAACAGTTGGTCTTTGGTGAGTCGCTGTAAAACTGTTTGTTCTTTGGAAGTTAATAAGAGGATATTCATATTTCTTTCCCTTATCAGTTTTTAGAACAATCTTTCTGGCATCTGCTTCTAAAATAGTTCCAGATTCTTCGGCGCGAATGATTCTTCCTGAATGTTTAAGCGCTAATTCTTCGGTTCCTGTTGCAACCAATGGTGCTTGAACACGAACACAAGGCACAGCTTGTTTTTGCATGTTAGAAGCCATAAGCGCTCGACTTGATTCATCATGATTCACGAATGGAATCATTGAAGTAGCAATTGAGAATGCTTGGTTTGTTGAAACATCAATAAAATCAACTTCTGTATTTTTAATAGATTCAGGTCGTCCATTAATTCGAACATCAACATAACTACTTGTAAGTTTACCAGCATCGTTATATTCAGAAGCAGTTGAGGCAATTTTATATTGCTCTTCTTCGAGTGCATTAAGATAAATGATTTCTTTTGTGATTTGACCCTTCTCAACTTTTACATAAGGAGTTTCAATCATTCCAAATTCATTTGTTCTGGCATAGTTACTAAATCGTAAAATCAAACCAATATTTGGTCCTTCAGGAGTTTGAATAGGACAAACTCTTCCATAATGGGATGGATGAACATCACGAACCTCAAGTCCAGCTCGCTCACGTGTAAGACCTCCGGGCCCTAGAGCTGAGATAGTTCTTAAATGTTCAATTTCATGCAAGATATTATCTTGTTGCATAAATTGAGAAAGTTGGTTGGTTGTGAAGAATTCTTTAATTCTTGCTTGTAGTGGTCGTGGAGTAATTAGATTAACCGGAAGAGAAGCATCTGTATCAATAATAGACATTCTGTTTTGAATATTTCTCTTCATTTGAGCCATACCAGTTCGAACCTTTTGTTGTAGAAGCTCTCCTACAAATCTAACTCGTCGTGATCCTAAATGATCAATGTCATCTGGTTGCGCATTTGGAGTATGATTTAGGTCGATCATGTTGTCGACAATTAATGCAATATCAGCAAGATCAATATTTCTCTTCTTTAGAGCTTTGTCGGTTGTTGGAAGATTAAATCGATTATTAAATTTAAATCTACCCACTTTTGAAAAATCGTATCGCTCTTCACTAAAAATTGAATTAACAAATTCTTTAGCATTATCGAGTGTGGCCAAATCTCCATCTCTTAGTCTTTTATAGATATCAAGATAAGCCTCGTCAACTGTTGTTGTTTCGTCTTTTTCTAGAGTAAGTTCAATAGCTTTTTCAACATATTCATTTCCTTTGAAAGTTTTCTTCAAGTCAGCATCTGTTGCAGCTCCCATGATTCGGAAAAGAGAGGTTGCGGGGAATTTTCGATTTTTATCGATTCGAACGTAAATAATATCATCGGCATCTGTTTCAAATTCAACCCAAGCTCCTCGCTCAGGAATAATTTTTGCTCCATGGAATTTTCGTCCTTTAATTAGGTTGGCTGTGAAAATAACTCCGTAAGAACGTGCAAGCTGAGGAACAATAACTCTTTCGATTCCGTTAATAACGAATGTTCCATGCTTTGTCATCATTGGAAAATCTGCCATAAAGATTTCTTGCTCTTTTTCTGAAGTTGTAGTTTTGTTTATTAGCTTTGCTGTAATTTTTAAAGGCGCTTCGTATGTTAAGCGACTTTTTTTAGCAAATTCTGGAGTAACTTTTGGTTCTCCAAACTCAATTCCTGTAAATTCTAAATCAAATTTCTTTTCTGAATAATCTTTTACTGGTGAAAATTCATCAAATACACTTTTTACACCTTCCTCAATAAGCCACTTGAAGGAATTAGTTTGTCCTTCAAATAGGTTTGGAAGTTCAAGGAAAGGTTTTTTATACTTTGCAAAGTATTTCTTGTCCCAGTGTCCGACACTAGTTTCTTCTTTTTGTTCCCCTTTCATATCTAATATCTAAATATACAATTAAGATTTTAAGTAATTAACTAAAATATACCCTAAAACCAACTGGGTATTAATATACTGCCTATTTTTTATTTAGCTAATCAGCAAAATCTTGTTTGCTTAATGTCTGATAATACGTTCTCTTTCTTACCTAATCTAGCGTTGTTCTATATAGTATATTATTAGGGTTTGGAAGTCAATGGTTATATTCTGTTTTTCTTATATTTTTAAATTTTATCTGCTAAATGTGGGTATTTTTCTATCAAAATTTCCTTTTCTGCAGAGGTAAGGTTTGTGAGGTCAAGAGATCCTCCAATTGAATCAGGTAGTGTTAGACCTTCTGCAGAGGTAAGGTTGTTGAGATAAAGATCTCCTCCAATTGAATCAGGTAGTGTTAGACCTTCTGCAGAGGTAAGGCTGTCGAG
>Ga0136555_1000997_pt1 | contig 10653 bp, 13 predicted proteins | sample AntRauTorckE5432_FD_104927 | JGI IMG/M metagenome (GOLD analysis project Ga0136555, IMG submission 104927) | Saline lake microbial communities from Rauer Islands, Antarctica - Metagenome Torckler E5 #432 | ecosystem: Environmental > Aquatic > Non-marine Saline and Alkaline > Saline | place...
GAACGAGCTCACCACAGCTAGACAAGGTCTACAGACAAAGCTTAGAGAAGATCTGTTAGCAAAGATAGACAGTGAGAAGGCAGCTGACTTTATCGCCTTTCCTGGAGCAGTTGCTATAACCTACAATGAATTACCAGCTGTCAGGCAAGGCGAAGACCTAGTCACTATCAAGGAGCAAGCCACGCTACAGATTCCTTTATTTAACAACACAGAATTTGGTTCATTCCTAGCCCAAGAAACAATTGCCACCTATGACGATAATCCTGTTAGAGTAGATGACCCTAGTCAGCTTACCTTTCAGTATACGTCCGCTACTACGAGTTCGAATTCGATAGCTAATGAACCTTCCTTAGAGTTCAGACTAACCGGAAAACCTCTTCTGATTTGGCAATACGACGCAGAGGGACTTACTAGAGACCTTGTTGGCCTTCCGAAGACTGCTATAACCAACGCCGTTGGTGCCTATCCTGGCATTCAAGAAGCAAGTGTAAACATAACACCAGTTTGGAAAAGAAACTTCCCAGAATCACCTGAAGATATAGTAATAGTAGAGGAACTAAAGGAATTGGAATAGATTTATACCGTCAACTGTGTACTAGGCTATTGACGGTCTTTTAGTTATTTGATAGACTCACTCGCGTTTAATGGATCAAGAGACATCAACGGTTAAGGACGACTTAGTTTATGGCGTGGTAGAGGAATCTCTACCAAACGCACTTTTTCGTGTCACCGTCGAAGGGGAGGAAGAGCCCGTTCTCGCATATCTCGCAGGGAAAATGCGACGATTCCGGATTCGCGTACTAGTTGGCGATAAAGTCGGGATGGTAACCGATCCATATGGGGGTAAAGCACGCATTACAAAGCGCCTCTAAAACAATAAATTATGAAAGTACGATCATCAGTAAAAAAAATGAGCCCCGATGACAAAATCGTCAAACGACGTGGAGTGGTTTACGTCATTAATAAAAAGAAACCTAGACATAAGCAAAGACAAGGATAATTATGAGAATCTCAGGTATTACAATCCCGGACGAGAAGCAACTAGCCTACGCACTAACTGAAGTGTATGGTATCGGGCTATCTCGATCAAAGGCTATTCTTGATGAGTTGACTATTGAGCAAACATCTAAAGCCTCAGAACTTTCAACCGAACAAGAAAACGCCATTAGAGAAAAAGTTGAATCTTTTACTATTGAAGGAGAACTAAAGAGAAAAGTTTCAGGTAATATAAAAAGACTAAAGGATGTTGATTCGTACCGAGGTTCGAGACACGCCAAGCGTCTACCAGCTAGAGGACAAAGAACTAAAACCAATGCTCGTACTCTAAAAGGAGCTAAAAAGACTATGGGAAGTGGTCGCCGTAAGCTCGAAAAGACTTAAAATTATAATATTTCATAACGTAAACGACATATGGGTAAGAAGCGTATCATGAAGAAGAGCGGCGGTTCGGATGTAGCGGGTACATCTAGGGCATTAAGTCGTATTCCAAAACGAAAACTGGCTACAGGTAAGCTAAATATATTAGCCACCTTTAATAATACCTTGCTGACTTTGTGCGACGACAAGGGTAATTCAGTGATGGCTGCCTCAAGCGGAGCGCTTGGCTTTAAGGGTTCAAGAAAAAGTACTCCTTTCGCAGCTGCTAAAGTAGGTGAGATAATTGGAGAAAAAGCTCAGCAAATGGGCATGAAGGAAGCTGAGGTAATAATAAGAGGAGTTGGCGCTGGTCGAGAGTCAGCTTTAAGAGCATTTGCAGGAAAGGGAATCGGTATCAACAGGATTACTGACCGAACACCTGTGCCATTTAACGGTACTAGAGCACCAAAAGCACGTAGAGTGTAGTTTATAGCTTATGAAAATTGGACCAAAATACAAAATAGCAAAGCGTCTGGGAGCACCAATCTTTGAGAAGACTCAGTCACAAAAATTTGAACTGTCAGTCGCCCGAAGTGCCAACGCACGACGTGGCAGAAGACCTGGACAGATGAGTGATTACAAGCGTCAGCTCATTGAGAAGCAGAAAATGCGATTTACCTATGGTATCTCTGAGAAGCAACTTCGTCGATACGTTGATGAAGCTGTTGAGAAGAGCAACCAGCCAGTTGCTTTGCTGATGGATCGACTTGAATCTCGTTTAGATAACGTTATTTATAGAATGGGTCTAGCAAAAACCAGAAGGTTAGCTAGACAAATAGCTTCACACGGACACATTTGTGTAAACGGTAGAAAAATGACCATTCCTTCTCACCGAGTGAAGGTTGGTGACACCTTGTCAATCCGCGAAGGAAGTCGCCAGACTGGACTTTTTATAGATTTAAAAGAGAAGCACGAGCCTACAGCTATACCAAGCTGGGTAACATTCGACGTTAAGAAAATGGAGGGAACAATGAAAGCTGCTCCGGTTTACAATCCGGCCGAAACTCTGTTTGATCCTGAACAGGTGATGGAGTACTACAGTCGATAGGATATAGAGCATTACAAAAAACAATTAACTAAATAAATTATGTTAGAAACAAATGTAACTCTACCGTCAAAGCCAAGAGTTGTTAAAGAAGAAGATAACCAGGGAATATTTGAGATCGATGGTCTATACCCTGGATACGGACACACACTTGGTAATTCTCTGCGAAGAATTATCCTATCCTCACTACCAGGAGCAGCTATCACTCAGGTCAAGATCGATGGTGTAGAGCATGAATTTTCTGCCCTTAGCGGAGTAAAGGAAGATGTGATAACCATCCTACTTAATCTACGACGAATCAGACTAAATTCACATTCAGATGAACCTATCACTATCAGTCTAAAGAAAAAGGGAGTTGGAGCTGTTACAGCAGCAGACATCACTGCACCTACCCAGGTGGAAATTCTAAGTGGAGACCAACACATCGCTGAGATTACCAATAAAACTACTGAACTCAATATTGAGATGACAATTGAACGAGGACTGGGATATGTACCAAGAGAAGTTCACCAAAAAGACAAGATGGAAATCGGCACGATCGCTCTTGATGCAGTGTTTACTCCAATTAGAAGGGCCAACTATGAAGTTGAGAACATGCGCGTCGGTGACCGAACTGACTACAACCGACTTCGTGTAATCCTTGAGACTGACGGAACCTACACTGCCCGTGAAGCTCTAGAGAAATCTATTGAAATAATGATCCACCAGCTAAAAGCAGTGATTGGCTTCCAGGATCAGCACGAGGAAAAGAAGGAAGAGGAAGCTCCTGAAGCTACCAAGGAAGAGGCTGAACCTGATCAGGAAGTACTAAAGACTCGAATTGAGACTCTAGATCTATCTAACCGAACTCTTCAGTCATTAGAAACAGCCAGCATTAGAACAATTGGGGGGCTTGTAAGAAAGAAAAAAGATGATATTCTAGCGCTCGAAGGACTTGGACCAAAGGGACTTGAAGAAATTCAAGATCTGCTAGCAAAAATGAATTTAAAATTGGAAGATTAAGCCTATGAGACACGCAAGTAAAACAAGAACACTAAGCCGATCAAGGAGCCAACGTACAGCTTTGGTTCGTGGTTTAGCTGTGTCTCTAATTAGGGATGGTCAAATCAAAACCACTTTAGCAAAAGCTAAAGAACTGCAACCAAATATTGAAAAGCTTATAACTCGTGCAAAAAGTGACACTGTTGCTAACAGGCGTCACGTAGCTAGTGCTTTAGGAGAACCGTCTGAATTGGTAATGAATAAACTATTTAAGGATATTTCTCCAAAATTTGCTGAACGAAACGGCGGCTACACCAGAGTGGTAAAACTAGGTCGAACTTCACCAGGACGGGACGAAGCTATTATCGCCCTTGTTGAATAAATAATCTATTATGAATACTGAAACAACCAACACCTACAAAATCGATGCCTCTGGTAAGAGACTAGGTAAGGTAGCGACCGAAGCAGCGACCGTTTTAATGGGGAAGAACACTCCACAATTTGCCAAACACATAATGTCTGACGTTCAAGTAGAAATCACCAACAGTAGCAAGCTTGATATTCCAGAAAAACGTGAAGGTGAAATCTTCCAAAGCTATTCTGGTTATCCAGGTGGACGCAAGGAAGAGACTCTAATCCACCTAGCAGAGCGCTTGGGATACAGAGAGGTACTTCGCCGATCAATCGGAGGTATGCTTCCAAACAACAAGCACAAAAAGCGACTATTAAATCAATTAATCATCTCTGAATAAGCTTATGTCTGCAGCCAAAACAACAACATACACTGAAGGAATCGGTCGGCGGAAGACCTCTACAGCCAGAGTACGTCTAACTCCTGCCAGTGCGACCAAGATCACTGTAAACAATAAACCTCTAGCTGAATACTTTACTAACCTTTCACACCAAAAGGATGTCCAGTCAGTCCTGGAAACAGCCGATGCAGGGATTGAAGACTACACTATCACTGCCCAAGTAAACGGTGGCGGTATATCTTCTCAAGCTGAAGCGATTAGACTAGGGATTGCCCGCGCTTTAGTGAAAGAAAAAGCCGAAAGACGTTCACCACTAAAATTACTTGGCTTCCTAAAAAGAGACCCTCGTTCAGTCGAACGAAAGAAGTTCGGACTAAGAAAAGCTCGCAAACGACCAGCTTGGTCAAAACGATAAGAAATGCCCCTTACGGGGCTTTTTTAGTATTTTCTTAGGAACAATTATCTGAGCTTGATTTGGTATCGTGGGAGCAACCTCGATGCACCTGTTCCTACTTGGATTAGGTATCATAATTTTTATTCTAAGACACTGACAATAAGCGGCAGTGAAAGGAGAACTTAAAAAGTATATGCTCTATTAGCTTTTTTTGACATGCATCTTCTTTCCAGTTATAATGCGTGACGTATGGTGAATTATGACAATGAAAAAGAGGATATCAATTTAGAAACCACCAACGATGCATCCGTAGAAAATGAAGAACCTGAGCTAGCGGACATTGAAGAAACCAGCTCAGATAAAATTAAAAAAATAAGAGCTAAACTAGCTCGCTGTGAGGAAGAAAAAAAGAATATTCTAGACGAGTCACAACGGGCCAAAGCGGATTTCCTGAACGCTAGAAGAAGGCTGGACGAAGAAAGGGTAAGAGATCGCATTAGAAGCCAGATTGGTCACGTTGAAGAATTACTGCCACTATGTGACAGCTTCGAAATGGCCATGAACGATAAAGAAATTTGGGAGAAGGCTGACGAAGCCTGGCGAAAGGGAATTGAAGGAATACAGTCTCAACTAAACAGAATTTTAAGCAATAACAATGTGGTTGAGATAAGTCCTCAGGGAGAACCCTTTAATCCTCACCAACATGAGGCGGTTGGTACAGAGGAGGTGACAGACAAAAATCTTCAGGACGTAGTAATATCAGTAGTCCAAAAGGGTTACGAGCTAAAAATGGGAGATAAAACGGAATTGATAAGACCAGCTCGAGTAACCACTGGAATTGTAAAATAATAAATTTGAAATTAAGAAATATACAAATATGGCAAAAATTTTAGGAATTGACTTAGGAACTACCAACTCTGCAATGGCTGTAATTGAGGCAGGCGAACCAGTAATTGTTGAGAACAGCGAAGGAACCAGAACTACACCATCAATCATAGCCATCTCAAAAACCAATGAACGATTGGTGGGACAAATAGCTAAGCGACAAGGTGTAACAAACCCAACAAATACCATTTACGGTATTAAGCGCTTCATGGGTCACAACTTCAAGGATGAGGCTGTACAAAAGGATAAGGAGGTCGTACCGTACGAAATCAAAGAAGGCTCTGACGGTGGAGTTTTAGTGGTCATGGACGGCAAGGAATACCGACCGGAAGAGCTATCAGCAATGATTCTGACCAAGCTTAAAACCGACGCTGAGGCAAAACTAGGAGAAAAAATAACTGAAGCTGTGATTACCGTCCCAGCCTACTTCAATGATTCTCAAAGAAAGGCTACTCAAGATGCTGGGAAAATTGCCGGACTTGACGTGAAAAGAATTATTAATGAACCTACCGCGGCCGCTCTTGCCTACGGTTTCAACCGGAAGAAGGATGAAAAAATTGCCGTTTATGACTTCGGTGGTGGTACTTTTGATGTGACTATTCTCGAAGTGGGTGACGATGTAGTCGAGGTACAATCAACCGATGGCGACGCTCACATGGGAGGAAGAGACATCGACCAAGGAATTGTGCGATTCCTGATCGAACAATTTAAATCAACTAGCGGGGTAGATCTGAGCAAGGATAAGTTGGCCCTCCAAAGACTTGATGATGAAGCGGAGAAGGCTAAGCTGGAGCTGTCATCAACGACTGAGACCAATATCAATATCCCTTTTATCTCACAAGGTTCAGACGGCCCTCTCCATATGGACGTCAATCTCACCAGGGCCAAGCTAGAGGAGATTGCTCATCAATATATCGATAAGTCGATTGAGATCACCAAGCGGGCACTTGAAGCATCAGGTATTAAGAAAGAAGACATTGATGAGGTGATATTGGTAGGAGGACAGACCAGAATGCCAGCTATCCAAGCAGCGGTTAAGGAGTTGTTTGGTAAGGAACCTAACCGAACCATTAACCCAGATGAGGTAGTGGCTAAGGGTGCGGCCATTCAAGCTGGTATCTTCCAAGGCGATGTTCAGGACATTACTTTAGTAGACGTGATTCCTCTTTCTCTCGGAATTGAAACAATGGGTAGTGTTAATACCAAGCTGATTGAGAAAAACACTCATATCCCAACCAAGAAACAACAAATCTTTTCCACCGCCGCAGACAACCAGACTTCAACTGAGATCCATATAGTACAGGGAGAGAGACCAATGGCAGCTGACAACAAGTCGCTTGGTAGGTTCGTTCTAGATGGTATTCCGCCAGCTCCAAGAGGCGTACCACAGGTTGAAGTGACCTTCGATGTAGACAGTAACGGAGTCCTGAATGTGACAGCTAAGGAAAAATCCACCAACAAGGAGCAGTCAATCCGAATTGAGGCGAACTCTGGTCTAAGTGAAGAGGATATTGAGCGTATGAAGAAGGAAGCCGAAGAACACGCAGATGAGGACGAGAAGAAAAAAGCCATGATTGAAGCTCGCAATCAAGCCGAGCAAATGGTCTACACAGCTGAAAAATCCCTCAAAGACCATGAGAAGGAGATACCAGAAGACATCAAGAAGGAAATTGAGGAGAAGATAAAGACAGTAAATGAGGTGAAGGATAAGGAGGACAAGGAAGTTCTCAGCAAAGCCGTTGAAGAACTGACTACCTCTCTGCAAAAAATAGGCGAGATTATGCAAAAAGCTGCTGAAGAAGCTCAGAAGGAATCAGCTAATAATGAAGCTGGTGGAGAAAAAAGTGAAGAAGAGCCAGTAGTTCACGAAGCTGAAGAGGTAAAGAAGGACGAGACTGATAAGTAATAAGCTAGGTCTCAGGTGGCACGAACCGAAGATTCGTGCCACTAAGACCCAACTTAATTATTAATTATTCAATATGAGTAAAGACTATTACGAAATCCTAGGGCTACAGAAGGGTGCATCAAAGGACGAAGTTAAGAAGGCATTTCGTAAAATGGCGTCAAAGTATCACCCAGATAAGAAAACAGGTGATGAAGAGAAGTATAAGCAGGTGACTGAGGCCTATGCTGTTCTTGGTGATGACAAAAAGAAGGCCGAGTACGATACCTACGGCCACGCTTTTCAAGGAGCTGGCGGAGGAGGTGGACAAGGCTTCGGGGGCTTTAATTGGCAAGATATGCAAGGCCAACAAGGCTTTGGAGGTGGTAGTTTTGAATTTGACCTAAATGACATCTTTGAGAACTTTGGCTTCGGAGGTAATAGACAAAAAAACCCGAGAGGTCGTGATGTCTCAATTGATATAAATCTGTCTTTCGAAGAATCTGTCTTTGGGGTGACCAGGAAAGTACTTCTGACTAAGAATAATGCTTGTACTGAATGCTCTGGTACCGGCGCGAAAAAGGATGTCGGCACTGAGAAATGCAGTACCTGTGATGGCAACGGTAGAATCAGAGAAAACAGACAAAGTATCATGGGCAACTTCACTACCGTTCGAGAATGTTCAACCTGTCGCGGTACTGGACAAGTACCTAAGGAGAGGTGTCCTAAGTGTGTTGGCGCTGGTATAACCCGAAGTCAAGAGGAGATAACCGTCAAAGTACCAGTAGGTATTCAAAATGGTGAGGTTATTCGAATGACCGGAAGAGGAGAAGCTACCTTAAACGGACAATCAGGAGATTTGTATATAAAAGTTCACGTTGAGCCTCACAAAACCATCAAGAGAGAAGGGAGTAATCTCGGTACCAAACTACCTATCAAAATCACAGATGCCCTGCTCGGAGGAACTTATATGGTAGAGACTCTTGACGGTAATGTAGATATCAAAATTCCCGCTGGAATTACCCATGGTGAGATGATACGGATTAAAGGTAAGGGTGTGCCGTACGACAGTGGGCGTGGGGATTTTATGGTGGCAGTCTCTATCGAGACCCCAAAGAAACTTTCTCGCAGAGCTCGCAAGTTAATTGAGGAACTAAGAGGTGAGGGGATCTAGATAGGAGGAATAGGGTTCAGTATCTATTTTTTATGTTGTGCGTCAACAAAGTATTACCATAGACCCCTGACAAAGTACCTTTTCCATACTATTTCACATGTTAATTCAGTACCTTACTTACATCAGATAAAAAGAGATTGCTTCCGAAGAGTGTGGTCATACCTCTTTTGTAAGCCCAAACATAAGTCTGCTAGAAAATTCTGGAGAAATACTATTTTATCTTAAGCAGCTAGTAAACTAAGCTGATACATTTATGCCATTGCAATCAACTAGATTTGATTTTGGGGAGGGGAAAGTCCCGTCCAAGAACTTTATATTATTAAAAAATATCATCGAGGACAGAGGGAGTAAGTATTCGGTTAGTTATGGGCAAGTGGGGTCGCGACAGGAAATCAAAAATTTTCTATCGCGACTCAAAAAAGACAAGAAGTATGCCAAAGCTACCCATAACACTTGGGCCGCCAGAATCTCTCACCAAGGTACTATCTACGAAACGAAGTCTGACGACGGTGAGATGGGTGCGGGTATGGTCATTCTTAGAATAATGCAGAAAGAAGACGTGAAGGATTGTGTTATCTGTGTCACACGTTGGTTCGGTGGAGTCAAGCTAATGGGCGACCGCTTCAAGCACGTAGGAGACGCCACTAAGCTAGCCGTACTAGACATGGTGAAAAAGTAATTTTTCTCGCGTTAACCACTATATAATCTAAACTATGGATTGGGGTAATATTATTGGATTTTTATCTGAAACAGCTTATTTATTAACTGTTTTTGGACTGTGTTTTGTGTTTGCTATTTTTCAGGGAAGACAGGCCATAATCAACTTAATGATTGGCCTCTACCTAGCCCTACTGATCTCCCTAGAATTTCCAAATTATGATGTTTTGTTCAATAATTTGACCGGGACTTTCGTAGCTCTAGCGAAGTTAGGGTTATTTGTAATCATTACTTCACTTACCACCCTCCTATGCTACCGCATCATGCCAGACGAGTTCAGAGAAGAGAAGTTTGAGAGTCTTGTTCGTAAATTCATTCTAGCGGCTGGAGCAACAATCCTGATTATGGCCTTCAGCTTTCACGTGCTTCCTGTCACCGACTTCTTGACTCCAGGTACTCCCATTCAATCCTTATTTGCCCCCGAAATATACTTCTTCTGGTGGCTAATCCTGCCCTTAATTGTCCTATATATTATATAAAACCCAGCATTGACAGCTGGGTTGTAGCATAATTCTAGCTTACTGTGAGAAGCGCAGGACGTGATCATTATGTCTACTCCATTCGTCCCCAATTTCTTTAATAAAAGTCTTTTCTATTTCTAGGGCTATCTTGTGTTGCGAGTGGTAGGGGGCATCTGGACAATCTCCTGGCTCATCATACTTGGAAGCATCACTTCGCTTTGAAAAATTGACATCAAAATCATCAATTTCAGCATCTGAAACACCGTCTCTCCTGCAAAGATAGCTTTCGACCAGTTCGTGAATTGCAATTGCAAATTCAGAATCAGGTCTACCCATTTCTGATACAAGAATACTTGTGTGGTTGTTGTCGTCTGTTGAGTAATCTCCGGGTGTCTCGTATCTTTGTTTTGAATGGTTAATTTTTTCAATAGTGTAGAACATTATATTCTCCTTTTAAACATAGAACTTTTGTAAAATAGCACATCTATACAGTTAATCAAGTGACTTTGACTACTCTATAAACATTTTTCTAACAGAATGTATTGACACTATGGGCCTTATCTACTATAAATTAGAGTTATAATTTATGATGATTAATTCAACAACAAATTTTGGCGTTCACTACATGCTAGACGGGTACAATGCCGACCTAAAATTATTAAAAGATAAGGAGAGTCTTTTATCAATTCTTAATAAGATACCTGATGAGATGGGTATGCACAAAATATCAGTTCCTACAGTAGTGGAAGCTGGACCAAACAACAAAAAAGATCCGGGGGGATTAAGTGGTTTTGTTATGATTGCTGAAAGCCACCTGAGTTTTCACACTTTTGCTAACAGAGGTTTCGTAACTATAGATGTTTACACCTGTCAGAATGACCTTGACACTGACGCATTGACTAAAAAATTTGTTAAGGCATTTAAGATTGAAGAGTTTGACGAAAAA
>Ga0136555_1001000_pt1 | contig 10624 bp, 5 predicted proteins | sample AntRauTorckE5432_FD_104927 | JGI IMG/M metagenome (GOLD analysis project Ga0136555, IMG submission 104927) | Saline lake microbial communities from Rauer Islands, Antarctica - Metagenome Torckler E5 #432 | ecosystem: Environmental > Aquatic > Non-marine Saline and Alkaline > Saline | place...
ATATTACCATTTCGATGGAAATATTGAACTCGAAAGTCAATCATCCTGACCATCAATTTGATAATATGGAATGGGGCGTTGCACTATGCGAAATGGTCGATGCACCAAATTTTAAAATTTTGTACGATATTTATCACGCTCAAATTATGGAAGGCGATGTTGTCGCAACGATTCGCAAATATTCTGATTATATTTCCCATTATCATACAGCTGGCGTTCCTGGACGGCACGAAATTAATGGAACGCAGGAGTTGAATTACGAATTTATCATGCAAGCCATCGCAAAAACTGGCTACAAGGGTTTTATCGGTCAAGAGTTTGTACCGACTGGAGAAACGAAAAAAGATAAGTTGATGGCGTTGCGAGAATCGGTACGGATTTGTGATGCGTAAACGGGTAGCAAGAGAATGCCCTCGCCCTACTTCTAAAAATAAAAAGCACTTCTAAAAAAATAGAAGTGCTTTTTATTTTTTATTATGCTTGGAAAAGGTAAGGGCATTTCCTTGCCCTACTTTACATTTCCGTAAGCGATAAAATAAGGATTTAATAAATTTTCCTTATTATATAAAAGTGGTTCGCCAGTTTCATTGCTGATGACTTTTCCACCTGCTGCTTCCAAAATCATTTGAGCCGCTGCCGTGTCCCATTCCATCGTTGGAGCGATGCGAGGATAAACGTGTGCGCCGCCTTCTGCCAAAATTAAAAACTTCAACGAACTTCCTATGCTTACTTTTGTCGGATTCGATAATTTATCAATAAAATCCTGTGTTTCTTGATTCAAATGAGAGCGAGAACAAACAACGCCCAAACCGTCATCTTCCATCGTGAATTCATTAGCATTTAATTGAGTCGTTTTGCCATCTTTGATTAAAAATGCGCCCAGACCCTTTACTGCCCAGTACATTTCATTCGTCACAGGAGCTAAAACTACTGACATCACAGGATGTTGTCCTTTTATCAAGGCAATATTTACCGTAAATTCGCCATTGCGTTTGATAAATTCTTTCGTGCCATCGAGTGGGTCAACCAACCAAAAATGATCGTAATCTTTGCGTTCTTCGTAAGATAATAATTTATTTTCTTCCGAAATGATTGGAAACTGAATCGATAATTGCTCCAAAGCGTCACAAATAATCGTATTTCCTTCTCTGTCTGCTTTCGTCAAAGGGGAGTTATCGGTTTTTTTGTCATACACAATACCTTCAGCGGCATTGTAAACTTCCATAATTCTAACGCCAGCTTTTGCAGCAATCTCAACGACTTCTAATGCTAATGATTTATAATCCATGATTATTTTTTGAGTTTAATTTTTCAAAATATTCGCAAATATAGGATTTAATTGATAATTATGAATGGTGAATGGTTAATTATAAGCTGTGAATTATCTTCTAATTGTATTTTTTTATTAAAAATAAAAGATTAAAAGATAGAAAGCCTTGCAAAACGAAGTTTTACAAGGCACTTTTATTTTGTACGATAACGATAATTCATCGTTCACCATCAATCATTAATAACTAATAATCAACTATAAATTGATTCAATTTCGTTCTCAAATTTCTTATCGACGACACGACGTTTTAATTTCATCGTTGGCGTTAATTCACCTGTTGAAACGTCCCAAGGTTCACCCAACAATTTGAATTTTTTAATCTGCTCGACATGACTAAAAGCTTGATTATACTGATTGCATAACTCTTCGAATTTTGCCAATACTTTAGGATTTTCTAACGTTGCCGCATCAATAATCGACAAAACGGGATTGTATTCGTGTTGCGTTAAAGTACACGTTATCCCATTTTTATCACACCAATCTTTCAAGGCATCTGGCGAAGGCACGATAAGTGCCGAAACGAATTTTCGATTGTTACCAACGACCGCCATTTGTTCAATCAAGAAATCGCCTTTGAAAGCATTTTCAATTGGATTCGGAGCGACATATTTTCCGCCCGAAGTCTTGAATAATTCTTTTTTACGATCGGTAATTTGCAAGAATTTTTTACCATCTTTTTCAAGAAAAAGACCAATATCACCCGTATGAAACCAACCATCTTTATCAATCACCTCATCGGTTTTCTCTTGTTGATTGTAATAACCTTTCATAATATTCGGGCCTTTTGCAATAATTTCGCCTTCTCCTGGACGGAAATCGTATTCCTTATCACTCGTATCAATCATAACCGTCACATTATCAATGACTTGACCAACCGTTCCGAGCATCGCCCCTTCTTCGGGGAAACGATTGACCGACAAAACTGGTGAAGTTTCAGTCAAACCATAACCTTCTCGAATCGGAACACCTGCCGCAGAAAATACCTGAGCCATTTTGCGAGGACAAGCCGCCGCACCAGTTACGATACCTTTTACGTTGCCGCCCAAAGCCTCCCGCCATTTACTAAAGATAAGTTTATCCGCAATACTCCATTTTATTTTGGTCAAGCCGGAATATTTTTTGCCAAATTCGTAATCTTCCGTCAAGCCTAAAGCCCAAAAGAACAAGCTTTTTTTCGCACCCGTTAACTCCAAACCTTTATTATAAATCTTTTCATAAACCTTCTCTAAAAGTCGAGGAACGGTCGTAAAGAAATTCGGTTTTAATGTTCTTAAATCGCCATTATCGCCACCCAAATTGTCCGTGCCTGTGAACGTAATACTCACACCGTAAGACATATAAGTATAATACATCATTCGTTCAAAAACATGACACAGCGGCAAAAAGCTCAACGCTTTATCACCAGCAGTCAGCGGAATTAAATCATAAACCGCCTTAATATTGCTCATGATATTATCATGCGTCAACATTACGCCTTTCGGATTTCCAGTCGTGCCAGAAGTATAAATCAGCGTAACCAAATCATCCGATTTTACCGCAGCTTTCAAGGCTTCGACTTCGCTCAAATCGCCCTCTGTGAATATTTCTTCCCAATATGTTTCGCCTTCTTGCTCATCAAAAGTGTAAATTCCTTCCAGTGAATCCACATTTATATAAGCCGCTTTTACCTTATCAATCAAATCGTCCGCACCGACAAACGCCAGTTTTGCGGAAGCATCATTAAAGATAAATTCGTATTCGCCCGAGCTAATCGTTGGGTAAACGGGGACTAAAATCCCACCAATTTGCTGAACGCCAATATCCAAAACACACCATTCAGGACGATTTTTGTACGTCACGACTGCAATTTTGTCGCCAGGCTTAACGCCCAACTTCAAAAGACCTAAACTTACTTTATTTGCAGCATCTACCAGTTCTTGCGAACTATAATGTTGCCATTTTCCGTCTTTTTTCCCTACAATTGCTTTCGTTTGAGGAAAGTTTTTTAATTGATAATAAGGAATTTCAAATAATCTTGTACAATCCATAAAATTATTATTTGGTTAGTTTAAAGAAACTTTGTTTGCTTTGTTTAATCCTTTACTAAATTAAACTTTGCCTAAATTTAATACGCAAACTTTGATAAAAAAAATCAAATGTGATTTAGTAATGAGAAATAAATATATTAGGATATTTAGCGACCAAATTATTCTCTGTTCGAACGGTTTCTGGAGCTTTATTTCAATACGATAGGAGTACTTTTCCGAAAGGAATGTATTTGATTACGGTAATTAATGATGGCAAGAAAGCAGCTTTGAAAGTGATTAAGTAATTCGGGTTTTCGAACTTTGAGTTTGATCTATTTTAGTAGTCATTCATGCCCTCACTTTGAGTGAGGGTGTGAATTTTTTTGTAATTAAAATTACTCTGAATATTTAATAATCAATTCGTCTTCAAAATCAAAAATAGTTAAAGCATACTTAATTTTTTCAAATTTTCCAATGCTGTCAAAATTCGTTTCGATATAGTAAGTATCATTTATTAATTGTGCCTGTCTTAAACCATCTCCTTCGGGATTTTTTGTTAGAGATATTCTTTCCGCAATATCCGTTGTAAAAAAAGTTTCCGGTTGTAATTCAAATAATTGCTTAAAAATCTCTAAAAATAACTTTGAAACCTGTGTAATTTCGAGTTTTTGGTCAAAAAAGATGGCATATTCTAATTTTCTATGTTTTGGCTCATCTGCTTCAAAAATATTAATTTCGTTATTTTCAACACTTTCATCAATTTCAATCGCAGGATATTTCCAAATTTTCAAAAACCGTTCTGCTAATAAATCAAATCGTCTTTCTATTTCTGTTTTATCCCACTTTTCCGCAATTGATAAATATTTATTCAACCAAAGGCGACTATCTTTATAACCTGCTTTTTCTAAATCTCTTTTAAAAATAAATGGTTTGTTACCCAATCGACCATTATTTCCCGATAACGTAAGATTTCCAACAGTATTCAAATAATTTTCTTTTATAAAATTATATTCGTCTGTTCCCAGTTCGATTTTCCATTTTGCATCTGGATTTTGTGGAAAAATATGCTCAATAGTAATATCGGGATTTCCTTCAATCATCACTGGCTCTCTATTATCAAAATTTTCAAGTCGTTCTAATAAATAGGTTCTATTTTTCGACTTAATATTATAAACGTCTTTTAGTTTAAATACGTCTATGACTTCCTTATTCTTCGGAAACCGTTGTGAACCCGTCTTTCTAAGCAATTCTTTTTGTAAAGATTCGAGATAATCATTTTGGTCAATTTTATTATACAAAGTCATAAAAATCTTATTTAATGAATTTGTCGGAAGACCAACGATAAATCTTCTCAACACAAACGATTGAATAAAATCAAGGATTTCGAGAAAAACGTTTTTAGAAATAAGCTCTTCCGAATAGTCTTCGTAAACTTTCATTAAAAAAGGATAAGCAACATTTATTTCTAAACGATTGATATATTCCAGTTCTATACGAATTGCTCGGTCTGTTTCATTTTTAGGATTAATTAATTTATTATAATATTTGACCAAAGATTTTATTGGTATTAAGTTATTTTTTAAATCCTCCAAATTTGTCGTTGGGAATTTCGTTTTAAACGCCAAATAAACCTTACTTTTATTAGGAATTTTATTGTTTTCCAACGTTAAATAATCTCTTATAAAGTCAGAAACTCGGCTTGTATTAAGCGTTTCATCTTTTGCTGATTTTTCAATTATATCCCAATAATTGGCATATATTTTATTTTGATCTTTACGGTTCAAACCCATCAAAATATAATTTCTGATTAAATCAGCTTGTGAAAGTTCAAGTCCTGTTGAGTTTAAGCTTTCAAATATTCGTTGAGGATCATCTTTTTCACGGTCAAGCGAAATCTCTACAAACATCAATTTTGATAAACCTCTTTGTACAAATTCGTAATTTTGTGGAATAATGCGTCCTTTGAAGTAATTAAAATTATCAATCAACTTAGAAAAAGCCACATATTCTTCATCTGAATCACTTCTGAGCAAGTATTTCAGAGCCTTATCATTATTTTCCGTTGGGCGTAATTTGAGTTTTTCCTCTTCGGGTGCAAACTTATTAATAAGATAGGTTTCACTAATTTCATTAACCATTGATTCATCTTGTAGCTCAATTGCAAGTCTATACAATGCCAAATAAATAAGCGTAAGTGTTGTCAATCGTTGTTGTCCGTCAATTATGGTCAATTCTTTGATTCGAGAAGAGGTATAAACGTCATCGTGAACATAAACAATACTGCCGATGAAATGTGCATTCATACCTTTTGCAACTCCTACTTCAAGAATATCATCTAAAAGTTGTTTGCATTGACTCGTTGACCAATCATAATTTCTTTGGTAAACAGGGATTACAAATTGGGTTTTGTTTGAAGATAAAAAATCTTCAATTTTTGTTTCGTTAGCTTTCATTATTTTTTTGATTAATTGTTAAAAATATTCGTACCTAAATAGATTGTATTAAAATAAAAATCAATAAGTTGATTTTGCTTATTTTTAGCAATTTACAAATATATATTTTAAGTCAGAGTATCTTGGAAATAAAAAAAAGTAAATCGTCTGCTGGTATCAGCGTAGGAATTTCCAAAATGATTTTACCTCCCCCCCCCCAAATTCCTCAAAATACCGCCCAACCAAAATTCGATTCATCATTTTTACGTACTTTCGTAATAATAATTTTACAACTAAAAAAATCAAAAATGACGAAATCAAAGCAACTTTACTTTATAATAATCCTATTTTTTATCGGTTTCATGGCGTGTAATTTATCTCGAAGTGCGAATGTGACTTCTGATGTTCAATCCATATATGATGAGAATTGTGCGGGTTGTCATGGAACGCAATTGCAGTATTTCAAACGGTTGAAATCTTATGAGAAATCGGTGGCGACCTTATCGAAGATGATAGAAGTTGGTGAAGAAAACTTGGGAATGCCCGCCTATGGACAGACGTTTTCGGAAAGTGAGATTAGGCAATTGAGTGAATATATCACGGATTTTGATTATGATAAAAATCATCAAACGACGACCAGTACGAATCCAAATTATATATATGAAATTGTCGTCGATGGTTTGGAAATTCCTTGGTCGTTTGAGTTTTTTCCGAATGGCGATATGTTAATTGCGGAACGAAAAGGCGTATTGTCGTATTTTTCTAAAACCGATGGAATGACGACAATTAGCGGTTTACCCGCAATTCGAGTAGAAGGTCAAGGTGGTTTATTGGATTTAAAATTACATCCAAATTATGCGACAAATGGCTGGATTTATATTTCGTATGCTTATCCAGATGCGAATGATAGCGGCAAAGGAAATACGGCGATTATTCGAGCAAAATTAAATGAATCGAAGGCGTTGTATGCTGTTGAGGAAATATATAAGGGGTCGCCTGCGACGGAAAAGTCCCATCATTATGGCAATCGTATGGTTTTCGATGGTCAAAATCGCCTGTATTTTAGTAATGGCGAACGAGGCAATCGAGATGATTTTCCACAGGCTTTGGATAATACGAATGGGAAAATTCACCGCTTAAATGACGACGGCAGCGTTCCGCAAGATAACCCTTTTGTGAATGATGCGAATGCAGTCGGTTCGATTTACAGTTATGGACACCGAAATCCACAAGGTTTAGCGTTTCATCCTGTGACTGGTGAACTTTGGGAACACGAACACGGGCCCAAAGGCGGCGACGAAATCAATATTATCGGAGCTGGTAATAATTATGGTTGGCCAATTATTTCTTATGGTGTAAATTATAGCGGTACAAAATTTACCGATATGACCGAAAAAGAAGGGATGGAACAACCTATTCATTATTATAAACCTTCGATTGCACCTTGTGGAATGGCGTTTTTGGATAGCGATATTTATCCAGATTGGAAAAATAATTTATTTATCGGTTCTTTGCGATTTGAGTATTTAGAAAGAATTGTATTAAAAGATAATCAAGTGGTTTATCAAGAAAAGCTGTTGGAAGAGTTGAAAAGTCGGGTGCGAGATGTGCGAGTTGGAAATGACGGTTATTTGTATGTTGCGGTAGAAAACCCGGGTCGGATTATTAAGATTTCACCTAAGTAAAGTGGTTGATTTTTGAAGAATATCCTGAATTACACGAATTATATTTTTCACAAATTCGTATAATTCGTAAAAATTCGTGGCGGTAAAAGTTCTATAAATGTTAAAAAAAGCAATCGTTTAAAACGAAAAAAAAGGTGCAAAAGGATTTTGATATTCTCTTACACCTTTTTTTACATTTGAGCAAAAACTGCCAACTGCAAACTATTTCTAATTCCCCATTTTCAAAAACTTTTCAGAATGAAAACTACCGTCTGCTAACCGAATAAACAAAACGTAATAACCGTCTTGAAAATCACTTGTATCAACGGTTTCTTGTAGTTGCAATACGTTTTTTAAATTGTTATTATAAACGGATTGACCGAGGAAATTATAAATTTCAATCGTTGCGTTTTGAGCCGTTTGTAGTGCTGCGTTGATATTAATAAAACCAGTGGACGGATTTGGAAAAATAGTAATATTTTCCAGCGTTTTGGTTTCGTTAGTGCTTGTTAATAAGGAAAAATTCATCCAGTTCATATTGAACGGTGACTGCGTTATCAATACTCGTAAGGTGTATTGACCAGCTTCAAGAAAGGTATTTTCGTCAGAAGTCGCCCATGTTTGCCAACCGCCTGTCGCAGGAAAACTGGTAAGGTGTAAATTTACAGGCGTACCCGAAGTGTCGACAAGTTGTAAGGCAATGCCGCCCGCACCTTCTGATGCCGTTCTGTACTCAACTCGATACATTCCCGATGTCGAAACTTCGACTGCATAATCCAAATAATCGTTCACATCTAAAAACCCAATATTTTCTCCGCCACCGACATCCGTCGTTGTTTCTAACTGCACGCCAGATTGAAAAATGAAATCTTCTGATTCGATTTTGCCTGGAATTTGGTGCAGCGCTGATAAGTTATTGGTGATATCTTTGAGAGAAAAAATCGCTAACGCTGAGCCATCTGTTGCGATGATTTGCATGCCACTGTACGAAATTTTCAATTCTTCACTCGCTTTCATTGTATGATTCACGGTGAAATAAACGATGCGAGGATTGTCAGCATCTACGACAATATTGGTAATCGGAATACTATTTCCGTCTGCGTAAATCGTAAAGTTTGATGGAATTGCGGTAAGCGAATTTATATCAATTTTTTTGTTGATATTCATCTTAACCGTGGTTGCATCAACCGTTTCCGCCGAAATAAATTCGGTCGCAATTGAAGTCGTTGCACCCGTTTGAATAAACTCAAAACTACCCAAATTAAACCCATTTTTATCCGCATACATCCGCAGTTTTTTGTCCGTTGTATTTAGAATCACGTTGGGAATCGTCACCGTTTGCCAAGTATTCCAGCCACCAGTATTTGGTGCATAATACGGTATGGTAATGTTTGCACCGTCAACGACAAAGTGGAAACTACCGCCCGTCGTACCCGAAGCCACTCTGACCGCAATATCATAAGCCGCATCAGCCGCCACATTCACTTCGTATTGCATCCATTCATCGGTATTAATAAAACCAACCATAAAGCCGTTTGAATTCGTATTGTCGTTTGATCTCTCAATATCAACGCCATCATTTCGGTACGCCCAACCGTTGTTCCAAGCGGAATAATTGCCAGTTGTCACGGAATAATTAGCGTAATCATCATCTTCATAAGCCTCGCCAATAACGCCCATATCGTAATCCACCGCATGAATTACGCCTGGAATATTATTATCGGCATAAGGTATCGTTTCGTCAGAATAAACCTGTCTAAAAAGTGCGTCAGTCACATCTTTTTGGTAGCGACAATTTTCAACTTTCAAATCTTCCGTTAATTGCATTAAAGTTGCTTTCGCAAACGCAGCAGTTGGCTGTGTTCCGCCATTATTCCAATAATCGAGTAAGGTTTGATAATCGTCACTTTTCGTAATAGACAACGGACCAGCAACGGATTCAATCTTTTTCATTGGCCACCAAGCCCAACCCATATTATTATCTTCATACAATCGAACGGCATCTCTGAACCAAACATTCGAGTTTTCGCCAGTTTCGCCTAAGTATAAAGGCACGTCGTATTGATTCCTCATATCCAAAACCCACTGAATCGAAGCTTGATCATTAACCGACCAATATTTGTGTGGCGAATAAACGAAATTATCGTCCCATGGCGGCGTTAAACCTGTGAAATCATTGGCAAACCAGTTGCCTTCAATGAATATAATATGTGTGGTATCAACCGTTCTGATGCTATCCATAACGTCTTCATACAAATTGCGTAAAGCAACGCCACCCGGCAAATCCCAGTTCGGTTCGTTCAATAAATCATAACCGCCAACCCATTGTTCATTGACGTAACGTTCGGCTAATTTTTTCCAAAGGGAAGCCATTTTAACCTGATTCGCTGGACTTTCCCAAAGTGACGGTTTGGTATCGTCATAATCCGAAATAGCAGCATCATAACCCTGTCCACCCGGTGCTGCGTGCAAATCCAAAACCACATACATTTGTCTTGCGGCACACCACGAAATCAAACTATCCGTCAATTCAAAACCTTTGGTTAGCCAAGTTTGCTGCCCTGGAATCGGCTCGTCTTCGATTGGTAAGGTGTATAAATTATAATGCATCGGCAAACGAATGGAATTAAAACCCCAAGCCTGTAAAGAATCAATATCGGCTTCTCGAACGTGATTCGTTAACCAAGCTTCATAAAATAAATCGGTATCTGCCGCACCAATTAAATCTTCAATTGCTGCTCGGATTTTATGTTGTGGATTCGCAAAACTTGCAGTTTGCAACATATATCCTTCTTGAACCATCCAACCGCCTAAACCCATTCCTCGCAATAAAACGGTATCACCATTTTCATTAGAAATAATTTTACCGTCTGCTTTTAGGAAGTGTTGTGCGTTGGCTTGTACGCTAATTATTAAACAAAATAAAATAAAAAATAAAATATTTTTTTTCATGATAATTTTTTGATTTAGACATAGATTGGCAGGGATTATATCGACTATTTTTTTTATTTAATAAAAAAAATCATATAATTGGTAGGAAATCTGCCTATAAAATGTCTTGATAATATTAAAAAAATAGGCGTCAGACGCTTAAAAAAACGTCTGACCCTTTTGTATTCTCTATTGAAAAACTCGAATATAATCTACGGTCATTCGCTGTGGGAAAGTCGTTGTTCCGTCAGGATAACCAGG
>Ga0136555_1001003_pt1 | contig 10606 bp, 3 predicted proteins | sample AntRauTorckE5432_FD_104927 | JGI IMG/M metagenome (GOLD analysis project Ga0136555, IMG submission 104927) | Saline lake microbial communities from Rauer Islands, Antarctica - Metagenome Torckler E5 #432 | ecosystem: Environmental > Aquatic > Non-marine Saline and Alkaline > Saline | place...
GAGAAGTTTTCATTACTTATACCCTGTATAGTTTTATTATACTCTTTGAAAGCATAAACAGATTTCTGATACTCGTTAAAAAGTTTTTTCAGTTTAGCTGCCTTTCTAGGATTGACTTCTTCTTGGGCTCTTATAACCTTATCTATATTTGACAATGTGCCTCCTACTATTTCTCCTTTCTCATTAATGTCTAATATCTCATCTAGTTGTTGTGAAGTTAAAGGTAAGGAATCTTCTCTTGTTTTGAATGGAGAATTAGCTTTTAGTGTTTCAAATGCTGTTTCACTTTCTCTATTCAAGTTATTTTCTAGTATTTCTAAATCTCTTAGCTCCTCTGATAAACTTAACAATTTACTTTGCTCGGCTTGTTTTTGTTCAACATTGTCCGTACCTAACCTTTCTAGTTTTTTTTGAATGCCTAATATCTGAGATTGCAGGTTATCTCTATCTTTTTTTACTTTGTTTTTTCTTTTTTGTACTGAAAATAAAGACTCTTTGTTTTGTTTTTGAGATGTCTCTAATATCTTTCTTGCTTCTAGTGCATTTTTAATCTTACCAGACATTTCAGGACTAACTATTTCAGCCATTTCAATGTCTATCTCGTCTAAAAATATCTCTGCAGTTTCCGCAGATTTAGCCCCCATAGTCATGTTGTAAGCTATAGCCTCAGACACAAAATCTTTGTTCTTTAAGTCTTTTGTCGTAGCATTTCTACCTACAATAAGATCAGCGAAGTCTTTATTGGCAGAAAATTCTTGCTGTAGATCAGAATATTCTTGAAATACTTCTTGTTTATACGCTTCTATTGTTTCTTTGTCTACCCCTATTTCATCCGCCCATTGCTGAGAGTCAGCTAGTTCAAGAGATGTCTTAAAATCTTCGTAAGCATCGTCAAGTCTATCATACTTTTTATTCATAGAGATATTAGCAAGTATGGCTTTTTTTCTAGAAAGCTCTTTTGCTGTTATATCTCCTCTACTTTCAGCTTCAGCTTCTTCTTGTGTTGCTCTATTTATTCTGTTAGCTGTTGCTATATTATCTCCTAGCTTTTGAGAAGCAAGCGATGAATCCTTTAATGTTTCGTTTAGTCCATTAACGCCAAATTTACCGTCTTTTCTCAAGAAATCAGTTATCCCTTGTGCGCCTATCTCGCTATTCACAACATCCGCTATGGCTTTTTGGTTTTTCAGTTGTTTTCCATAATCATTTAGCCCACCTGAAGCTGCCCCCCCTAAAAGACCTACCATCATACCTATGCCAACTTCTTTCCAGCCCTCTTTAGATCCGTAAGTTTTTGCATAAGAATCAAATATTCCTCCTATCATGTCATAGTTATCTTTACTGGCCTCTAAATCATAACCAGAGGTCAACCAATCTTCTCCTAGATTACCTAGTACGGACTGATTACCTTCTTCCCAAAAACCTTCTATGAGTGGAGCTTTGGCAAAGTCTCTTGTTCTTCCCGCTATTTTTTGTAGAGTTGTAGGTTGTAAAGCTTTACTTGCTAACCTGCCACCCTCTGTTGTTGTTGTTGTCCCAATACCAAACAGCTTTTTATTTGCACCTTTTCTCAAAGAAGTACCTGATTTTAATAAAGGGTTTTTAAGGTTAAACATTCTACCAAACACGGCCAAATTACTTGCCCCTATAAGAGCTATATTACCTGCCCATACAGAATTACCTGCTGTCGTGTTGTCTTCTTTAAAGCTTCTTAACTCTTCAGCGTTTGGCTGTCTTCCGAAATTGGTTTCGTAATAGTTTCGGAAGTTTTCTTCGGCTTCCTTCATGAAATGTCTAGCCTCTACCCCTGCTTCATAACCTGCAGAAGTATAAGTAAACCTTGCTGTATTTGCCAAGTCTGCTGTTTTGCCGACTCTTGTTGCTGTTTTTTGTGCTTGTCTTGCTGCTTGTTTTGCGTAACCGTTTCTAATCATAGTTTTACCTATCTTAGAGTAACTATTCACACCTTTAGTAAGTCTTGCTAGTTTAGACCCTTTAAGTGACCAACGTGCTGCAGTAGTAGCCAACCCTGCTCCCCCTGTTGCAAACGCCCAAAGAGCTTCTGATACTATTGCGCCTAGTGTAAAAGAAACACCGCCTGCAAAGTCGTTCGCCCAAAAGTTAGCTGTACCTAATGACTGACCAAAGTTCAAGTCCTGCTCTTGTCTACTATAATAGTTTGGCAATTTGAAGTTAGCTTTTTCGTTTACACCATCTAGCCATTGATTAAAATCGTCAGTATATAAACCTTCTGTCTCAAAACCCGAATTAATCCAATTTGCTACACCTGTTACAGATCCTACAGTACCTCCTCCAACAGTAGTGAGAGTATTTATACCAGCCTTGGATAAGCCATTAGCCCATTTTTCGCCTGATGTTTGTTGCCTTGCCAACCTTTCGTTATTGTCCGTACCTTTTAAAAAGTTACTATATCTAGAAGTAAATATATCACCTGCTTTAGCGTATACTTCATTGAAGTCTGTATTTTCTGTAAGTGAAATTTTATCAGACTTTTTACTAAAAAGGCCTTCATTTAGACTAGAACTTATGTTGGCTTCTTGGATTAAGTCCTCAGCCATTTTTACTTTGTTAGTCTGAGTTCTTTTTATATCATTAGCCACAAACCCCATAGAGTCTGGTGAAAAAGATTTTTGTCTTGAAGTTGCTAAATCTTGAACAGGTTGATACTGTTTATTAAATCTATTTTCTTCTGCCATTATTGTTCTTGATTTTGTACAAAGGTACTATATAATATTGAGAATTTATCACTTTCAGAAGATATTTCGTAATTGTTCATTCTGAAATCTAAAGCTATTCTCTCCAATGCCTGTGTGATATACACTTGAGGTGCGGAGTTAAATACTGAGAATATTTCTTTTTCATCTCTATCTGTCAAGTCTACGCTGGACATTAGCTCATACTCTGGATTATCTGCTGTTCCTGTATTTAATGACACCTTTGCAAAAGTTCTTCCTTGCTCGTTGGTCTTTAGTCCTACCTTAAATCTTTCTGAGTTTTCTATTGCCCTTGTTAACGTTTCTCCGACATCTGTATTTTCTGCAAACATTTCTGGAAACCTTCTTCTTAAAACTTCTGTCGGGTTTGTAGCCATATTGGTTACTTGAGGATTCTGAAAATGATTTAAATATCTTCCTACAAGTTCTTCGTCTTTACCATCAGGATAGGCTATGTTTACTTCTTCTCTGTTTTGACTAGACATAATTTCTATACCCCCTTCTATATCTTGCATATCTATTTGAGAAGATAGCGTAGGGGCAATCTGCATAAATTGAGACTTCTCTATTGTAACCTCGTTTTTACTTGATACTCTATCTACTTTTTTATTTTCATAATCAGCTTTAGAATATGTATCTAACTGCCAAATAATTATATTATCTGGATTAGCGGGATCAACGAATATATTCGATGTCTTTTTAGGATCATATATAAAACCTTGTTCTGAAAGAATATCTTCAGTCAATGCTTTCATTTCTCTTATTGCTGGCTTATTTTCATCCTTAGCTGTAGCTGCTGCACCTATTGTTATTTTTCTAGGTGATTTTACTTGCAGAAGTCCATTTGTTAAGGCTTCGTTATAACTCTCTTTGTAATCTTCAGTGTCAACACCTAACACATTTCTTATGGAATAGTCATCATAAAAGTTAGAGTCTCCTCCCACCGCAGATTTAAGTCCGTAGGTATCTATAACTGTAACCATATCGTTTATCAAAGAAAATTTTCTTCTTTTTTTGATTAAATTTTTTACATCTTGATCTGCTCCTTCTCTTATTCTAGAACCATTTTCTGTTTTAATGTAAAAGTCTTCAAACTCTATATTTTTACCTAAAGACCTAACCATCCTGTCAAAGTTACGTCTTGTATTTTTATCAGCTTTAGTCGTTGTGTCTAAAAAGTCTTGATTTAGTTCGCTCAAGTAGAAGTCAGCGTAAACTTGACTCTTGAATTCTTTTCCTGCGTCCGTGTCAATAAACTTTATGAAATCCTCTGTGTTTTCTACATTATTAGCCTCAAAATATTCTCTAGCAGTAACTTCATTACCCTCTTGATCTATGATTTTCTGTTTATCAAATAGTCCGCTTTCTTTTGCTGAGTTATATATTTTTTCTGCATTGTTAACCCAAACATCTTTGGAAACAAAACTATCATGCGCTTTTCTTTTTATAGAGTTTTCCTTTCTTATTTTTTCTATGTGGTTTGCTCCTTCTTCTACTAAATCTAACTTTCCTTCTTTTTTGTAAATATCGTTTAGTACTTTGACTTCTGCTTGTTTTTGCGTAAGGCCTTCTCCTTTATAAACTTCTATTTTCTTGTCAAAATCTATATCTGGATGATTTTCTCTTATATATTCTTTACCTCTATTAGTCCATCCTTGTAGTTCAGTCATGGCATCCTCTCGCCTTCTTTCAAACATCTCATTTGATATATCAGGTATTTGTGTTGCAAGCATTGCAGAGCTACTTTGTATGCCTATATCTTCTTGCTTTTCTGCGTCTGATAAAGTTTTGGTAGCATAGTCTTTGCTATTAATAAAGGTTAAAGACGGATCCGAACCTACAAGTGCGGCATTATCATAAATCAACTTATTCATTAAGCCAGGTAAAGCTACCGATTCCGCAGTTATATTATTAGGGTCAAAGTTGTCTAAAGTTTTTTGTTTTAGTTGTTGAAACCTTTTCTTTTCTTTATTTAGTTTATCTTTTTGAGGTTTATTCAAAGATTTAGTAACAAGAACTGTATCAATTTTGTCAATTTCTTTGTCAAAGTTAGCTACTGATCTTTGCGTTGCTTTTTTAGCATCCTGCACTGCCAACTCGTTATCCCAACCGTACTGCGCTCTTGCTTCCACTCTCATTTGAGCCTCCATCTCAGGAGATATGATATTAGGCAAGTAAGAAGACCACTCTGAAATAGTCATGTTGGAGGTTTTCTTTCTTACAGCCTTGCCTTCTGCATCTATAAATTCCAACTCTTGTTCTCCTATAACTTCTTTGGCTTCCTTAATCCTCTCTAACATGCTTCTATTCACATCCACGTAAGGAGTGTAAGAAAGGTTTCCTACACTGTCTTTTTCATTTCGCATATAAGAATCATAATCAGAATTTTTAAGTCCGTCCATATAGTTCATGTCACTATAAATTTCTGGATTCTCTTCTTGTATTGCCTGTACCTGAGCCTCGTAATCTCTTATCTTCTTAGATTCCCCTAGTTGTTTTATAACCTCCCCATCAAGAGCGTCATTTATCCTAGAAGTTATCTCTCGTGTAGATTGATTAGAAGAATAGTCTGTATCTTTTAAGGAGGGGATGCTGTTGATTAGGTCACTGACCTTATTATACATATACTCTTTATCCTCCTCTCTTACCAACATAGAAGTAGTTAAACCTAGTTGTCCCAGCGTCTGTTCTACTTTTACCTGATTTGTATCGTACTTATTCTGTCTATTTTGCAATACTCCTGCTGCAAATTCTGTATCGAAATTGGATTGTGGTTCCCCGTATTGATGTACTATACCGTAAGCTGATGCCATGCTTATTTCTTATTTTTAAATTTACCTCCTTTTTTAGCTTGTCGTTGTGCGACAACTCCTTGTCCTAATCCTGACGCAAAAACAGATTCAGCTTGGGCTTTATTTATACCCTCTCCTTTATTTGTTACATTACCCATAGAATCTATATCAAAGTTTTCGTACATTTGATTTAAAGTGTTTCTTCTACGGTTATCATTAAAGTTGGATGCATTCAGTTTTCTTAGGTAGTCGTAAAACTGTCTTACATTTTCTTCTGTAAGTGATTCTGCGGTTTGTTGTCTCCGCTCGTAATCTAGAGCATCTTCGGCTCTTGCAGCTTCTTCCCCCATTTGTATTTGAGCGTTGGTGTTTTGCGCTTGATTTCTTATTTGGGCATTGTTCATTTCTGTTTGAGAAATAGCCTGATTGTTTGCTTGCTGTAAATTTGCATTTATTTGAGCTATTGTTGCTGCTCTTTGAGAGTCAGGCAAGTCTTGCGCTGACCTTATAGCTGCAGTTGCTTGTCTTTGATTTTCTGATATAATAGCTTCAGCAGAAGTCAACTCTGGATTTACTCTATCGTATCTTCTAGTGACATCTAATTGAGAAGCCATAGCTGAAGGTGGTATAACTCCTTGGTCAGGTGTCATAGGCATATTTACACCTTGATTATTTTGACCTGTGTCATCTCCTGTCTCTGTGCTACTTTCTGTTTTCACCTTATCTTCAGGAGCCGTTTGGGTGGGTAAGTCTCCCATCCCTTCGTCAGGCGTTTCTAAGAAAGGAATGTAAGCAGATTGAGTTTGTTCTCCAAACTTACCGTCTACCTCTAGTGTTGAACCTTCCTCTACTTTTTCATTGTATTTTGTTTGGAAGTTTTTGACTGCATCTTCTGAACCATCGAAAGTATTCCAATCATACCAAGGGTTTCTAGTTACTGTTTCTAACACTCCTTTAGCGTCTACATCCCCATAAGCTGTAATACCTATTTCTTCTAGTATTTTTTTGGATTGCCCTTCTGGAATATCCTTTAGTGATTCACTTTGTCCTATCAAATCTTCTCCTGAATAACCTGCTTTATCTAATGCAGCTTTCACCTTGGACTTAAAGTCTCCTCCATCTTGATAATAACCTCCCTTCTTAAACTCATCAATAATCTGTTTAGCCCTTTTTTCTGGAATGCCGTATTTTAAAGACAGTTGTTTAATTCCTCCATCTTCAAACTCAGAAGTTTCTTCTTCTTTGGGTTTTGGTTTGGAATTTTCTTGCAATTCGAAAACCGTAGTAAGTGCTCCCTGTCTTAGTGGTTCTAACTCATCTTTTTTCTTCTGTACTTCTTCCAACTTTTTATAAAGGAACTCTGCATTTAAGTTTTTAGTGGTCTCGTCTTGTACTTTTTCCTCTACCTTGGATAGTTTTTTAAGTATTTGTTCTTCTTCTTTTATGATTTTACTTAAACCTATAGAACTATATATTTTATCGACTGCTTTGGCATAAGTATCTTTTGTTGAAAATTTGTTATCGAATTTATCTTTAAGTTTCTTAGCGTCTTGTTTTTTGAGTTGTAAGTTATTAGAAATAATTCTATCTCCTTCTTGTAATTCCATTTTCTCTCCTCCTTCCTCATGGTCTTTTCCTTCTACTTTAATGGAAGAGCCGTCTTGTGAGTAAATGTGTTCCCCTTGCTCAAGTTCGCTATTAGGCTGTACTCCTTGATTGTTTTCAGAGACTCCTTGCATCACCTCTCCTGTCATAATTTTTTCTTGCGGTAACTGTTCGCCACCATCTTCGTAGACATTCATCCCTTGATAAGCAGATTGCATTGGTGCAGGCATAACACCTCCCATTTCATAATATCCACCATCTTCCTTGTAGCTTGTATTGCCTTCCATTTGTTCTTTTTGGTTTTCTCTGTACTCGTCATTTATCTCTCCTCTTCTCCTTTCTCTCCCCATTCCACCAAATATATTTCTAGCTAAACCGAGCCCTAGTTTTGCCCCTGAAGCTATTCCCATACCTACGTTTCCAGATTCTATTGACTTTCCTAGAAAACCTGCTGCTGAAGGTATATCTACTCCTACATAAGGGTTAAATTCTGTAGTTTCTGGTTGTGTTGTGTCGGTTAGATTCTTTGAAGCGTCCGATGGTACTAGTTGAGCAGATGGTGCTTGTTGAATCATTTCAGACTCCATTATTGGATTACTCGCAAAACCTTCAGATTGTACCGAAGTTTGTGTTGCCCTAGGTGTAGTTTGTGAAGGTTGCACGCCTTGATAATTTTGATCTGAAGAAATCTTTTGTGTATTAGGTGACTGATATCCCGTAACAGAAGGATTAGATAAATAAGGATTTTTAACAGAAAACATATCACCATCTTGATACTTTCTTACTCCTCCGTTTTCATATTTATCTTCAAGCTGTTCTATCTCCCCTGCTCTTTGTCTTAAAGAGTCTCTTACTCTTTCTTTCTCAAATAAAGACTGCCTTAAAGCCCGTAAGTGTTTCTCTGTGCTACCTATGATTTCTTTATTGAAATGTCCTTGCTCTGAGGCGTAGAAATCCTTTATATTTTTCTTTGTTTTTGCAACTTCAAAAGCGGCATTATTTATTTCTCTGTAAAGCTCTTCTAAGTTTTCAGTTTGTACTTCAGGTGATTTTTTTAAACTTCCTTCTAACCTTTGCGTTTCGGGCTGTACAGTAGAAGCAACTCTAGGATTGCCTGTAAAAGAACCTCCTTCTTGATACATTCCACCTTCTTCCAAAAAGTTTTTCTTGTATGTCTTGAAAGCTTTGGCTCTTGGGCTATTACCTTCTAATATTTTTTTATTTTTGGCTAACCAACCTTTTACATTAGAAGGAGGTTTTGGAAAGTCAAAAGTCTTACCATTCTCTTCTATTCTTATAGGTTTGTTTGAATTATCTCTTATTGTAATAGCCATTTTTATATCTTATTTTATATTTCCTTCTTTAATTGTGTGTGTTGTAAAGACCCTACAAATATACTACTTTATCTTTGATCCTTCAAAGTTGTTAAATACTTCATAAAAGTTATTTTTCTTCTACTTTTATCGCTTACTTTTGTAGAAAATAAACAAAATGAAATTTTTAAAAAGTTTACTCTATTTACTTATTATCCTTGTAGTCATATTTTTCGTATGGAATCCTATGTTTTATGATGTTCATCCTTCACTTCCTGATTCCGTACCTAAACATCTTGTTCCAAACAACCTTAGTGCAATTGACCTTACTTTTGGTGTATGTGTCTATATACTAATAGAGATAGGCAGATTAACAGGTGTATCTTACAATGAAGCTAATATATGGATATTTGTGGTTGCTTTTCCTTTTTTGCTGTTATTATTATCTCTGTATATAGTCATTTTAAAGCTAAAGATAAAAGAGCTTAAAAGTTTTACCCTTTAAGCTCAATATATTTACTATTCCATTAACTCTCTTATAGTGTTCTTACCTATAATTCCGTCCTGCTTTATACCTCTTTCTTTTTGAAAGTCTAAAACGGCTTGCTTTGTATTTTTTCCAAATATTCCATCCAAGTTGTCTTTGTAGTACCCCTTATTTTTGAGTATTTTTTGGTAGTCTTCCACATAACTGCCTTTTGCTCCTTTCTGTACGTTTTTTGGAGTGCTTTCTGTTTTCTTTTTCTCTACTTCTTTTTTCTCTTTTTGTACCTCTTTTTTAACTTTCTCTTGTTCTTTTTCTTCTGGTAGTATGGTTGCTTCTTCGCCTTGCTTTCCGTATTTCTCAAGTAAGTCTTCTGTTTTTCCTAGGTTAATTAAAGAGACAGATGGTTTCCATACTTCTCCTTTTTCAGAGGCTTCTATTTGTGCTTTTCTTTGTTGTTTACTTCCTGTGGCTCTTGCTATAGCATACGCAGTTGCTTTTGCTCCTTCTGTTTCTCCTCTTCTTTTTGCACCAGCCATCCTCTCTTTAAATACTTCATCAGGTGTTCTACTATCCTCTTCTCCATAAACACCTACATCATTGAAATCAAATGTATCGTATACATAAGCATTTCCGTCTGGTCCCTGTATTATACCTGCTGATCCTAACACTAAAGATATAGTAGACGACTCTTTATTTTTTGCAACTTCTCCCATGTTATCTCCATACTGACTTAGTACCTTACCTTGCAAACTTGTACCCTCTCTCGTTTCATCGTATGAAAAACTACTGTTTAACTTATTGCCCCTCACAGCCATTTTCCGCATTAGCTCTAATTCTTTATCACTAAAGTTTTCTTCTGTTAAGTTTCCAGTATCTCTTCCACCAACAAAGGCTGCTGTTTTGTAAATTGCAGGTGTGAAGGTATTTTGGGTATCCTTGGCTATCTCTCTTTTTATACTTTCAAATTTCTCACTTGTTATCTCCTCCCCTTTCTCAGTGTATCCTATATCAGACATAGTTTTGGTAAAATATTCTACACTTCCTTTCATTTCAGGAGATGCTTCTACATTTTTTTCCGACAACATTTCGAATAGAGTATTTCCTGATATAATGCCATTAGCTTTAAGACCTTTTTCTTTTTGATAGTCTAGGACAGCTTGCTTAGTATTTTTACCAAATTTACCGTCTATCTCATCTTTATAAAAACCTTTGTCTTTAAGTATTTTTTGATAACCTTCTACATAACTGCCTTTTGAACCTGCCTCTATTTCTTTTTCGCCTTTCTTAAGGGTTATTAGTTCTTTATTATCTCTAGAGTATATTTCAGAAGTTTTTTCTATAGGTTCTATCTTATTCTCTTCACTACTAGCTTCTAAATTATCTACATCGAATTGGCGGAATGGTCCAGAAGTTCTTAATTCCTCTTTTACAGATTCTTTTTCTTCTGAAGAGTTATCATCTACATTTTTTTTACCTTCAATTTTAGAGTTATATAAATCAAAAGCTGTGGGTTTCTTTTTAATGGTTGCTTTTTTTATTCCTGTTTCTGCTGGATCTGTAGTACCCTCTTCATTTAAAAAATTGTTGTAGTCATACAAATCTAAAGTTGAAGGGTTTTTTGTGTTTCTACCAGTGTTCTGAGTATTAGGCTTTTCTTTGCTATCTGCCTTTTTA
>Ga0136555_1001007_pt1 | contig 10571 bp, 9 predicted proteins | sample AntRauTorckE5432_FD_104927 | JGI IMG/M metagenome (GOLD analysis project Ga0136555, IMG submission 104927) | Saline lake microbial communities from Rauer Islands, Antarctica - Metagenome Torckler E5 #432 | ecosystem: Environmental > Aquatic > Non-marine Saline and Alkaline > Saline | place...
GTGTCCTTGCCGTGTCGAGCGTGTCCTATTATCATCAGTTTGGGTGGGATTGTCATTCATGTCTCCAGTTATATAGATAGTATAACTGAAGAACTACTAGATGTCAACCTAAATCAACCGATTAAGAAATGGTAACCTACCCCGCCGGCCACTTGCTGGATTACTTCTATGTCAAGTTTTTCCATTTCGGCTTGTGCTTCTGCTTTTAGTGAATCACCGTTAAGACTTGTGCCGCCTTGTGGCCCAGCAATTGTAGCAAACTTGCTTCGTGCTTCGCCTAGCATATACTTACATGCAGCAAGTGTGTAATCTTTGATCCACTGCTTTGCTAGGTAGTCTTGAAACAGTTGCGTATCTGGGCGATAGTTGTATGCTTCGATTAGGATAGACTCTTGTGGGTTACGAGGACGCTGTAGCAGAGTCAGCTTCTTTGTAGTGGTATTCCACTTGAACTCAATAAACGAACCAAACATTCTACCCACTAGTTCTTGGTGTTGAGCGAAGAAGTCGTAAGTTGCTAGGCCACCTAAGTTAGTAGAACCACTGAGGAGATATGTGTTTGTGTATGCTAGGTTGAACGGTTCAAACAGTGAACCATTACCGCCACTGCTACCACGCGAGCCAACACCTCTGCGATATAGTTTACGTACTTCAATCACTTCTCTAGGAAGCGTGTATTCGTTTTTGTCTGCTTCTAGCGGCAAGAACAAATACGATTCTTCTACTGCATGATCAGAACGCTGACGGAACCGTGTAAGTGCTTTTTCAAGAGCTGTCTCGTAGTGAATAGGATCAAGCTCTACATCAATCATGCCGCCGCCTAAGAATGCTTTTACATAATCAAATATCTCTTGTTTTTGTGTTGCTAATTCGTTTTCTATTGATGAATCCGTCATAAGTGTTCTCCCATAGTATTTATCAGCTTTTAGAGTATAAATACAGATACATAAAAGGAGAACGGCTATTCCTCGCATATCGAATTACAAACCAACTAGAGGCAACGACTACTACTATTTGGACAAGATCATTCTTGAACAGTTCACAGTTGGTGGCACGGCCGTTCACATACACAAATATATTGGCACAGACGATGGCGATGTAGTCAAGGACGAAACACAGATACAAGATCTAATATTCCTTGAAAACCGTGACAGAAAATACGATCCAGATATCTATCGTATTAGAGGTATCTATAACGTTCAAGACATCGACTTTGACTTGTCACAGTTTGGCTTATTTCTATCGAACGATACTATCTTTATGACTGTGCACATCACAAGTTCAGTTAAGACTATAGGCAGAAAGATTATGAGCGGCGACGTTATTGAACTGCCGCACCTAGAGGACGAGTATGCTGCTAATGATTACGAAAGTGCACTCAAACGATTTTACGTAGTTGAAGATGTCAACAGAGCTGCTGAAGGTTTTACACCTACGTGGTATCCACACTTGTACAGATTGAAACTCAAACAATTGTCGGACACACAAGAATTTAGTGAAATACTTGAGCGTCCTGAAAACGAAGATTTATTTGAAGGTGATTACGATCCTGACAAAACATATCAAGTAGGACAAGTCCTACGTTACAAAGGTAAGCTGTACGAAGTTACAGAAGAAACACAAGGCAACTTGCCAACTGACACAGACTTTTGGAAGCCTTACGAGGACAACACACTGCGCGATCTACTCAGCACGTTTGAGCGAGAGATGCAGATCAGTAATTCTGTTGTTGCAGAAGCTGAGGCAGACGCTCCGCAAAGCGGCTACGACCTAACACACTACTATACAGTGGCGGTAAACCATGACGGCAGCGTCAACTTACAGACTATCGACGATAGTGATTTGGACGCTAGTGCATTTACAGCAACAGCTGACGGAATATACGGTAAACCAAAGCGTTTGGGTTACGAAGGATATCTAGTTACAGAAGATAGCGCACCCAACGGTGAGGTGTTTGGTTTCGGTGGTGAGTTTCCGCCAGACAACGTTGAAGGCGATTACTTCCTGCGCACAGACTTCTTGCCAAACAGGCTGTTTCAGTTCACAGGCGACAGATGGCGCAAGGTCTACGACGACGTTAGAATGACAATGACAAACGGCAGCAATAGACAAACACAACAAGGTACATTTATCAACAACGACAACACAACAACGGTTGCAGGCGAGACATTCCCAGAGAAACAGAGTCTATCAAAAGCCCTGCGTCCTAAGGCGGATAATTAATGGATCATTTTTACGATGGACAGATAAGAAGATATCTTACTCAGATTATACGTCTAATGAGTAACTTTTCTTATGCTGACACAAACGGTAATCTAAGAGAAGTGCCTGCTATGTACGGCGACTTAACACGGCAAGTTGCAAACATTATCAGAGACAATTCTGAGAACAAGCTACCTAGTGCACCACGTATGGCTGTGTATATCACTGGCCTTGAAATGGACAGAAGCCGCACAAGAGACAGGAGTCTAGTAAGTAAAGTTAATGTAAGAGAACGTGCATACGACAGTGTCAACAACGAATACCTAAATACTCAAGGACAAAACTACACAGTTGAACGATTAATGCCAAGTCCTTATACTCTAAGAGTGAACGTTGATATATGGTCGTCAAACACTAATCAAAAACTACAGATTATAGAGCAACTACTTGCACTGTTTAATCCTAGTTTTGAGATACAAACAACAGACAACTATATTGACTGGACAAGCCTCTCAGTTGTTAACTTTGAAAGCATAAACTTTAGTTCTCGTGCTATTCCGGTAGGTGTCGACTCTGAGATAGACGTTGCGCAAATGTCATTCAGTGCACCGATATGGATTAGCTCACCTGTTAAAGTCAAGAAGCTAGGCGTTGTACAGAAGATTATTACCAGTGTGTTCGACGAAAGCAAAGGTCAGGTCGAACTAGGCCTTAGTGGTCCTGAATTGTTAGCGTGGAGCGACACACCTGTACCAGCTGACAAACGCAACGACTTGTCAGACAACGAAGCAGGTAACGAAACACTTACAACAACAGAACTAACAACTAATAACAGAACAGTTACTACAACTACGTGGCAAAACTTTGGACTATATGTTACAGGCAATCAGGCACAAATTGTTAACGGCAGAAGCATTGGCACTGTGAGTTGGTTAGAGATGTTTGAAGCATATCCAGGCACATATCAAGCAGGTTCTAGTAGAATATTTTTACGCTCTGAAGACACCGGCAACTACATTGTAGGCAATATCGAGCTCGACGAACAGGACGAAACTGTAATCAATATTGCTTGGGACGGTGATACTATTCCAGAGGACACTATTATTGAAGGCAGAACAAACATCGACTACATCATAGACCCTACACGTTTTAATCCATCAGAGGTTAAAGAACTAGGTCTTAGACTGCTTCTACTAAACAACATTGGCGACAGTGACAACACCGACGGTGCTGATGCATGGAAGAACCAAGATGGTACTGACTTTGTTGCTAGCGAAAACGACATTGTCGAATGGTACTTTGATTCAAACGCAGGATCTAATCGTTGGAGAATTGTTTTCGACGCATCAGAAGAAACAGAAACATCACACACTACAAACCTAAACACAGGTTTCCAATACAAGTGGACAGGCGAATACTGGATCAAGAGCTGGGAAGGCGAATATTCAAACGGCGCTTGGCGACTTGACTTACTGAGCTAACTATTTGTATGGACCAGATAATATGCTCTGGTGCTTTGTTTTACGCACTTGACACCAAACGTTTTTTATTCATTCACCGCACCCAGGGTAAACACAAGAATCAATGGGGGCTTGTTGGTGGCACTAACGAAGGTGTTGAGACTCCGTGGCAAGGTTTACAGCGTGAGATACAAGAAGAAATAGGTGATGTCGAGATTGTAAAGATTATGCCTTTAGAAAGTTTTGTATCCAACGACGATCACTTTTTGTTCCACACTTATCTAACGCTTGTAAAAAGTGAATTCATTCCGCAGTTAAACTACGAACACGACGGGTATGCTTGGACAAGTTTTACCAAGTGGCCAAAACCTCTGCACCATGGTCTCAGAAATACTCTGCAAAACAAAACCATCCAGAACAAACTCAAGACAGTAATTCAAGTTATTGACATGTTAAATTAAGGGGTGTACGTATACCAGATGTCACCGTCCTGACCGTCGCCTGGCCCCGGCCCTGACGTAGATATGAACACATCTCTTGTGGCGTTGGTACCTACAGTACCTGACGGTATAACAAGATCTGTTTGAATAGTTGTTGTTGAGTTTGTTACCTCTAAACGTTCGCCACCTCCAGTAACAACACGCCATTGTTTGAGGTTATGGAACTGCATGTAAGTGTCTTCGTCGCCTATGTGCAGTATTCTGTCAGCAAGTGTTACAGTACCGCTATGGTTTACTACGTTTGTAAACGTAATTACGCCAGAAGCAGAATCACTGGTGTCACTTCTAAGGAATTGCGTCGAATCTATACCATCTAGTGTGCTTGCGTTAGACGCTGTAATACCTGTTAACTGCGATCCGTCACCAACGAAGCCAGCTGAGCTCACAATCGTACCGTCGTTTTGTACCGAAGCTACTTCTGTGCCGTCGCCGGAGCCTTGATAAAAACGAGCGATGTCACCAGTTGATTGTTGTGTTACATACAGAGCAGAACCCGATGAACTTCTTCTAACCCAAAGATATCCGTCGTTTCTCTGGTCGAGCTGAACGAATCCTGTACTGTTAATTCCGTCTAGCGTTTGTGCATCGCCTGCTGTTAATCCACTATAGGTTGCTGTTGAGCTGAACGAATCTCCTGTAAGACTTAGAGTAGGTCGATCTGATGCTGTGTAAGAAACGCTTAGACCAGTGCCTGCGGTAAAGTTTGCAGAACTCCATAGTAGAGCAGGGCCTGTATTATTTGGAGCATTACTGCTTACTACATAAGCACCTTCGCTAGCATCCCACCACATGCGACCATCTTGACTATAGGAAGTGATTTCGTTGTTAACAAATTCGATGTAATCGTTAGCTGCGTTTGCCCTTAAGAACGCAGTAGAATCCAGACCATCTAGCTGCTGTGAGTTTGATGCGGTAGCTGATGCTCCTAACTTACCATTAAGTGCCGATTGCAGTCCGTCTACATTAGCGATAGTGTGGTTGTGGCTATCGTCTGCTATTGTTACTGAGAGAGTAGCGTTGGTTAAATTTGTAAAGGTAGCCGATCCGCTTACGTCACCTGTGAGCGTGAGAGTAGGATCAGGAACGTTGCTGAAGTTGTTGAAGTTCAGGTAGTAGACGCCATTCTGTCCGTCTAGAGTATCCGCGTCACTGACGTCGTCAGCAGTGGTTAGTACACGATCGCCATTAATAGTAATTGTTGTTCCTGACGGTGACTGATTGAATCTAATGCTGCCTGAGTTTGCGCTTGCGCCGCCGCCTGTTTCTGTATCTGTTGCAATTAAATCAAACTGTACATCAGCTGTGGTTTCGTCGTTTTGTCTGCGTAAAGTTGCTTCCGTATCGCCGACGCTGATTCCTAATGATTCACCAACGCCGCCAGAGCGCGTAACATTAAACGGATTAGCAGCCGAGTTTGAAGTATACGTTACGCCGCCACTAGTTCTTAAAAACTGTGTTGAGTTAATCCCGTCTAGTGTGTCTGCGTCACCGCCTGTTACGTTGACGTTAAGAGTTGCGTTGCTTAGGTTAGTAAATGTAGCTGATCCAGTAGCATCACCTGTTAGAGTAAGTGTCGGGTCTGCTGTGGCCGTGGTTGAGATGGTTACGTTACTCGAACCGTCAATCGAAGTACTACCTGTTACTGCGCCTGACAAAGAGATAGTTCTTGCAGTACTCCACTGGTTAGCTGTCGATGCGTTGCCAATAAAGTTTGACGCTTCGATATTCTTATTAAACGTCCATCTATCAGTGCCGGACACGTAAGTGATAGTAGCTACACCGTCTGCACCTAGGTCTGCTGTGATACCGGCGCCATTTGCCGCTGCTGCGTTTGTTGCTCCGTTGGCTATTAATAGGTTGATGTCATCGATCGTAACAACAGTTGAATCGAACGTAGTAGTTGTGCCGGTTACCTGTAGATTGCCACGAATGACAACGTTGCCAGAGTCGTTGTTGTAAGGGCTAGGATCAATAGTTAATGTGCTACCGCCTCTGATGTATCCACTAGTGACAATGTTGCCTGTGTTTAAGCCGCCTGTGGTAATTGTGTTGGATGTAGAAGTGCCGTTGTTTGTTACGTAATCTAGTGTAAGACCACTTGCTGGTGTTCCGGCTATAGAATCTGCGTCGCCTCCGGTCACGTTAACTGTGAGTGTTGCGTTGCCTAAATTTGTAAATGTTGCAGAACCTGTTGCATCACCTGTTAGAGTAAGCGTCGGGTCCGGTAGACTTGTTGAAATGTTTGCAAAGTTAAGAGAAGTAAGCTGACTGCCGTCGCCTACAAATGCACCTGCTGTAACAGTTTGAGTAGTTTCTAGTCCGTTTTTTACTTCGAAGTTTCTATTATTAGCCATTATTGTTCCTTTGTCATCCGTGAGCAAGCGGAGTAAACTTACAGTATTTACCTGATAATGGCTTTGTGTTTAGTGCTCTTAATTGAAGTCAGGAGCTGGTTTTGAGACTAACTCTTTTTCTTTAGCGTTAGCAAAAGTCTTTGTATCAAACTCTTCTTTTGTTACAGGTGCACTTGTACTAAAAAGGTATACACCTGTGTCAACACCGGCATTCACGAAACCATGAGTTGAAGCCAGCCCTGTCTTGTCTTTGCTGGGAATGAAATACTTGAAATCAAAGTCTTTTGGTATATCAGCTGTTGGTGTAATGCCCCAAAACATCCTAGTCTTTGTAGAATATACCGCTGACAGATAATCTTCGTACTCGTTGACTGTGAAAATCTCATATGCCACAGGTGTTGATGCTTGTCTGTCAACAAAGTTCATCTTTCTATAGTGTCGGAACTTTTCTTCTTTGTCTGTAATCTCTCTGTATTTAGATAGAAAAATGACGCCGTCATAACTGTCTCGACCATTTCTAAACAGGTGTACATAGTTGAGACTCCACGGTTCTGGTTTGTACACAAAGTCAAAGTCTTTTAAGATATCAACGTCGTCTGGCACTATCCACAGAAAGTCTGTTTCTGACTTCTCTTGAGCTTCGGCAATGTTGTGTGCAAATTTCAGTCCTTCGATGTCGGAGTTTTCCATTACTTCAGCAGACAAGCAGAATATGTCATAACGAGAATGGCCGTTGTACGCATCAGCTTCGCAGGGCACATGTTTGCCTGTCTCAGTTTGATAATCACCAGTAACATCTACAGGAACTAATTGAACTACAGTATGAGACTTTGCAGCGTCAAAGTTTTTGTACATCTGTGGAAACTGAATAACTGTGTTCTTTTTACTTGTCTTTACGTACCAAGGAAACGTGCGATAAAGGTTGTGCCCTTCTTCTACTAGCCACACAAAACCAGTAGGCGACGAGGTGCCTGACACTTGAGTTGCGTCGTTGCCGTCTTTGGTAAACACAAATGGATGAACTTGTAGAAAGTGATTTTTTAATACATCTTGTGCATTGTATATTTCACTTGGTTTGAACAAAGTCCTGTGTTTCTTGTAGAATAAATGCTTTTGTGCCATAATGTGCTAGTTCCGTACTGAGGTCAGCATCTACATAAACGCTGATGTTATTTTCGTTAGCAAGGTTGCAGAAGTATATATCTTCTCCACTGAAGTTTTCTTCAGCTTCGTTCCATTGATGTGCAAACCAAGGCTTTGGCAAGTTTTCATAGACTGTTTTGTGTACTAGCATACAGCCCATGCCAACTGCAAATGCTTTATGCAGGCCTTCGCTTTGAGATAGACGATTGTCGATATTGAGCTTGTCTGTAAAGGCTACGCTGCGCTGAGGCTTAAACCTAGTACTGTAAGCTGCCGCTACGATTGCCTTGTTGTGAAACATTAGTCGTTCGACTGTGTCCTCAGGAAAATGCATGTCCGTGTCTAACCACATCAACCATTCGTGGCCTGATGCTAGTGCTTCCTTTGCCAGGTCGTTTCTCAACTGAGGAATTACAGAGCCCAAGTTAATCAATATTTCGTAGTCTATTTTCTGACTAGTTAGTCTCGCAGTTAGGCAAGCAAGACTCTTTGCAAACCCTATGTTTACAAGATCCCTGCTTGGTATACAAATTGCTACGCTCATACCATATTTTCTGGTAGTGAATTATTTTTGATTTCTTTTTCTGCTGCTAGCGTTTGGGCGTTAAGTCTCCTTGCTCTAAGCGTTGCTTCTTTTACTACTTCTTTAAAGTCGTCTCCTGGCAGCAAAGACATACTGTGCATAGTCTCTGGTTGGACCTTTCCTAATGTGATTAGGTCTGCTGCTGCAATACTAGCGAAGTGCTGAATCCAATGGTTCCTGTCTTCACTATCTCTTGTTTTTAGAGTTTCGTCAAGATCAGCACCTTCAAGAACTACGTTGGTCGTTTCCTTGTACTTGTCTTCAGTGATAGCTTTGGCTGATAAAAGGTGACCCAGTGTTTCTAGCTTGCGAGGTTTAGAAAATTGTTTAGCAAGGTGGATGTTGTAAAGTTCGTAATCAGTAATCATACTTTCTCCTATGATGATACTATTTTACGATATTTACGTAGAAATGTCAAGAGGTTATGTGGAAAACGGTTATAGAATGTCTAAATCAAGGCCGCCGAACGTAGCACTAAGGTTTATAGTACCACCTACAGAAATTCCTAATAGACTGTTGCCTAAGTCAGACATTTCAATTGGTGTAAAACCTAGTCCAAAGAAACTGTCAACCTGTTGCATTGAAATTTCTTGACCTGTTGCTGGTAATGGCATCTATTATCCTATGTAAGTGTAGTACGTATATTTATTCGTACTACACTTACTATCATTTCCTATTTTGGTTTTTGAGCTCTTTCATCAGCATGTTAACAGTTTCCTGAAGTGTGTCGATTTGCTGTTGTTGTTCTTTAACAGCTTCGATCAAACCAGGCACTAGTTTCTCATACTTAACAGTTAGATATTCTTCTTCAACACCTTCCTTGTAGCTTATCGGTGCTATCTCTACTGCTTCTGGGAATATCTTCTGTACTTCCTGAGCACTAACACCAAGCTGCATTTTGTCATTAGTGTAACCTAGTGACTTAGCTAGCTCGTTTTCTGTGTAGTAGTAACCATTTAGAGATTTTATCTTGTCAACCGGATTGTCGATTTTACCGTGGAAGTCCTTTAGGCGCTCGTCTGAGTAGAACGCAATCACGTCGCCTGTTGCTCTAACTTCGTTTGCAAACCAATGTCCTAGGTGTCCTATTGCTGCCGAACGGTTACCTGCTCGGTAGTGATATTCGCCTTCACCTACAATAGAACTTAGTGCACTTGGGTGACTAGTTCTTATCCAGGTAGTACCGTATTGGCTACCTGACACAACAAATCCGCTGCCTGTGCCACTGCCGTTGTATCCGTCGCCTATTGAGTAAATAGGGCCGCCCCAGTCACTGCCTGTACCTGTGGAGTCTGCATAACCGCCAACTATACCAGCTTGCACTTCAATACCTTCAGAACTTGTAAATGTGATCTGGCCGGCGCAAGTGTCTGCTGTATCACTTCGTAGGAATTGTGTCGAGTTTATACTGTCTAACAATTGCGAGTTAGCTGCGGTAGCACCGTTGTCTAGTTTTCCGTTGAGCGCTGATTGTAGTCCATCCACGTTAGCGATAGTGTGGTTGTGGCTATCGTCTGCTACAGTAACACTCAACGTGGCGTTGCCTAGGTTAGTAAACGTAGCTGAGCCACTCACGTCGCCAGTTAGTGTTAGTGTAGGATCTGGTAACCCTGTTAGGCTACTATAAGGAACGTTAGTTAGTCCACTACCGTTGCCTGTTATGTTACCTGTGAAAACCTCAAGTCCGCCAGGAGTAACATCCATTATTCTAGCAGGAGACACTGACCCTGTTGACGAGTTGTTTGCCACTTCGAAGCCCATGTATGCGCCCGAAGTGCTATCGACGTTAACTGTTATTCTAGCTACGTTGCCTGCTGCGTCAGCTGTGCCGTCTGCATGGTTGAACGTAAGGTTGGCATTGCCTTGGCTGTCGTTAATAGTTAGGCCGACACTACCGCTGCCCCTACCAACAACAAGACCTGAGTCGTCTACTTCAAGAGGAGCGTTGATATTCAACTGGCCGCCGGTGAACGTATCACTAGCATTACTGCGTAAGAACTCAGTTGAGTTAAGGCCGTCTAGATTGTTTGCGTTGTTAACGCTCACCGACAACGATGTATTGCCTAGGTTTGTGAATGTAGCTGAACCACTCACGTCACCAGTTAGTGTAAGAGTAGGATCCGGCAGCCCGGTTAAGCTACCAAACGGCAAGTTTGTTAACCCGCTGCCATTACCTGTAATAGTACCTAAGAACTCAACATTGTTGCTTTGGTACTGCATACGCATTACTTCAAACTGAGGCACACTGTCAGTTACTGCGCCCATGCCAATATGGCCCACCCCGTCACCTGTATAAGTCAAGTGTAGTGCTGTTGTACCTTTGTAACCA
>Ga0136555_1001009_pt1 | contig 10545 bp, 14 predicted proteins | sample AntRauTorckE5432_FD_104927 | JGI IMG/M metagenome (GOLD analysis project Ga0136555, IMG submission 104927) | Saline lake microbial communities from Rauer Islands, Antarctica - Metagenome Torckler E5 #432 | ecosystem: Environmental > Aquatic > Non-marine Saline and Alkaline > Saline | place...
ATAGAAGTATTATAAGCAAGCTTTGATTTTTTCCGCTTCTATTTCTAGGGTATCGTTGTATTTTTCGGTTTGAGTTTGAAGTTTTTCACTAAAGGTCTTACCACCGGCAGTAACTGGATAAATTTTTATGTGAGCGTGCGGTACCTCAAAACCTTCGATAACAACACAGGTTCGCAAGGTGGCAAAAGCTTCGTCAGAAGCTTTTGCCACCTTTTTTGTAATTTTGAATAAGTGCTCGTAAACCTCATTAGGTAAATCAAAAATATATTCTACCTCTTGTTTTGGGATCACTAATGATTGCCCGTCAATGGACGGAAACTTGTCCATGATAACAATACAAATATCATCCTCGTAGATTTTAATACTCGGGATTTCACCATTTATAATTTTTGTGAAAATAGAAGACATACATTAATAATGCTACCATACGGAAATATTATATGTCAGGTTATAAATTTCCTACTCAAAGCGACAAAATCATAAATGAAAGCTATTCCCCGCTACTCAACCAGCTCTTGTTAGGGAGGGGAATCGAAAACGTTGAGGTAGCTGAAGCTTTTTTAAATCCAGATTACGAGACTCAACTACACTCACCAAGCTTACTCCACGACATAGACAAAGCTTGTAAAAGGATTGAGGAAGCTATCAAGAAAGCAGAACACATAGCGATTTTTAGTGATTATGACTGCGATGGCATTCCAGGCGCTGTTGTTTTACATGATTTATTTAAATTCATTAATTTTGAAAATTTTGAAAATTATATTCCCCATCGACACTATGAAGGATTTGGTTTAAGCAAAGAAGCAATTGATAAATTAGCAAAGAATAATACAAAACTGATTATTACTATCGACTGTGGTACGACTAATATTGCAGAAGTCGATTACGCCAAGGAGCTTGGCATAGAAACAATCATCACTGATCATCATGAACCAGAAGCGACCTTACCAAAGGCAGTAGCGGTGGTAAATCCTAAATTGGGGGAATATCCTTTCCCTGAACTTTGTGGAGCGGCCGTGGCCTTCAAGCTAGCGCAAGCTATTTTAGAAAGAGGCGACTATGAAGTGGTCGAAGGATGGGAAAAGTGGTGGCTCGACATGGTGGGGGTGGCGACAATTGCCGATATGGTACCCCTTCACGGTGAAAATCGAGTATTTGCTTCCTATGGCTTGCATGTCTTAAGAAAATCACGCCGACCAGGTTTGCAACAATTACTTCGTAAGGCCAGGGTTGACCAAAGATTTCTGACGGAAGAGGATATCGGCTTTACTATAGGTCCTCGTATCAATGCCGCATCAAGAATGGATACTCCGGAAGATGCCTTTTTTATGTTGTCAGAACAAGACGTAAAAAAAGCGGGAGAACACGTTGAACACCTAGAAAAACTCAATAAGGAAAGAAAGACTCAGGTGGCGTTGATGACCAAAGAATTGCACAAAAGATTAAAATTGCTCGAGGAAATCCCTCCGGTCCTAGTCATGGGCAGCCCAGATTGGCGACCGTCACTAGTCGGTTTGGCTGCTGGTAAACTGGCTGAAGAATACTCAAGACCGGTTTTTCTCTGGGGAACAGATGGCAACGGAGTCTATAAGGGCTCATGTCGCTCTGGAGGTGATTCTAGTGTCGTTAAGCTTATGCAAACCGCAAGTGATGTATTTATCGAACACGGAGGTCACCATTTCTCTGGCGGGTTTTCTGTTAAAGAAGATCAAATATTTACCTTCGGTGAGCAATTAATAGCTGCGGCAAAGAAATTAGGCAATGAACTAACTTTATCTCAAGATATAAAGATTGATGCTGAAATAAGCCTGTCCGATGTTAACCAAATGTTGATCAATGACTTGACCAGGATGTCACCATTTGGAACCGGGAACCACCAACCGATTTTTTTGATAAAAAACGTCACTCCCGAAAAAGTAGAATTGTTTGGCAAGACCAAGGAACACACTAAGCTGGTATTTAAGGCAGACAATCGTAACTTAGAGGCCATCACTTTTTTTAAAACTCCAGAGGAATTTCAAAATACACCAAAGACAAACATACCTTGCAATTTGATCACTTACGTTGAAAAATCATTTTTTATGGGACGCCAACAGATTCGCTTGCGTTTGATTGACATTATAAAGATCTGAAGGCACTATACCTTTACTCGGTTTATCATTTATAGGTCAAATCAGATGAGTACTACCACCGAGGTAGAAAATGGTTCTTATGTTAAGGATGGGGTAAGAGTAACGGTTGATCAAGGTTACGTATATATGGTGGGGCTCGGCGAAGCACCATCCTGGAAGATTGACATCGCTGAGCGGAGAGACTACGGTTACTGGGTTGGGGGCCTAAGGTTAGACGAAAATCAAGGCGAAAGAAAGACTTTCAAGTTGTATTTTCCTCAAATAGAAATCTAGTCATTCCTAAACACATCTCCAAAAGGCGTTCGACATTCGGACGCCTTGATTTTTTATGATAGTCTACATAAATGAAAAAGATAACAATCTATACTGACGGTGGATCAAGAGGTAATCCTGGACCAGCCGCCATCGGGGCCTATATGGTTGATGAAAACCAAAAAGTCATAAAAGAAGTTTCTGAGACTATTGGCAATGCTACTAATAATTACGCTGAATATTTTGCAGTTGTGCGTGCCCTACAAACTGCCAAAGACCAGTTTGGTAAAAAGGTTAAGGATATCGATTTTGAACTCAAACTAGATAGTGAACTAGTCAAAAAACAACTTAACGGCGAGTACCAAATTAAAGATCCTGGCCTGGTCCCGCATTTTATTGAAATTCATAATCTAAGAGTAGCTAGTTTCCCAAAACTTACTTTTACTCACATCAAACGAGAGCTCAACAAAGAAGCTGACCGATTGGTCAATGAAGCTCTTGACGCCTAAGCTATTTACCCACAAAGACGACATTTAATTGGCGGTAACACATTAGTCAATTAATTTTTTGCTAAAATTAAGATAATGAATTTGTTGATAATCACCATTCTGGCCTTCGCTCTAGGTGTTGCTCTCCAAATCACCTTTAAACTTACTTTGATAGTCGCGGTTTGGTTAGCTGTCTTATCTCTAGCCAGCGTTCTTATCTGGCGAAAAAAGGGAAAGCAAATGCTCCCTTTACTGGTTTGTCTGGTTCTCATCGGTGTGACTCTGGGCATAGTGCGCGCAGAGACTCATTCTCAAAAATTTGGTCATTCAAGCCTAGCCAGTAGTGTAGAGCAGGAGATAGTTTTAAAAGGAACAATAAACCAAGAGCCTGACTATCGAGAAAAAACAGTCCAGCTTGAGGTACAGACAGCAGATACGAAAGTTCTAGTTTCGACTGAGAGATATCATCAATTTAAATACGGAGATGAAATAAGGGTGTCTGGACTCTTAGAAGAGCCAGGGACTTTCACTACCGACCTAGGTAGAACCTTTGACTATCAAGGATATCTTCTAGCGCAGGGTGTTGAATTCCGTATGTCTTTTGCTGAAGTAGAATTAATACAAGCTAATGAGAGAAGCTCACTACTGAATTTTCTATTTTCAACCAAAGACGCCTTTATTAAAGAAGTCCAGCAAATAATTCCTGAACCTGAGATCGGTCTAGGAATCGGACTTTTGCTGGGAGTTAAATCAGCACTGGGTGACGAGATAGAAACTGATTTTAGAAAAACTGGAATCATTCACATCGTTGTTTTGTCTGGCTACAACGTGATGTTAGTGGTGGCCTTTATTTTGTTCTTCCTTTCCTTTTTGCTCCCCATTAAATGGCGTTTGGTATTTGGTTTGTTGGCAATTGTTTGCTTCGCTCTCTTGGTCGGATTATCCGCTACCGTGGTGAGGGCTAGTATTATGGCTGGCTTAGTTTTGTTTGCTCAAAGCTTTGGTAAAAAATACGATGTGCTCAGGGCACTTTTTATCGCTGGTTTGATAATGTTGTTAATCAATCCTTACCTGCTAATTTACGACATCGGTTTCCAACTATCCTTTATGGCTACCCTCGGTCTGATCTTAGTAGTGCCACACTTTGAGTCGACGGTGGTGAACAAAAAATTAGTCAGCGTTAGAGAATTTTTCTTGGCAACCTTAGCTACCCAGATAGCCGTTTTGCCACTGCTCCTTTATCAGATAGGAGAGATTTCCTTAGTAGCTGTAATAGTAAACGTACTAGTTCTACCGATTGTCCCCTTTGCCATGTTGCTGACCTTTTTAACCGGGGTGCTAGCGACTATTTCCTTTGAACTGGCGACTTTGGTTGGTTGGGCCGCCACCTTTACTTTAGGATATATCCTGCAAGTAGCTGATTGGTTCGCTGGCCTGCCCTTCGCAGCCCTAAATGTACCCGAGTTTGAAGCAGTTTGGGTGTTTGTTATGTATGGAGCTATGGCCATCATCTATTACTACTTTAAAAGTTATAAGGACAAAGACAACAATAAAGATAAATTTTCTGACTGGGCTGTCGAAGAGGAAAAAGAAGATGATTTTTTGGAAATGTCTTCTAAAAAATCATCTTCTCGTGAACTGCCAATATTTTTCCGCTAAACCAACCTCCCGGATACTACTTCCCAGTTTAGGTTTCGGAAGAAAGCATCAACATACTGGTCTTTGTCAGGCGCTCGGTAGTCTCTCATATATGAGTGTTCCCACATGTCTAGTGCCAATACCAAGTCCAGGTCAGGGAGCTGTCCTAGGTGCTGTTCATCCACCCAGGTCTGTATCAATTGGTCGGTGTGAGAGTCGTGATAGAGCATGGCCCAGCCCACTCCGCGGGTTAGAGCAATAGTGTGGAAACGTTGCACCCAACTATCAAATGATCCCCATTGTTCTTCAATTTTATCCTTGAGCGGACTGTCTGGCAGTGACTTAGCTCCGCCTTCAAATTGTGAAAAATAGTACTCATGATTGCGCATTCCACCAAATTCAAATCCAAGCCGACGTTGCATCTCGGAGATAGCGTAGGAATTATTATCTGGGTCGTTACTATAAGCCAGCATTTTGTCACGAATCAGATTGACATGTTTAACATAGCCTTGATAGAGACCAATATGATCATCGATAGATTCCTTGGAAATTCCGTCCAATTCGCCAATTTCAAATGAAAGGGGTTCGTATTTCATGTTTTGAGTAACAAATTAAAAACTGCTATTAAATCCATTGTATCATGTGAACATGAGTCAAAGGATTATCAGCTTCAGGTTGGCTTTTGTTTTTCTGCTTTTTGTTACCAGCCTGCTTGTTTGGATGCCAACGATATCTTACTCTCAGACAGAAGATCTCCTGACAGTCAGGTTCTTAGATGTGGACCAAGGAGACGCTATTCACATTGAAACTCCGGATGGCTACGAACTTTTGATAGACGGAGGACCAACCGCCTCTGTCTTAAGAGAGTTAAGCAAAGGCCGGCCCTTTGCTGATAAGTACATTGATATGGTTGTAGCCACTCACCCCGACGCTGACCATATTGGTGGACTGGTGGATGTACTAGAACGCTATCAGGTAGACGTGATTTTGGACACAGGCCAATACAACGACACACCAACCTACCAAGCCTATAAGCAATCAGTAGAGAATGAAAACAGCCAAGTAATTTTAGCAAGAGCTGGTCAGATTATTAGTCTCGGGGCTTCCACTACAATTAAGATTTTGTCACCCGCCGGAGACACCACCGGCTGGGCCAGCAACAACTCATCAGTAATACTTAAGGTTACTTATGGGGAGATAGATTTTATGTTAACTGGTGATGCTTCCGATGAAATCGAAAATTATTTGGTTGGCACCCGTGGTGACGAACTTGAAAGCGAAGTTCTAAAGCTGGGCCACCACGGTTCGAAGACCTCAACTTCAGAATTATTTCTAGATGCTACTAATTCAGATTTTGCTATTGTGTCAGCTGGTCGTGACAATCGCTACGGTCACCCCAGCCAAGAAGTGATAAGTCGGGTAGAGGCGAGGGGAATTGAAATACTAGAAACAGCTCAGGCGGGTACGGTGGTCTTTAAAACCGATGGGGAGATGGTTTGGCTAGAATAAGGAGTGGAAAAGAAAAGGGCGGTCCCATGGGACCGGCCCTTTCCTTTAGCTGAGTTTTAAATAAGCCCAGCTTTTTTCAAAGTAGCGTAGGCGCCGTTCTTGGCGATAGTGCGAAGAGCGGTTGTGGAAACTTTAACGCTTACTGTTTTACCAAGCTCAGGAACGAAGATTCGTTTATTTTGTAGATTTGGTGAACGCTTGGTCTTTCCGCACGGGTTAAACTCCTGCGCTCGAGTGCGGTTACTATATCGTCCCCCAATCTGGGTTTTCTTACCGGTGATTTCACATTGCTTTGCCATATACAAGTTGTATTTAGTGGCGACATACTACCACGACCGCTTGATATTGCAAGCCCCAAACCGCATGCTTATTACCAAGATAAACCTTGCAAAGTTCTGCTTACTAAGCAGTTATCACTTTTGTTTAATGATCAATTAAGCTAATATAGGAAACTATGGAACCAATACACGTGGCGATGATTATCGCATTGATTATTTCAGTTATTATTCACGAAATGGCCCACGGTTATGCGGCTGAGTGGCTGGGCGACCCTACCGCCCGTTTGTCTGGACGTTTGACTGCTAATCCACTAGTGCACCTTGATCCGCTGATGTCAGTCATCCTACCTGGACTGCTGGTAGTTACTGGCTCACCCATTTTATTTGGCGCCGCCAAACCAGTACCATACAATCCTTATAACTTCACCAATCAGAAATGGGGCGAGGCTATGGTAGCGGCGGCGGGACCACTCGCTAACATAGTAATTGCGATTGTTTTTGCTATGTTGATTCGCTTTAATGAGGTACTGGGTCTAAACTCTAGTTTTGTTGATCTATCATTTTTAATAGTAATGTTAAATATATTTCTAGCTTTCTTCAACTTGGTGCCAATTCCACCACTTGATGGGTCAAAAATTCTACCGAAACTATTACCGTATTCTTTGGCTATGAGATACGATGGATTTAGGGCCAGTATGGAAAGAAACATAGGCTTGTCTTTCATGGTGGTGATTTTTGTTTTTGTATTTATTTTGGCTGGTCCTATATATAGCCTAACCATGTCACTGGCCTCTCTGTTAACGGGCATTTAGGTTACGAATCCCTTGTTTACAAAACAAAAAAGCATGTTAAATTAAAAGTCGTACATTGTTCTTACGGCCGGGCTGAGACTAGGTTAACCTGTCGATGTGTCTCAGCCTATAATGGCCACCTGGCATCGACATCCCCTTAGACCATTTTGGTCACCTGGCGTTCGGCTCTCTGCCCCAGAGACGACGCCTTTTTTCTTGCAAAAAATACAGTATGTAGTACATTACGTGGGCTAAATTATGGCAACAATTCAACAATTAACCCGAAAGAAGCGTCAAGATAAAACACGCAAAAGTAAGAGAGCGGCTTTGGAGTCTGGATTTAATAAAATCAAGAACCAGCCAAACTCTTACTTCTCCCCTTTTAAACGAGGAGTATGTACTCGTGTGACTACCAAGACCCCGCGTAAGCCAAACTCAGCAATCCGAAAAATTGCTCGTGTTCGTCTTTCAAATGGTCAGGAAATCACTGCTTACATTCCCGGAATGGGACACACCCTACAAGAACACTCAGTAGTTTTAGTAAGAGGTGGTCGTGTAAAGGATATCGGCGTTAACTACACAATTGTGCGTGGTAAGTACGACGCTACCGGTGTAGACGCAAGACGACGAGGACGCTCTAAGTACGGTGCAAAAAAACCCAAAGGAGAATAGGTTCTGAGAGTTAGCGAAACTTTCACCAACAAATTAATAGTTTATATTCGCTAAAGATTATAGGACGCGATTCAAGGAGAAATCCTTCGGAATCAGACTATGCGAAGAATGAGAAGAATGTTTTCATAAACACTACTCGTTCTTGAATTTATCAAGAAATTAACATTGAGCGGTAGGTCATTAGGAGGTATGACTAGAGATGGTTGTCCCTACTAAGTATGATTTTATAATCACTACCCTCATCCATAAACAAAATGAGACGACCAATAAAAAAACGACCAACAGTATCACCAGATATTGTCCATGGTTCTGTAGAGGTTGAACGACTGATCAACTACATCATGCTTCGTGGTCAAAAGGAGACCGCTCGCAAGATTGTATACGGTGCGTTTGAAATCATAAAGAACGACAAAGAAGGAGGAGACCCACTTGAGGTGTTTAACACAGCTCTTAGAAACGCTGGGCCATTGATGGAAGTTCGTTCTCGTAGAGTAGGTGGTGCAAACTACCAGGTTCCACGAGAGGTACGACCGGAAAGACGGATGGCTCTAGCTTTGCGATGGTTGATTGCAGCAGCCAGAAAGCAAAAAGGCACACCGATGCACAAATCTCTAGCCAAAGAGTTAATGTTAGCGGCTAAGGAAGAAGGAGATGCAGTGAAGAAGAAGGAAGATACTCACAAAATGGCCGAAGCCAACCGAGCATTTGCCCATTTTGCCTGGTAGCAGATACTTTTGTACCAGACTACGTTAAAAGGCCCGAAAATTTGTTTATTATACAATCAAGTATAGTTTATAAATTTTCGGGCCTTTTGCCTGCGTCTAACCCTAAAAACCCATTTTATAAATACCGTTTGCCCGCCATTTCAGCGTGAAATGGCGGGCAAACGGTATTTTCTGAATAAAACACAGTGCTATAGACAAACCAAAAACATGATAGCGGTCACATGTTACAATAAGAATTATCGACTAAGGCAAACAGTATGGATATTTCACCAACCTACCAAGGAGCAAAAAGTCGCGAAATCAATGATTTCGAGCGTGACTTAAGGGCAGACGCTATCGACACCGCCAACCAATACATCAGAGACCGTATTTTGTCTGACCTTGAAGTAGATGCGAGACTTGAAGCCATGCAGGATTTAGCTGATGAGTTAAGTTTAGATCAGGGCAATCAACACATCGTAAGAGCGATTCGTGACCGAGTGATTTTGGAAAAACAGGCCTTAGATTTACAATTATCCAGTAGCATAGTTTAGTCTTATGAGTGAATCATTCTCCAAACTAAGAGAAGTGGCAAAAGATAGCGAGGTTAATTATGATCGAGAATCTACTCGCGAAGAAGCCGCTGCACATCTAGACGAATCCTTGAGTCGCATTGAGCTACCAGAGAATATGCCTAGCAAGCTTGATGGCCTGTATAAGAGAGAGCACTTCTTAGCATCACTTGATAACCCAAACTTTGATAATTCTGATCGACATATGGTGCGGATTGCTGAAGAAGAAATTGCTGAGATGAGACAGGAATTATCAATCAGTTTATTAAACGAATATAAAGAGAAGTACGCGCCGAGAGGAGAGTCTCCTCAAGGAGAAAAAGTTGACTACAGTCAGACCTAAGTATCCCACTAAAATATTGTTCTTTTGTACCTTATGAAGTTTGATTTTGATGCGGAGATAAAACAGCACCTAGAGGTGATTAAGAGTCTGGAGGGCCAACCAGGTGTCTTTACGGCTTCACTTAATGATACTTTTTATAATAAGGCTTGGTTACGTGATATCTACTTTATCACCATGGGCTTTTTTGAGACTGGTGATATTGAAACCACCAAGGATTCAGCCAAGGCACTACTGACAGTATTTGTTAAACACAAAAATAAGATAAATTGGGCAATTGAAAATAAACCAAGAGAGGCTTGGCAATACATCCATGCTCGTTTTCATCCCGAAACTTTCGAGGAATATTGGGAGGAGTGGGGTAATAGTCAAAATGATGCCGTCGGCGAGGTATTAAACCTAATCTGCACTCTCGAGCTAATGGGTGAGAGTGTGGTTGAGACAGATGATGAGCGCGAAATGGTCCAGAAGATTATTGATTATTTGTTAAGTATTCAGTATTGGGAAGATGAAGATAATGGTATCTGGGAGGAGAATCTAGAGGTTCATTCTTCCTCGATCGGTTCTTGTGTGGCGGCCCTTAGAAAAGCCAATCAGATTAAATGGTTGGAAGTGCCAGACGTCTCTATCGAAAGAGGAGAGCATGCTCTAAGAGCGCTCCTGCCACGAGAAAGCGTTACCAAGTTTTGTGACTTGGCGTTGCTTACTCTTATCTACCCTTTTGCAGTAACGACTGAAGAAGAAACCTTAGAGATCCTAAAAAATGTTGAATATCACCTTGTTAAGGAACGTGGGGTAATTCGCTATAAGTTAGATCGTTATTACAACAAAAATCCAGACGGTTTTAGCGAAGAAGCCGAATGGTGTTTTGGTTTGGCGTGGCTAGCCATCATCTATGCGGAGCGAGGAGATAAAGAAAAAGCCTACTATTATCTCAGACGTATCAAAAGTGCCGTAACGCCAGATGGAAAGGTTCCAGAACTCTACTATTCAAACACTGACCAGCCAAACGAAAACACACCACTGGGCTGGGCTGAGAGTATGTACGTGGTAGCCCTGCAGAAAGTTAAGGAGTTAGATGTCGCCAAAGCTTAGGTGGACACTAATCTATGCTAAAATTTTAGTAATGAAGTATTTGAATATCGCTTTTTACATTTTTCTCGGTATTG
>Ga0136555_1001015_pt1 | contig 10520 bp, 12 predicted proteins | sample AntRauTorckE5432_FD_104927 | JGI IMG/M metagenome (GOLD analysis project Ga0136555, IMG submission 104927) | Saline lake microbial communities from Rauer Islands, Antarctica - Metagenome Torckler E5 #432 | ecosystem: Environmental > Aquatic > Non-marine Saline and Alkaline > Saline | place...
ATTATAATACAATATACGAATAAAAAATTAGAATAGCAAATTAAATGTAGATTTTTTCTTCATGATTTATATTGGATTCTTTCATTACTAATCTTAATAGACGAACACTCTCAATTGATAAAAGCTTTCTAGTGCCTCCTGAAAACCATCCTACAGTTTCATTTGTGTAGTTAAATGTCATACAATCCATTTTACTGTTTCCATCTATCATATCAATGAAAAGTGAAGCTCCAACAAAATAACATCTTTTAACTTTATCAGACATTGAAGTGTAAAATTGGTTAGTCTCTGCTGAGATTTTTACATCTTCAAGAATATTTTCAATAGTTTCGTTTGATATATCTAAAATATTTTCCATAGTTTTAATTATTTTATGTAAACTGTTTCAGTTACAATAATTGTTTGGATTTTATCTATCTTTGCGATTCTTTCGATATTTTGATCTGATGAAAAATCAAGTTTGATAATTTCTAAAAAATCAAGTTTGATAGTTTTAGTCTTTTGAAATTCTTTAAATTGATCTTCAGAAATTGTAGTAGTCAATTTGTTTTCAAAATGAACTTTATAAGTCGTCTTTAATAATTCCATAATTTTTTAGTTTGAAGGGTCTTTAAAATATCCATCCTTTAAAGATTGTTCATTAATTAATAATCAATTGGATTATAAGCAGGACGATTCTCTTTTAAGTATTTCATCTCTAGCGTACATAATAATTATAATAAGTTAAAAGTTTCCATAAATTCTTGTGCTTGTTCTCTTTGTTCCATGTTCATGAAAGGACATTCGTTGTCATTTTCAAAGATTAAATCATCTAAGCTTATTAGATCCCATCCTTGGTTTTCAATCCATTCTGCTACCTCGATGTGAAATTTTTCTTCTTGAGTTAAGTCGTATTTCATTTTGTTTGTTGTTTAATTATAATACAATATAACAAAAAAATCCGAGACTTCAAAGGAAATCCCGGATTATTTTTAAAAAATTCTAAATTATTTTAGATATATCTCCGTGCCATTCTCTTCCAATTGGACATACCTGCAACTTTAAATCCAGCAGCTTTTACGAAAGTTCTCATTGAAACATCATTCGCTGACTTCACAAATTCAAATACTTCTTTCTTTTCTTCAACTGATAATTCCTTTGGTTCTAAGTGAGGTAATAATTTCTCCATTACTCCAACTAAAGTTTCATCATCTGGATTTACATCAACAAGAATAGATCTTGATCTAATCGCTCCATCAGGATCGGCCTTTTTCTTAGGTAAGTTAGAGATGAAAATAACCTTACCGTAAAAGTCGAATGTTTGTGGAATCATTCCTGCTTCTATAGCTTGTGATTCTCCTTCAGGATCGTCTTCAAAATCAGAAGGGTCATATAAACTCTTAATCATTTTAAAGTATGAAATTCTTCTTACTGCTTTTGAATCAAGTGCAGCCTTTAAAATATTTCTTGCATCTTCAGATCCGAATACTGCATCAGCATCATCAAATATTAAAATCTTATGTCTAAATTGAAATAATTTTCTAAATAATTCAACAGTTGAAATAGATCCAGTTACTTTGAAATAATCTTTATCTTGTTGTTTTCCATTTTCATCTAAAGCTTTTTCAACATTGTAAGTTTTACCTGTACCTGCTCTACCTGAAATAAATAGGGAGTTGAATTTTCCTTGTGCAATTGCAGAAGTAATGTCATAAACATCTTGCATTAATTCTTGGTGATAAAGTACTTTATCTTCTAAAGTCTTTTCGTTACCGGCAATAGCAGGGTTATCATTTACTTTGGAATCTTGACCTTTTTTAACAGCAAGAATTTGCTTGTAAGGTAATCCTAATTCTTTCGCGGCATCCTTTGCAGATTTACCGGCATTTAACATTTTCTTAACATTGCTGATTTCTCTTGAATCTAAGTTAAGAGTTACTGCTTCATCTAATTGCACAGATTCAGCAAGTGACATTTCTCTTTTAAGATTTGCAGGCTTTTTAACTAACTCTGCAATATCAGATAATAAAGCCATTAGTGGCACATTCCCAGGAGATGAAATTGTATAATCTGGACTTTCATCATCTGTTGATTTAATCCAAATATCTACTGAATGAATTAATCCTATTCCTCTATTTGAATTGTTAACTCTCATTTGAGTACCATTTTTGTCTGAGAAGTATTTATATCCAGTCATTAGCATATTATCAACTGAAAACTCATCATAAAAAGGGAATTTCTTAAAGTCTAATCCAGATTTTTTGTTAATATATTTCATGAAAACATCTGCAGCTCTGTCTGCATTTCCGGAAATATTACTTTCAAAAAGTGGGTGAGCATTTTCTGCTAGATATTGTTCGAAGTTTCTAAACATTTTTATAATTTCTATTTTGTTATTTCTATAGATTATATATTAAAAAAGGAAAGGCGCTATGCCTCTCCTTGTGCTCATTTCATATTCAAATATAGAATATTAATCTATATCTTCATATCTTTCCATTAATTTAATTAGTAATGGATGTCTTACTATTTCATCGAAAGAATATTCAATAAATCCAATTTCTTCGATATCTTTTAATCTATTCATTGCATCTACTAAACCGTTTTTAGATCTTCCTTTATTTCTATCTGATTGTTTAATATCTCCAGTTAAAATTAATTTAGAGTTAGGGCCTATTCTGGAAATTAAAGCTTTCATCTGCTCTGGTGTTGAGTTTTGTGCTTCTTCAAGAATTACAATTTGATCTTTAAAAGTATGACCTCTTACAAATGCAAGTGCTAAAAATTCAATTATGCCTTCTTGCCTTAAATGATTATAATTCTTTTTATCCTGAAGCAATTCAGTCATAATATTAATAGTTGGTAATAAGTAAGGGTACATCTTATCATCTAATGTTCCTTTTAAAAATCCCCAGTCTTCATCGACTGGAACTCCTGGTCTTATAATTGTAATATTATTAATTGTATCTGAATTCTTCAATAATTTAAGCGCAGCAAATAAAGTTACAAAACTCTTTCCTGTTCCTGCTGGTCCTGATATAATAGAGATATCATTTTCAATAATTGAATCGGAATGCTTTTTTTGCTTTTTGTTCTTAAATTTAACACTATTCGAAAAGCCTTGCGGAAAGGCCATTTCTTTACTGTCCATCTGTTTGCTGGATTTATTCATTTAACGTTTTTATTTTTGGTAATAAAAAGTCGACTATATTAAAAACATGTTCAAGTTATATATTGGATTCCCTTACATTAATTGTCCCAGTCGTTAAGGCTGCTGAAACTCTTTCTAATTCAGCAATCACTCTTTCATTTGAACCTTCAACAGAATCCTTAAGAGTTTTGATAAGAAGAACCATATCTTTTTTGGTAAGTGCTTTATTTTGTGCACCACCTGCAACAGCAGTTCCTTCGGCAGATTCATCATCCCCTGAAAGGAAAGCACCAACGGCACTCACAGTATCCATTAGGCTTGTACCTAATTTATCAACTGCATTTTCAAGTGATGTATTATCTGCTTCTTCAACAAATTCTTTTGCATTAAATAATAGAGTGCTCATTTCTTTAACTGCTTCAACGTCCATTGAATTAATATTATTAGACATTGTTGCTGTAGATGTAGCAATAGATGCAAATGATTTAGCAATAGAATCCCATGATGTTGCTGCAGCTTTAAGTCCTGTTACATTTTCTACACCTTTCATTACTCTTGCAAGCGTTTGGTCAAAGAATTCTACTTTATCATCTCCATCTTCCATGTTTTCAGGTATCATGATTTTAGAGAAAGTATTTGGCATATCAGCAATAAAGGTTTGTAGATTTGCTTTATACTTATCAAGGTCTATATCTTTTGTTCCGTTCCAGAATTTATTTGCACCGTCTCCAACTTTTCCTAATGCAGTACCCATATCAATTACAGCTTCAGCACCTTCTTGAGCATTTGACATACTAAAATCAGTTCCAATTAATTTTGAAAGTAAAGAATTATTACTTGCTCCTTTATCATTAGAAACTAAATCATTGAATGGTACAGTAATTGCTGATATGAATTCAGCGATATTTCCTGCTAACCCATTTGTTAAGGCTGCTTTCATTGGGTTATTATCACCTACAAAAGGTTTTATTCCTTTTCCTATAGATATTAATGCATCACCCATTGCTTTTACTGAGAGCGCTCCTTCTTCAGCTTTATTCATACTGAAATCTGCTCCAAATATAGCACCCATCCATGAATCGTTTGCGGCACCATCTCCAGCTGCAGTTTGAAAAGGTACAGTTAATGCAGTTATAAAATGACCTATTACAGATCCTATCCCAGTAACCGTTGTCATTTTTCCATCAACTCCTGGCATTTTAATTTGTTGGGTAAGTGCTTTCACAAGCATATTATCTTGTCCTACGAATGGTTTTATCCCATCTGATATAGATTGTAATGCACCACCCATTGAAGCTACTGAAGATGCACCTGCTTGAACTTTTGACATACTGAAATCTGCTCCAAATATTTTACCTATTAATGAGTCAGACTCTACTGATTCTCCACCTAGTGTAGCAATAAATGGAGTTGTTAGTTCTGTTATAAATGTTCCAATTACAGCACCTAATCCTACTCCAGTAGTTCCGTCTGGTTTTGTGAATGATTTAGTAAGTGCTTTCATAAACTGATTATTATCTCCAGTAAATGGAGCAATACCTGTAGTAATCGCTTGAAGCGCAGATCCCATTGAAGCAACTGATCTTGCACCTTGCATTGCATCTGTTAATCCCATATCAGCTCCAAATACAAGTCCCATTAATGAACCTGAAGGATCTGATTTACCTTGAGCAAGAGCAATAAATGGAGTTGTAAGTTGTTCTAAGAATGTAGCGATTGTTCCGCCTAAATCTTCATTGATTGCTTTAACAAATAAATTATCAGTTCCAACAAACGGTTTAATACCTGCAGATAATTCTTGTAACGCTAATCCAATCCCGGCCATAGCGCCTGCGCCTAATAAATTTGTAAATGAAGCAATTTTCGCTGCACCGTTTCCTAATGATACCATTAGACTTTCAAATGCAGATCCGTCTTCATTATAATCATCTGTAAAGAATGCTAAACTTGCAGGATCCATTCCCATGAATTTCTCCATGCCTGCATGAAGGGCCATTAAGGATAATCCAATTAGACCAAATGATATTGCACCTAATATAATTAATGGAGCAACTAATCCTGCACCTGCATAGATTAATCCTAATCCTAGTAAAGTTGTTCCGAATTGAGCCATTTTTTCCCAATCCCAATCAATACCCATTATTAAATTCATTCCAAAGGCAAGAGGTATTAATGATAATCCAATAGCTCCAACTGCAAGTGATCCTAATAGAATATTTGATGCAAAGGTTCCTAATCCATAATAAACTAATCCTAGAGCAGCAACAGATGCAGCAACCATTCCTACGTTTATAATTAATGACATTGGGTCACCTCCTAATAATGCATTGAAGATTGCCATTGAAGCAGCAAATACTACAATAGAAGCACCCATTAACATTACTGCGGTTGCTCCTTCTTTTATTTGTTTTTCTCCAAATGCTCCAATTAAAGCAAATACTGTACCAACTACTCCAATTGTAAGTAAGGATGCACCTATGCTCATTGCATCGAAATTGGCTTTATCCCAGACAACAAATGCGCCTGCTAATGTAATAATACCTAATCCTGTATAAAATAATGATCTTGATGCTTCACGAGTTTTCTTCTCATTTGGAAATGCTCTAAAAGCAAGACCAATCATAGCCATCGTAGTTGCAATAAAAGGAACTGATGTTAGCATTGCTATTCCATATAATGGAGCAGCTAGTAATAATGTAATTCCAAATCCTAATAATGTTTTCTTTAATAAATTAACTGATTCAGCATCTTCTTTTAATTTCCTAGAATCAACTTCTCTGAATCCTTCCATTATTGTTTCAATTGAAGTACCGAATGAAAGTGCAGCATTTTCAGTTTTATCTCCGTACATTTTAGATGCTATTAATAATTTAAGTCCAAATCCAAGTAGAGTTTCAGAAACGGTTTCCATAAAACTTAAATCTGGTATTTTATCTCCAGCTGTTACTTTTGATAATGTACTAAACCATTTTCCTAATTTCTCTGCAGATCCAGTTCCAATCATCCAAAACCACATATTTGCTTGAAAGATTTTTCTACCTACTCTATTTAAATTAGTTGCTATTCCTTCTATGTTAGTTACAGCTGTTGCAATATCTCCATCTTCTCCTACTTTTTTAAATTCTAGGATATATCGATTAAATTTATCAATAGTGCCATCTTCAATATTATTGACTTTATTTAAAGCCTTAATCATTGCATTAATAGCATTAGGAAATGTAGTTGCAAAATTAGCAAAGTTCGATGCATCTGGAACAGATGATATAACAAAGTTTGAACCTCCTGAAATATTAGTTGTAGTATTATAAACAGCGCTTTTTGATCCTACGGCAAGTTTACTCGCAGAATTTGGCATATCATTTTGAGGATTGCTTTGAGCCTCAGACGCTGCAATAATAACTCGAAGAGCGTTACCTGAAACAATTGAAGACAAAGTCTTATTAATATTGATAATTGCATCATGAAGATCTCCACCTTTCTCAAGATACTCTAATTTTTCTAGCAAGTCATCTCTGAATACAGCAGTTTCTTTCAGTTCAGTTTCTTGTAATTCAAGAAGATGATCTAATTTATCTAAAGAGGATGAATAATATTCTGCTGATCTTTGTTCAAATGATGCCATGCATTAGTAATGGATTTTTATATTTATTAGAAATAAAAAAAGGAGCATTTCTGCTCCTTTATGTTACGGTTTTTTACCTTTATTACGTTTTGCTTTTTGTTCAGCTTCACGTTCTGCTTTATCTCTTTTTTCTTTCTCTTGTTTCAATAGATTCTTAATATTCTTCAACATTATTTGAAACCTGAAATAAGGAAGTAATTCAGTATGAAGCGGACTTAGTGAATAATACTTGGCAATTGTATCTTGTGCCTCATAATAATTCGTCTTCGATATCTGAAATAAGGAAAAGAGCCTTTGGTCCATCGGGAAACCTAACAGGGGTCTCCTCCTTCGACCCGCAGTTCGTGCAGTTGAATTTTAAGTTTGGTTTAATACCAACTTTAATCATTTCTACTAATCTGTATATTAAGGAGATTTTCTTTTTATCCCATCCTTTGAAATCAGTATCAGCCATTATGATATCCTTTTCAGTTAAATCTGAATAGTCTTCAACAAGATAAGGTAATAATTGCATCAGTCCTTTACTATAGTATTGTTTCGATTGCATCTTTTCAGTTACATAATCATAAACAAATTCCATTGTACCAATTGTTGGTGGATATAAATGAACCTCTCCAAATGATTTGGTTTTTACAGAATATCTTTTGTTTTCAGAATCATAATAAGTTTCAATTTTATTATCTTCATCTTCTGCAATTTCTAATGAAGAAGCTTCTAATTTCTTTTTATTCTTAGTACCACATTTTGAACATTCAACTGATAAAACAACTTTGTTCTCATCTTCATCGAATGTTTTTTCTTGAATTTTAAGTAATACAGGAAGTTTATCTGCTTCTAATAAATTTCTTGCAGGAACTGGTCGAGATCCTATTTTGAATTTTACACAAGATGCAATAATATCTTTAAAATGTTTATCAACATCTATTGGATTATCCTCATTCATTGTAGTCCAATGTTCAAGTTCTTGTCCTTTTGCTGCTCTTATTTGTATAGAAGCTTTATTTGGATAAAATCTACCTAAAGAAGGTAATGAACTTGAAGGGATTTCAGTATATCCAATTGAAACATGAATATCAGAACTTAGATCTGCTCCTGTTTCTTGTTTTACTCTGTCTTTGTGATCTTCTAATTTACGTCTGTTTTCTTTTTGGTCATGTGTTTCAGCTTTTCCTAAGGATTTTGGTTCAGAAGATTCATCATTTGTTTCTTCAGTATCAAATTGAGCACCTTCAGTTTTTTCTCTTTCTTCCAGAGCTCGTTTTTTATCGTTTTCGTCTAAACTCATTTTATAGATTTTTTTATTAATAAATTATATTAGTTTTAAAGTGAATAGTTTAATAGGTAGTTTATATATCAAGATAAATATTTTAGCTAAATATTAAACTTAATTAGCTTATAGCCATAAAATAAATAACCATATTTCCAAAAGTTAAACTTAATTAGAAGATGATAGACTTTGAACAGTTAGAATATTATTTAAATAGTCCTTACTTTGACAGCGATGTTAAGAGGTGGGAGAAACAAGAAGAAAAAGAATGGGAAGAGACAAGAAATTACTTGAGTTCTCGTTCATTTGAAATTGAGTTAAAGTTTATTAAAACAAGAGCACGATTAAAGGAAGGTATTAGTAATATCCCAAATACAAATACAGTAACAGAAGAAAATACTATCAAAGCTTTTGAAAAAGTGTTCAATGCTTTAGAGAAAACTAAAAGAGAAACAAAAAAAATTGGATATACTGAAATAGAAGGCGTTACCGTCATGTACTTCACTATACCCAATTTCATATTTCAAAAGTTTCTTCAAGTTGATGAAAATGGTGAGTTCTATAAAAGGATGATTTATACAGGTTAATCTAATGAACCATGATACCCTAAATTCATTTGGTCATAATGATCCATTTTGTCAGGGTTATTCCACTCAATCCATAAATGATGTCTTGCTCTTGGAGTTGAATCTTTGGTTACGAAAAGAGATCCTAACCAAGCAGGGCTTGCTCTGAAATCTTTCTTTCCATGATATTTTCCTTGAGGCTCCATGACTACGCCGTTATCTCTTTTTGAATTATAAAGAATGATAACTCCTACTTTTCTAGGATCAACACCTAAAGTTTTTTCTGTAGTTTTAAACTTTTGGCTTCTTTTATTATATTCTATATCTCTACCTGCTATATCAATTAATGGTGCATCAGGATAAAGTGACTTTAAAACATCAATTGGTTTAGCAAGTGACTCAAGTTCTCTTGCTTCGAATACTCTATTTTTATCGAAGTCTTCGAAATTTTCAAATATCTTTTTCATAGTTATTTGTAATTGTTTTTATTAGATTATTTATCAAAAAAAAATCCTGCACCATTACAGCACAGGATTTAACTATTCTCATAGTCCTAAAGCGAATTCTTAAGCAAGTTCCTCGCGCCAATAGTCTGACCTAAATGTAAGGCCTTCTAAAGGAAGTGGTTCTCCGTTTGTAACGTCAAGTTCTAATTCTTGTAGTGGTGAAGTAATGAAACAGTCAAAGAAAGTAACTCTTTGAAAAATATCTCCATTTCTATCATGCATTTCTACAATTATTTGAGCATTTGCATAATCTCTTTTTAATCCTCTTTCTCCTGTTTCAGAGTTGTGGATTAATCTTTTCCATTCTCTTAATATTTTATAGACATATCTCTGTCCACCTTCATTTAAATTCTCAGTGAAGTTAATAGTAAGGTCATTTGTAGTAGGTTCTAGCAATCCTGAAGCAAAAGATCGAGTAGCACCTCTATATGTTTGTTCTACCACTGCAGTTTCTGGGTGTAAGTTGATTCCACCTATATTAGTAATGTGAGCATTTAAAAGGTCACCTGATGCCGCAACTAATGGTGGCGGGATAATAGTAACCAAGAACATATTACCATAGATAGGTTCTTCCTTTCCTACTCCAGCTTCTTTTCTCGAAGTGTAATGTGGTAAGTTTTTTGCTTCATCAAATGTATTTCCTAAAGCCATATTATAATGTTTTTCTTTTTGTTATATTATTTATCGGGATTAAAATAAAAATGTTTATTTTATGATAGGTTTTCCGAAAATAGTTTCCTGAACTATCTCATTATTTCCTAATTCCCTTTTATATTTTCCCTTATCTCCGATAAACTTTAAGTTAGAGTTAGGGAATATTTTAAGCGCTTCTAATTCATTATCAATATATGGAACGTTCATTCTATATAGAACTTTTTGAAGTGCGTCAGAAGCCTCAACCCAGAATCCAGATTGAGTTAATAATGTTTTCAATCTATTTAAAAGAATATCAATTGCTTCTCTTGTTCCATCATGTCCGATGCCTTGTATTTTTTTACCTTTCCAATTTTCATTTTTTCGAGGTAATCTATAAAATATTGTTGCATCGATATCTGGATTCTCATCAAAATCAATTGAGATCCAATCACTTTGATCTACATCAGATTTTTTATTAATGAAAGATCCTTTCGGTGTCTTCACATATGCTTTTTTAACAATATCAATTAAGTTATCAGAAAACTCAGTAGGTTTATCTAATTCTACCCATTTCTTTTTTGGCAGATTTTTTTCAACTATAAATTGTTCAAATTTTAAAAACATATTTTAATCAAATCTAGATTTATTAAGAGAATTGGTCTGAGACCAATTTTGTATATTGTTCACCTTCATTTAGAAATTCTTTAAATGACTTCATAGTTATTCTTTACATTAATTTTGCTGCGCCTTTTCCGCCTGTAGGATCTTTCTCTACTTCAACATCTTCAATTTC
>Ga0136555_1001019_pt1 | contig 10490 bp, 10 predicted proteins | sample AntRauTorckE5432_FD_104927 | JGI IMG/M metagenome (GOLD analysis project Ga0136555, IMG submission 104927) | Saline lake microbial communities from Rauer Islands, Antarctica - Metagenome Torckler E5 #432 | ecosystem: Environmental > Aquatic > Non-marine Saline and Alkaline > Saline | place...
CTTTGTTTGGATTATCTTTTATTTATTATATTAAAAAAGTTTTTGTATTAACTGTATATTTAAATATACAGTTATTTTTTTTCTTCAATTTCCTTTATTTCGTATGGTTTTTCTTCCTTAACTTTGTGAAAAATTTTTATTAAAATATCAGCCAATAAACCAAAAACTAAAAACTGAATTCCCATAAAAAATAAAAAAATACCAATAGTAGGCCAAATTCTATTACTGATAGATATTCCCATAAAAAATCTCTCTATAAACATCCAAGTCAACAAACTAAAACCAGCGAAAGAAGAAATCAGACCGATAAAACCGAACAGATGCAAAGGTCTTGAAGAGAATTTCCGCCAAAACCAAACACTCAACATATCAAGAAAACCTTTAAAAGCTCTTTTGAAATTATATTTTGTCACGCCGGCTACTCTTGGTCGATGATTAACTACGACCTCTCCAATCCGAAAGCCTTTAATCTTCAAAGTGGCTGGTATAAAACGGTGCATTTCACCATATAAATCGATATCTTTAAAACACTCTTTTTTGTAAACTTTTAAAGAGCAACCGCTGTCTTGAATTCCGTCTTGAATTAAAATGCTTCTGAGCCAGTTAGCTCCCCTGGAAGCAAACTTTTTAGAAAAAGAATCTTTTCTTTTTTTTCGCCAACCAGAAACGACATCGAACCCTTCTTCCAATTTATTTATTAATTTCGGAATGTCGTTGGGGTCATTTTGCAAATCACCATCCATAGTTATGATAATATCTCCTTTAGCTTCTTTTATTCCAGCGTCCATAGCTGCAGTTTGACCAAAATTTTTACGGAAAGTTATAATTTTAATCGGCTTTAGTTTTCTAAGTTCCGTCAAAGTTTTATCAACACTTCCATCGTCAATAAAAATAAACTCTCCTTCGAGTTTGTTTTTTTTGAAAACTTCTTTGATTTCTTGATGAACCTTAGCTACATTTTCCTCTTCGTTCCTCAAAGGAACAACTATTGAAATAAACATAAATCTAGTTAAAAGTTAAAAAGCATTCCCCGTTAAATTTCCAAACTGATTTGAGAATATTTAACTATGGTCATAAAAATAAAAACCTGTAAAAAAAGTTAACCTCTGCCTATTATTCCTACCAGTAAACCAATGCAGGCCATTATTCCATTGATAATCCAAAATCTAATAGTAACTTTGGTTTCTGGCCAACCCTTAGCTTCAAAATGATGATGAATTGGAGCCGATAAAAAAACTTTCTTCTTGAAAACTTTTTTTGCGAATAATTGAATTATAACTGAAATTGATTCAACAAAATAAATAAAAACCACAAAAGGTAAAATCAAAACAGAATTGGTCAATAAAGCCACCACTCCTAAAGTCGCTCCTAAAGAAATAGCTCCCGTATCCCCCATAAAAAATCTAGCTGGATAAAAATTAAACCACAAAAAAGCCAACAGGGAACCTCCAATCACCGCGCAAAAAGCAGCTATATCAAATCGACCCTGAATAAAAGCTATTAAACTAAAAACGGAAAAGGCTTGAATTAAGATTCCAGCATTAAGCCCGTCCAGTCCATCGGTTTCGTTAGAAGAAACAGCCATGGCCACAATAACTGAAACAAATAAAGGGATGTACCAAAATCCAATCTTAAAACCTCCAACTGCAGGAATGTGAATAAAACTAGACTCTAGTTTAAAATAAAACCACCAAGCTCCAAACATAGCGATCAGAACCAACCAACCAAATCTAATTATAAATCTCATCCCTCCGCCTTTGTTTGTCCCAATCCCTTTAATACTCATATAGTCATCCATTAAACCTAGGGCTGCGGTTGACAACAAAGCAAAAAGTAGTAGCCAAGTTTGATTTCGGCTTAAAAAATTTAACCGAGCAAACCATTCCCAATCAAAAATATTGGCCAGCAAGGGACCGACAAAATACATGGATATTATTATAATTAACACTGTTCCCCAAACTATAATTCCTCCCATAGTCGGTGTTCCTTTCTTGTGAGCATGCAGATTATTGACATAATCTAATTTATCTCCATCGACTGATTTAGTTTTAATTTTAATCTTTAATTTACTTTTATAAAGAAAATGAGTCACCAAGGGCGTAATTAACATGGTTGTCGCAAAAGCCAAAACTGCTAAAGTTATTATTTTAGCGATAGAAAGCACTTCCGGAATAGTATAAAATTGAGCAATTTGCATTTTAAAAAATTTAAATTAATTAATTTAAAACTGCCTCAGGCCATTTATAGGCTTGAAAAGACCACGTCAACATACTCTTCATATCTTCCCAACGATAAAAATCATCCAAAACGACTCCGATAACTTTAATGTTTTCCTCTCCCGGACTCTCGGCTACTCCCATTAAACACTTCCCAGCTTCATAAGTAAAGCCTGTTTTTCCACCTAAATAATTTGACATTTGACCTAAAAGTTTATTAGTGTTGCCAATGGTGTGTTTTATACTGCCATCAACCGAGGATATTTCCTTATTATGAATTTTCATTGTATTCCAAATTTCTTCATACTGCAATGAATGCGCCACTATTCTAGACAAATCATAGGCAGTAGAATAGCAACCGCCAGGATTATCTTCATCGTCCAAGCCTGAAGCATTGCAAAAATTAGTATCCCTTAATCCCAGTTCTCTAGCTTTACTATTCATCATTTTAACAAATTCTTCTTCTGATCCAGCAACATAACTAGCTAACGCTACGGCTGCATCATTAGTGCTATTCATGATCATGGCTTGAAAAATGTTCCAAGCTAAAATCTTTTCTCCTACTTCCAAACGAGTAGAAACGCAATAGCCACTATTAGGACAACCAATTATAGTGCCTTTCTGGCTGACTGCGTCTTCTCCAATAGTTATTATTTCTTTTTTCATATCTTCAATATTTTCAACCGCTAAAATAGCTGTCATTACTTTAGTCAAAGAAGCAATTGCTCGTCTTTCCTTGGAATTTTGATAGTGCAAGACTGTTTTAGTGTTAGCGTCAATGACTATAGCTGACTTAGCTCTGGCATAAAAATTTCCAAAATCCTCTATTTTTATTGGTGCATCTGGGTCTCTAACTATTAGTTCTTCAAAAGTAATATTGCTTTTGTTGGTGGCATTTAAATCAAATTCCACTCCTCGGACTTGAGTTTCTTCTTTTTCCTTGGAAAAAACTGAAATTTTTTCTATCCAAAAATCCCGACTCCAAAAGCCGGCTAACAATAGAACACTAACTCCTAACAATAAAAATCTTTTCTTGATTTTCATTTTTGTTTTTTGTTAAAAATGTTTCTAAATTTATGGATATTGGTTAATTGGAAATAGTTCCTTTATAATACCAAAAATTAATTAAGCTTTTTTAGCTCATTAGTTAGTTTATCATATTCTGATAAATCTTTCAACTTAGCAACTCCTAATTTTTTCAATAATTTAAGACTAGGTTTGTAAATAAAAATTTTTGAATTTTCTATTTGCTCTTCTTTTTCAATCAAACCTTTAATAGTAAGTCTTCTAAGAATTAGATCTGAATTAACTCCTCTAATTTTTTCTATTCCAACTTTACCAATAGGTCCTTTATAAATAACTATAGACAAAACTTCCAACATAGCTGGAGAAAAATGTTCTTTTTTGGTTTTTTTTTGAAAATATTTCTTGATAAAACTGGCTAAATCTGGCCTTGAAACAAGTTGAACTTCATTTTTATTAAAAACTAATCTGAAAGCTGAATCGTTTTTTTGATAATCATCTTGAATTTTTTCAAGTTCTTTCTCGCAATCAATTTTTTCAATTTCTAAGTTTTTAGCCAAATTATCTACATCAACTGGGTCAGCCTCTAAAAACAAAACTATCTCAATTTTATTCTTTAAATTTGTTTTCATTTATTTTTTTAATTCAGAAAGCTCAATGTCTTCAAAAATAGTATCTTGTTTGAGGTTGATTGCTCCTTGTTTAAAAAGCTCTAAAACTGACAAAAAGGAAACTACTATTTCTAATTGATTTTTGTTATTGGAAATCACTTGAGAAAAATTTATTTGTTTGATTTTCTTCAAGGTGTTTTTTATTTGTTTAATTCTCTCTTTTATTTTTATAATATCTTTGACCTTCTTTTTCTGATAAATTTCCTGGTGATCAAGCTTGTAGTCGGTAATAATCTTTCGAAAAATTTCTTTTAAATCATTTTGATTAAAATTAATAGAAAAATCTTTATTATTAAAATTCCTAGGTATCTTTGAAATAAGTTCCTTTTTTGAATTTAATGTTTTATTAATTTTTAAGGAAATTTCTCTTATTTTTTTATATTCCAGCAGTCTGTCTCTTAGTTCGTTTTCATCTTCTTCTTGAAGTTCATCTTCTTTAAATTTAAAATCATTCAAGATAATTTTTGATTTCATTAAAACTAGTTTGGAAGCCACCCATAGAAATTCACTAATATTTTCTATTATTTCTTCTTGGTTTTCAAAATCATTTAAATATTCAATATATTGATCAGCCACTTCGGCTAAAGAAAAATTAGATATTTCTAGATTTTTCTTTTCTAAAAGATTTAATAAAACACCCAAAGGATCAACTTCGTTGATTTCTTTCTTTTGATTTTTCAATTTTAAATTTATTTTATAATTTTAAGCAATGGCTTTTATTTCAGCGACAAAATCCTTGGGATCTATTTTATCCCTATCAATAAAACCTTGAACACCCAGCTTTTTTAGCTGATCTAAATTTTTATTTGAACTGTCTTCGCTTTTCAAAACAACGAATTTGGTTTTTGCTTTAGGTTTTCTGGCTTTAAATTCAAATATAACTTGTTCTGCCTCTATTCCTTTCAAAGATATGTCCAAAACAACCAAATCAAAACTCTTTTTAGCTAAAAAATCAGCCCCTTTGTTTCCGTCCAAAGCTTTATCAACATAAAATCCCGCTTTTTCCAATTCTTTGGAAAAAACATCTAAAAAAACCTCTTCATCTTCAATTATCAAGACACTTTTACCTGTTGTCTGTTTTTCCTCAGTTGAATCGCTTACGGTTTCATCTTCGCTTAAATCAATTTCTTTATTTTGAACGTTTGGTTTTTCGCTTGAATTTCCTTTGTCTTCTTTTAAAATCTTTTTAACTTCTTCCAATAATTCCTGTGGAGTATGCTCTGATTTAGCTATAAATCCATCAGCTCCCAATTCTCTTAATTTTTTTTCATTATCTTCTTCGGATAAATTAGAGAACGGAACCACCTTGGTATTAGATAAAGTTGGATCTTTTTTAATTTGCTCCAGAACATCAAAACCGTCCATTTCAGGCAGAACTAAATCAAGTAAAACTAAATCGGGTTTTTCCTCCTTGGCTTTTTTGATGGCCTCAGTTCCACTATTAGCTGAAACAACCTCGAAAGAATCTTGACTTTTGAATTTTTTTTGATATATCTCAGACAACATGGAATCATCTTCAACGATAAGAACTTTTTTCATATTTTTGTTTAAAAATTTAACTAACCCTGGGAGTGTTTGGCAACAGTCCCATAATTAAACTAAGTCTAGCAAAAAAAGAATTTGAAAACAATATTTGATTTATTTTCTTTTAAATTCCTAAATTCTTCATTTCTTCGATCAGTCTTTTCTGATCTTTAGAAATATTTTGAGGTGTTTTTATTCTAACTTCAACTAAATGGCTTCCTTGACTAAATCCTCCAAGAGTCTTTATCCCCTTGCCTCTTATTCTTAGAAAGTCTCCTGACTGAATGCCAGCTGGAATTTTTAAGTTCACTGAGCCATAGACAGTCTCCACTTTCAGTTTATCCCCCAAAACTGCTTGTGAAAAAGTAATGTTTAGCTTGGAAATGATATCATTACCTTGACGTTTGAAATTATTATGGGACTTGACGTGAATTTTTATATACAAATCTCCAGGTGAACCTCCTTCAACAGAAGCTTCTCCTCCTCCGCTAACTCTTAAAGTTTGACCATCCTCAATGCCTGCCGGGATATTAACTTCCATTTCCTGATAATCTCTTATGACTCCGTCTCCCCCACAATTACGACATTTTTCTTTAGGAATTTCTCCTTTTCCACGACATTGATCGCAAACTTCAACTTGAGAAAAAGCCCCCAAAAAGGTTTGCCGGGTTTTTTTTACTTGACCACTGCCACCACAAACAGAACACTGCTCAGTTTTCTTGTTTTCAGCTCCAGTTCCATCACACTTTGAACATTTAACTTTTTTATAAACCTTAATATTTTTCTTTGCGCCTTTAGCCATTTCCTCAAAATCAAGTTCCAGATCAACCACTATGTCAGAACCGGATCTTTGGTTTCTAGCAGTTTGACCTCCACCAAAAAAATCAGCAAAAATATCTTCAAAGCCACTGCCTTGAAAATCAAAACCTTGAAAACCACTTGCTCCTTGATTTCCGCCAAAACCACCAAAACCCTGCGAACCAGCGCCTTGAAAGCCTGAACCAAATTGATCGTACTGTTTTCTTTTTGATTCATCAGACAAAGTTTGATAGGCCTCATTAACTTCTTTGAACTTAGCTTCATCTCCTCCTTTTTTGTCTGGATGATGTTTATGGGCCATTTTCCGATAAGCTTTTTTAATTTCATCTTGATTAGCTTTTTTATCAACGCCCAAGACTTCATAATAATCTTTACTCATAGTATATAAAATTTATTTATTTTAATTTATCTCTGGGAATACTCTCAATCAAACAACCTAATCTTAAAACAAAAAATCTACTTTTTCAAGAGATTTATTTAAAAATTTCCAAAAATATTCCTAACTACAGCTTACCTCTTAAAATTTCGCCTTCTTTTTTCTTATCTTCCCAAATAGCTCTTTTTTGGAGTTTCATTATAATATTTCTAGTATTAGTTGATTCTGGAATTTGCTTAAAAACAAAACGTTGCTTATTACCAGCCGTTTGAATATAGACATTGCCATAGCCAAACAAAGTAGGAATTAATCCCTGCACCTCTGAAGTAACATCTTGAATTTTACTATGTTTTAATTCGCTTATATGCCTACTAAACAAACTCAACTGCTCGATATTCACTACCCTGTTGTCAGTTACTATCCAAACATCTAAATAAAAATTTATCCAAACGATAAATAAAGCCAGCCAATAAAAAATCCACAAAAAACTTTCTAGCAAATAAAATATATTTTTATCAACATTGAAAATAAAAAAATTGAAAATTTCTTTTCCAGCAATATGAAAAATTATTAATCCTATTAATAAAAACAAAAAAGGAATGAACCTGAAAACAAATACGATCCAATGCCGACGTAAAAGCAAGACAACCGCTTCATCAGATCTTTTGCCTTTAAAATCAATATTTTTATAGGAATTTTGAAAATCAACTTTTTTATTGAAAAACACTATTGGGGCATTAAAAATTAAATAAAAAACGAAATATTTAAATCCTCTAAATTTACTGAAGAGAAAAAGGAGAAATTAATTAAAATTAATATCAAAAAAACTGCTATAAAAAAAATTATGGTGAAAATGGCTAAATTTTTATTCAAATAATAGGTCCAGACATGATAAACTATAGTAACCGCGATCATTACTGTAATTGAAATAAAAATCCAATAAGCAACTGAAAAAAGAAACAACATTTATTTAAATTAATTTTAACTCTTCTTTTATTCTAGAACACTTTTTGTTTTTTCCCAAACTATTTCTTTTTATTTTTAGGAGTAACCCAAAAGGAACCAAAATATTTTCCGAGCATTAAACGAGTCTGGGCGTCAACTGCCGGTGAAGCTCCTAGAATTGGAGCAATAAAAGGAGCCAGAAACCATTGAAAAAACAATGACAAATATTTTTTTCTAGAATATCTTTTAGGTCTTTCTGGCATAATCAAAAAACTCAAAAACATTGAAATAATCAAACCGATAAGAGCTAGCGTCATCAAAGTTCTAGTGAAGATTGGAAGGTTATGAGCTAAGACTGATTCATTAAAAGCGTCTCCTCCAAAAATCAAAGGTAGCCAACCTAGCAAAGCCAGAATATATGGAGAAGTCGCCCAACTGTGATGACCCTCTAACATAGTAAAAATATATTTTATTTTCTTTAGAAAAGGAATTCTAGGATTATCTTTAAAAGCCCTAGCCAACATAGCTAGATTCTCAATTCCATAAGCCCACCTTCTTTTTTGTTTATATTGATTTGAAATAGTTCCCAAATAATTATCGCTCAAAACTGCATCTAAAGAAACTGGCAAATAAATTGGTCTCACTTGATAATCGCCAGAAAAATAATCGTAAGCCTTCCAATAAATAACTGAATCTTCAGAAATAACATTAACCGGCCAATAACCAACATCTACAATAGTCTTAAATGGTTCACTGTGAGAAGAAAAAGTGACCATATGTTCAGGTCGCATTGACTCCACCATGTGCCAAAAAGAAGAACCAGTAACAATAATCCTAACTGGGGCTACGGTATCCCAAATATTATTATGATACATTGGTAAAGGTTGATAGGCTTGTCGAAGTCTTTTTGGATTAACAACATATTCATAACTTAAAGCTGCTAAAAATTGAGGATGCACTTGAGTGTCACAGTCAAAGTTAGAAAGAACTACGTTTTCTAAAGGAATTTTTTTATCCTCTAAATATTTTTTAAGTTTCTTGGCAGCATAGGTGGTATTAGAAGCTTTACATTTTAATTCGCCTTCTTTGACTTTGTGCACTGTCGTAATAAACTCATAAAATTTATCTCCATATTTATCTTTCAATATTTTGACTTTTTTATCTCTGTCTTTTTTGGATTCTCTTTCTTCTAAAGCTAATAATATAATAATCTTATTATTAGGATAAGCTGATTTATCAATAGAAGCGATCGCAGGTTCTATGATTTCAGCTGGCTCTCCAGCTGTTGGCAACATTATTACATGATAAATATCTTTCCAATTTAAAAAATATTCCTTATTTTTAATATCTTTTTTTAATCTTTTAATAAAATTTTTCCTTTCTATTATAGCTTTTCTAATTTCTTGCTTTTCTTTACGATTCAAAAATTTAGCCTTAAAGTCTTTTATAAATTTTTCTAAATCTTCTTCAGTTTTTTTCTTAAGACCTTCAATGTTATTAATATGTTTCAAACGATACAGCCAATCTACTTTTTTCCAACGTTTCATTTTTTTATAGGATAAAATTGAATAAGTAGCAATATAAATCGTCCGATGCAACCAATAAATATCATACACGATTATAAACAAAGCCACCCAAATTGGAAAAATAAAAGAAAAAACAATCATTCCCAATAAAGTTGACCAAGTCAAAAAACCTGGCAAGATTTCAAAGAATCTTTGCCAACGTCTCTCCTTGGGGTCAGTTGTTCTTGGATTAGGATAACTCCAATCGGAATTATCTCTTTGATAGTTTTCTTTATTGTTATCTTCCTTCATAAAAAATATTTAATCTCACTTATTAACCATAACAATTGAAATAGTATACACTAATATAACCATTTGTAAAACTATTCCGCTTAATAAAATAAAATATCCTCCCAAAGTAGCGGTAGAAATTTTCTTATCGCCTCCTGCTAAAATATCTTTTGCGGATTTTTTCCAGCTAGAAAAAAGTAAAATTAAACCCAGCAAGTAGTTGATAACAACAACCGATAAACCACTTAAAGGAGCAAAGAAAACCTCTAAAAAACGATAGCCCTCCGGATGCAAAGAAATCTTATCAATTCCGAAAAAAGCATTGTAATGGATAATCAAAGTAGTTTTATTTAAATCCAAACCCGACCAAAGAACCAGCCAAGCAGATAGATTTAAAACAATCCCTAACGATAAAACAAATAATAAAAATTTGTTAGAAAAAAATTCTTTAAGATTGTTTTTGTATTTGCTCATTATTAGATATCTATTAACTACTTTTTCTACTTCTTTTTAGTTCTTTCAACATCCCATCCACCTCATTTACAATAATTTCATGAGGTTGCTCTAAAAGTTCTAGAACAAACTTGTCAAACATTTTAATTCTATATCTGAACTCTTCCAAATTCATTAAAGAATAATTTATTTCTTGTCCCATTTCAGTTTCCAAGTCTTCGATCAAATGTTTCAATTTAGCCCTAGAAAGATTATCCACCACCAAAAATAAATCGGTTTTTGATTTTTTATTATTGATAAAAATTCCGGAGACCAATCCCAATTTGACTTCTCCTAAATTTTTAACTCGATTTAATTGTTCACATTGAGGATAAATATTAGATTTAACAACCAACCATTTCAACTCATTATAAAAAGAATACTTAGTATTTAAAAAATAAGCCTTTTGTTTTTTAATTGTTCTGGAATACAAAAACTTAGCGTTAACCAACTGAGCTAAAACTTTTTTTGCTTCTTCTCTGGAAGTTTTGGCCTCCATTTTATTTCTTTCTATAATCTCCAAGGCGTTTAGAGCCACTTTTTCATGTAACATAAAAAATTTTATCAATCTCCACCTGATTCTAGAGCCAAATAAAAATTCTAATTCTGTTTTCATATTTTTAAAAAC
>Ga0136555_1001021_pt1 | contig 10480 bp, 11 predicted proteins | sample AntRauTorckE5432_FD_104927 | JGI IMG/M metagenome (GOLD analysis project Ga0136555, IMG submission 104927) | Saline lake microbial communities from Rauer Islands, Antarctica - Metagenome Torckler E5 #432 | ecosystem: Environmental > Aquatic > Non-marine Saline and Alkaline > Saline | place...
CTTTGGCGCATCTTCTCTATCTAAATGCACCCCAATGGCATCAGTCCAATTACCTGTGACCGTCAACCTAAATCTGTGATAGTTATCATTCTTTCTTTTTGTAAACCTGCCGCTCGCTGATTGAGCTAAACTATCCGACCACGAAACGGAGTCAGAGAGTCTTGATCTGCACCCAATCTCTGCCGTGACCGATCCACCATCCACAAGAGGGCGAAAAGCCTTTAGTGATGTTTTGTAGCCGGGATTTAATTCTGTTTCTCCTGTTTCAAGAATTGCTGTTTTGTTATCTCCCTCAAAGAATCCGTATTTAAAATCTGAATCAAAAGCCGCAAATTGAGAAACCGCCTCAAACGCACCGGAATCTAAAGAAAGCTCCATCGTGTCAATATTATCAAAACCGAGGGTTTCTAAGTTTTCCAAAGTGACCTTAAAACCCTTTGACCGGAAAATAATCTCGCAATCTTGCTCGATCAATGCCCACTTGTTAAAAGTCTTGTCGTAAATTATGACCTTGTTTGGTCTTCCTGCCGTATTTCCAGAGCCGGGGAACGCCCAAAATATTCTATTGTTCGTTGGGTCTGGCATTGAAAAAATTCTATCTGGGTGTTCAGCGTCATATTCTGTTTTAAACCACTTATCAACACGACCAGCGCCAATGTTATTAACACCCGTACCGTTGCCAGTAATTTCGAGAAATCCCTGCTCTGAAATCAAATAAACATTCTCACCCAATCCGACCACGGAGCCAGCAGAGAAAGTCCCAAAATCTGGGAGGATTTCATCTATCTGAAAGACAGCAGGAGCGCCAACAAAGGACATTCTAAAAATTGATCTTTCAGAAACTATAACCCCAACATCACCACCGATGATTCTTCTTATCGGCCCGCCAACTGGAATATCACGAAAGTCTGAAAGCGTTGAGGCAGAAACTGTGTAGCTTGTCTCGTCATCAATAGCCGACCATCTAACTCTATTAGGTCGATTTCCATCCGTTGCATCATAGGTGTTGGAGAAAACAACAAAGTCACCAATTACAGTGATATTTCTTGCTCTAAAAGCTGTTGTTAAATCTGAAAAGTTAGCAGCGCCCATTGTTATCTGCTGGGGATTGTTACTAAAGTTAGTCGCTAATACTTTGTTTTTCCATCTAACAAAATTCCATATCTCACCAGCACCAGTAGCATAAGCCCCGCCTGTGTTTGTAATGTCATCCCACAATAAATCAGAACCTAAAGAGTATATTTTTGCCTCATTGCCAACATAGGTAAACGAGTCGTTGTCTTTATCAAAAGCCTGAATAGCTCCGCGTGGTCTTGCGTTGATCGCATCGGAGAAGGTGGATAAGTCTGGGAATGGCTGAAAGCTGCGCTCGGCAGGAACAGCATTTACTATTTGAGAACTCCCCGATGCGCCAAAGTCTGCCGCATCGGGTTGCCAATCATTAAAGGGAATAATCAAACTATCGCTCCAGCAGTCCTAGCAACCAGACGGCGGCCTCTGCGCGACTTCTTGGTAGCAGCGTTAAGCCCCATTGCCGCTTCGTCATAGAGAGCCTTCCACACAACTATGCGGGGGTCATCCATGAGGAATGGAGCAGAAACTATCAAAGCGCCGTAAAGGTACACGGCGGGGTCAGCAGCTAATACGACATTAGATTGATTCGAGTCGCTTAGAGAGTCTGCCGACTTATAATAAATAATCTCTCCCGTGTAGGAAGAATCGGGCGAGTAATCAAACTCTATTTCGTTGCCTATCGTGTAGTTCTTAGGCTTGCCCGAAGTCTCTTGTCTTACCGAGTCCATTTGATCGTAATTAATGTAGTTTAATTTTGTAACAGGGGATGTGAGAAGCCTAAAGTTTAAAGGCTCAAGGTATCCCGTAGGTAGAGAGATTTGACGGCTATTAACAGCAATGTCTTCGCGAACAATCATCTCTTTAATTCTAATTCCACCTGTTTCAGTGGTTCGCCTGTGCCTGGCTTCTGCGAGGGCGATAAAATCATCAGCCTGACTCGCAAGGTCATCACGGTCTAATGTTGCCGCAATTTGTAGTTTTAGCCCATCGTATGTATCTAAGCTCATAGGAAACCGTATCTATTTGAATAAGTGGGCTGCATTGTTCCGAGTTTTATGCCTTCGCCTCGAAACTTGTTTAAGTGTGTTGGGCCTTCTGGAATGATTACCTCTATCCCACGTCCAACCGCTAGGCCGATCAGGTATTCAAGACAGGGAGACTCGTAAGAAAACTCAGAGTCATCTCGAACGTCTATACCATACAGGCCAATTTTATCCGCACCCTCATGGATTGCTAAAGCAAGCATGTAAGCTGGAGACGAGTTGTACCAATCTTTCTGTTCTGACCACCTGCCCCTTGGGAAGCCCTTAAATACAGACTCCAAAACATCAGCAAAAGGAAACTCTCTCGATGTTGGAATATCATCAAAATGCCTTTGCATATAAATAGGCTGGTCAAGCTCTGCTAGGTCTTTAAAATAACTATCTGTCCTTAAAGATTCAGGAAGCTCTAACAGCGCCTTGTCGTGCATTTCAAACAACTTATTAGCTCGACTTGAATACTCTCTATCCCAAGGAAGGGCATAGACAATCCAATCATCTGGCACTAGATGCCTTGTAGAGGGCGCTAGTCCAACGATGGCAATATTCACGAGTAATGCTTCGCCTGAAATTTTCGATAGTCACGGCCTTCTGTGAGAATCTTGAGCAGCTTCTTTGACCTTTCAGTCTTGCCTTTCATAATTTCTTGCAGTGCCTCACGAGCGGAGACACCCCAAGATTTTGCTGCTTGATAACAGGCCTCATTCATAACATTGCCCGCAATAGCTGCTTTAAACCTAAACTCCTTCCCCTGTGATTGAGAAAGCTGTTTTGCCCGTTTAAAAATGGGGTCAACATCCTGTGAGGTTTGAACAGTTACGCGGTCTTTGCCATCTTCACCTGTGTGGAGATAGGTCTTATTGACCATCCCGCCACTTTGCTCTACATCTAGCAGCTTTTTCATTACACCGGCTCGATTTCTAACGTAATAACAACTTCAACAGTATTTGTGGAAGCGCCTGACGTTTCGATTTCTATATTGTCGGTTGATGTAAACTCATTCGCGCCAGATGGCGTAGCTGAATCAATATCACCTGCTGCCGAACTCGTGTGAGTTATCGTAACAACACCGCCTGTTACAGCAGTACCGCTAATTTTAGCCGTTAGAACAGCAGGAGCAGTGCCAATCGCACCACCCAAGGCAGTAGTGATATTTTTAATTCTACCACTAAAGCCCGGAGCAAAATAAACCTGCCCCGCTGTTGATACATTGCTAATCTTTACTGTCACAAACTTACTAGCAAGTGACGGAACATAAGGATAAGGCATTTAAATTCTCCAATAAAAAAGGCCCCGCAGGGCCTTGTAAAAGTTTCGACTGCATTGCGCCATAATAACCTCCAAAAAGGAAAGTATTTCATATTTGGCGCAATACGCCTAACTACTGACTAACTAACCGTGAGGTCGTAAACAGCGCCAGAAGATTTCTCTTGACCAGCTTCAACAGCATACTCAGACAAAATTTGTCTGCGATCACTGTCACCCGTTTTCGCTAGGTCTGTAGTCTTCATGTTTCGACCAGGCAGGAACGCGATAGCCCAATTATCCAACTCCAATGCTAGAGCTGTGCGAGCCTCCATGAATCGGCTAGGGATAATCTTTAGCTCGCCAAAATCTGACTCGTAGACCTCAAAGGTTGCATGAAGGGTTGAATCTTCTGCCCGCTGGATGTTAGAGCGATTAGTAGAAAAGCTAGAAACCACTTGACGGTTGAAAGGGCCAACCATTAAGCAATCAGGATTGCCGCCTTCGTTGTAGCAGCTCACTAGAACGCTCTTTAAAAGAGATTCAGTGAACGCTCGTGCAGTGCCATCAGTGTGAGCGTTTGAGCCTGTGCCGTTAGCAGTAGTTGCATCACTCGCCTCTGAAATATTGGTGACGATGTAAGCAGGTACGCCAGCGGTTTGACGCGCAAGAGTATCGTTGCCAGCAACGTAAGGCTTGTTATCAAGACATACTTTTTCAATGTCTCGCTTTAGCTCTTTCGCTTTAAGCATCATCTGGTGGTCAAGCTCGTCTGCTCGCCCTGCCGCTGTTACAGCACGACCCGTACCAGATACACGCGCTACCTTGTCAGAGATTTGCGTGTAGTTAAATAGGCGAGTAGTTGAGTTACCAGCGTCAGTTGTAGCGTCATCGCCTTCAATTACAGCGTTATTAGCCGCTGCTGCAAGTGCTTGAGTCTGCCATTCGTGCTTAGTTGATGTTGCCTCTGTGTGTCGAACACTTGAGGAAAACGGAACATCTACAGGTGAAACATTGTAGATAGTGTTTGCTAGGTCTTCACGGATGCCGACCATATCATTTGTTGCATAGGTGTTAGTTGGTTGTGCCATTAGGAATTGCCTCTTCGCAGTTGGTATAACCGTGTGGACTTCATCAAAGCGTCACGACTATTCGGATTTGCTTTAATTTCAGCCTCTAAACGGTTGATTTCGGTTTGTGTTGAACTTTGCTGCGGTGCTTTTGAACCCGGTTTAAGGGTTTTAGGAACCGCTACTAGTTTTTTCTTGGCTGGCTCTGCCTTGGCTTGTACTTCATCGTACTTTGCCGCCTTACGAGCCATAATTAAGAGCTTGTGATCATGGGTGAGCAGTTCATAGGACTCTGGTGCGAGTTCTTGGCTATAGAGATATTCTCCTAACTGTTTCTGCTCTTTTTCTGCCACTTTTTCATCTGCCCACTCTGGTAGCTCTTTGAGCAATAGTTCCTGCTCTTTAACTAGCCTTCCCTGTTTTGCTTGCTCTGACTCTGCTGTGCTTGTGCTTTTATGCTGCTGGTGAGCGCGTAAAAACTGCATTAATTCAGAATCAAATGCTTTCCGCTGATCAGCAAGTTCTTGCTTCTTAGCAGTCCACTCCGCCGGGTCTTGTGTTCTCAGAGGGTCGGCATTTAATGCCCTCTCTGTTTCTTCAAACCCCAACTTTTGCTTTTGCAAAACAGATGCAGCCACGTTAAATGCCTGATCTAATTCTTGCTCCTTATTTGCCATAGCTTGGTTTTGCGATTTGGCTTTTTCCTTAACGTCATTCAACCGCCTCTCAGCAGCTTCTAGCGTCTGGTTTGTCGCTAGTACATCACTTAATTTAACTTTACGGGTTTGCCCGTCAATCTTTTGCTCGACCTCGAGGTTTAAAAACTCCTCCTGATCATAACCTTCCGCTTCAAGCAATTCAGTGAGAGAAGCTATGGTAGGCTCGTCTTCTGGTGAATCCTCTTGCGCTTCTACAGCTTCGACTTCTTCCGTTGTCTCCACTTCTTGTATTTCAGCGTCATCCGGTGTTTCTGGAATAGACTCTTTTTCAGGCTGTACATCTCCATGAAAGCTATTACCAAACGCTTTTTCGGCCAATAAGCCGTAATTCTTTTCCGGTGCGGCCTCTGGTGTTGAGACTTCGACTTCGGACATTTTCTTCTCCAATAAAAAAGGCTCCTAAGAGCCTCGTTAATAAAATTTATGCTACTTTTCTGAGTATTTTTTCTTTTAAACTCACATCGCCCAATCTTGTCTTAGCGTTTTCTCCCGCTACTACATAACGATTAAAGTCCTTTCGCATTTTAGTGACAGAATCCATTAGCGCCTTAATCTCTATCATTCGTGGCGTGTTGGTTAGCTCTGTCTGCCTCATTTGAATATTCAGGTGAACATCAACATCAGCCCACCACTTATTCAAAAGGTCGTTTTCTAGCAAAGCTTTTGCCTTAACGCCTCTTGTTATCGCCTCACGCGCTTTGTCTGTCATACACTTGCCCCTCTAACCGGCTCATCGTATTTAAGCTGCATTTCTGTTAATTCGTTTCTCAGCTTCTCAAGCTCAACCATTACGTCATCGGTATGCTCAATCTTATCTTGTTGAATCTTGAGCATTTCACGTTGATGCTGTAGCTCTGTTCTATTGACTCGATTTTCACGCTCTCGGAGCTCAGCCTCTTTCTGCTGAATCAATTGCATCTGCTGTTGAATCTCCATCTGTTCCTGAGAGCTAGGAGGGGCCATTTGATCGCCGGGGTCGGTAAAGAATAAATCAGGCTCTTGGCCCGCATTCTTGGCAATTTCCTTGGCCATGTTGTAAACATTTTTAGGCTTTACAATTAGATTTGAGTATCCCGCGCTAGATAGCATCCCTTGAATTTCACGAATTGAATTCAAGTGAAGAAGATTTGATTCTCTCGAACCAATACCTAAACCAATGTTTACGGTCACATTTAAGCGATCTCGCCAACCGGCAGGGTTAACAGGAACCCAAGTTCCGCGTAATTTTACGACTTCTTCTTTGTTTTGATGCTTTCTAATTAGCTCGTGAATATGAAGAAATAGCGACTTAATGCCGGTTTCTGCAAATATACGCGCAATCATTTCTATTTTGTCTTTCGACATAGAAACAGCTTCACGCATTACAGATGATTGAATATTCTTTAGCTCATCAGGGTTAAGCCCTTGAGCATCCGAATGTACGCCCGTCCTGTCGCGCTTGGCCTTATCCCACAGTTGGAGCATGGGGTATGTTGCACCGGCAGTGAAAGGCACTGTCATGGGCGCGTATGACTCATTAACCGGCCTATCAAATATGGTTACGCTACCAAACTCCGTAGACAGTAAACCGTCCATCGTATCGTCGCCAATGGCTTGCTCGTAAACGCCATGACCTGGATTATTAGTCGCGTATAAATTGTCAAGCATTTGGCGAGTTAGCGTTGTCGTGATTTGCTGTATATCCATCACCATTTCAGCAGGACAAGTGCCAAAGTGTTTGTGGGGCAATGGCTTCGAGCTTAAAACGTGGAACGGTTGTCGATCACAAGGCTCATTTGACAAAATGACACCGTTAGACGTGAATATCTGTCTTAATTCACCATCTAACTTTAGGTAACACTCCCGGACAGTAACCTCTTCTTCTAGTGGGTCGCTCGATGCGTCACGAGTATCGTCTGTTTTGTTTCTGCGTGATATTTTCTCAGATGAATCCGGTGTGTTACTAGAAGTCGGTAAATCCATTACGATTTCTTTGTCAAAGCCCATACCGATTAGCTCTGACCGTCTTATGTCTGTTTCCTGCCCTACCATTCGCGCCCGCGATGGATTAACCATCGTTGCATCAGCAGAAATTCTATATTCTTCCGGAGGGACGCATTCAAAACGCACTTTTTGACGGGTAGTAGTTCGCTTAAATTTAATATCGTGAAGCGTCACTTCTGCCGTCTGGTCTTCAATGACCACCCGCTGAGTTTTTTCTTCTCTTTCAACAGGCTCTAGCTCATCATCTTCTAAGAGCTTAAATACTTCATCTTCACTCAATCCTGTGTAGGTTTCTTCTGTGATTTCCTCGCAGTCATCCCACCAGCACTTGACAATGCCGTTTTTCTGAGTCAATGAATCAAAAAACCAGTTATAGAGGGTTAGAAACGAATCCTCGTTTTTCTTAAAGAATACATGAGAGACATAATCAGTTTCCTGATCTGCTAACGGCTCGTCTTCTGGGCCAACTGCGTCAAATGACACCAAATTATCTTTAGTTGTAAAGAGTCGGAGCAATGACGGCATAATCCCGTCCACAACATCTGAAACGTCAGAGGTTACTACCTGAGACTTTCCATCTATCTCATTGCCAAGCGGCTTAGAATTGTAGTAATCCCAAGCAAGCGCCCTTTCCTCAGAGATTTCACCATCAGGCGAACCCATAGCACTTGTAAACTCTTGGTCTACAATATTGAGTATTTCTCGATCACTTAGACTCATTTTTGGCCTGTTTTTGATTATTACGAGGAGCTTTTAACAGCTCGCCCTTAATCTCATCAATTTGTGCTTGCATGGATTCGACTTGCTTCTCTAGCCTTGATATTGCTGCGTCATTTTTAATGCTCATATCACTGCGACTCTGCGCCCCTCCTGCTTGTTTTTTATTTTAGATTGCTGTCTTTTTGCTGATCTAAGCTGCTGGATTGCAATTCGTGTTGCTGAAATTAGCGGAGAAGAGTCTTTGGGTATTTTCCCATCATCCCTTTGCAGCGTCTTAGCTTCGTCTAGCCAGTTTTTAAGCCGCTTATCAACACTAATACGCTTTGACCGCATTCGCTCCCACAAGTCCCTAGAAACGATCTCAGCCATAGCGTCACTGTCATCCGATGAATCAGGGAGCATTCTGCAACCACGATCTAAAAATGACTGCTGCATTTCTGGGTGTATCCAGGCAACTGGTATCCACCGGCCTCTCGCGTTGATGCTTTCAGCAATAACTGCTGCAACCTCGCTTGCAAAAAGGCATGAGTCATAAATGTGAATATGACCAGAATCAGGGTCAACCGCGAGCCATACCATAGCTATGTCGCCATGTTTAGTGACGTGCATTCCCGCAATACGCTTCCAATGCTGCTCAATCAAACCGCTAACCCCTCAAAATCGACAGGAAACACTCTTGTTTTTCCCGACTCCTCGTTTGCAACAGAACAGGCCATTGCTAAACTCACCATTCCGTCAATCCGGCCTCTTGATTTGGCCTTGTCTAGCTTTCTGTCTCCAGCCTCGTTGTACTTAACAACTGAGTTGGCCGCGCACATTCCCAAAATAGGGTGATTGCCATGTCTTAGCTTTGCGTTAAGTAAAAGAGACTCTAAAACTCTGAGAGCCGGGCCCATCGAAACATATCCCTGACCAAACTCGACAAATCGTTCGTCTATGACAGATTCAGAGATTCCCGCCTTAACTAGCCATGGCCTCAAGTGCCTCATGTTGTAACGGTCAAAGGCTATTTTTCTTATGTCGTATTCGTTAAATAAATCGGCTATGAACTGCGCCACAAATTCATACTCGATTGACTTACCGGGGGTCGTTAGTAAGTGACCCTCTTTGTTCCAGACATCGTAAGGGACTCTATCTTGTCTTGATCTATCTGCTAACCCATCGCCTGGCAGCCAGAAATGACTCTTAACGTCATAAGTGCCGCCATCAGGGAAAACCAATTCAAATGATGTTAAATCGTTGGTTTCCGACAAATCTAAGCCCCCATAACATGGGCCTCGAAAAGAGCCAACTTCGCCCGATTGAATCCAAATCTGCTTAGAGACAAACGGGTTATAGGCCTCGACTCGCTGGTTTAACGTGTAGTTCCGGTACAACGCCTCCTGCGCTGGCATACGCCTAGCATCTGCCGCCTGTCGTAGAAGTTCGTTCTTGTTTAGAAAGTCACCATAAGCTGGATTTGCTTGCTTTAGTGCCTCCTCTGAGAATGGGTCAAGCCCTTCATCTGCGGTGTAAAGACTAAGAACCGTTGTAGGGTCATTACCCTCCTTCGCATCGTCAATCAAGACGCTCAAAAGATCTGCGTCATCTGCCGCTTGTGTCGAAATGATTATCGACAAAGGAGCATCGTGCGCTCCCATTGCATTCTCAATTGCATTAAACAATAAAGACTGCGGGCCTTTAACCTGCCCTAGCTCGTCATGCACCGCAAATATAGGTGATTGACCGTGAGCAGTAGAAGCGTCAGCAGACAGTGCGCGATAAAGCGTACCCATGCCCTCAAAATACAACTGCTTTAGGGACTCTCTAATAGTTATGTGAGGCTCAAGAGTTGGAGACATTTTCACTATCTTTGCCGCTAACTCAAACAAAACCCCCGCCTGATCTCTTGATTGGGCAGTGCTTGGGAGTTGAGTGTTCCTAACCGCCTCCGGTCCAGCCAAATGAAGCAGCACAAGAAATGCCGCCAAACTGGTCTTAGCGTTCTTTTTAGCAAACGAAAGTATCGCCCTTCGAGTACCTGCTGGGTTATCGTAAATCAGCTTTAAATCGTTACGCTGAAATTCCCTTAGCTTTACGGGCTTACCAACATCCTTACCCTCTGGAATAACGCAGTGCGCCTCAATCCATTTGATATTGCGCTCGGCCCTTGTTTCCTTTTTAGCCATGTCTAGGAAATACAGCCGCTAATCTTGCTCTTTTTCCCTTTCTCTTTGTCGTAGGATGCTTGAAGTGTAAATCGGAGGCTTCTAGCCAGGGCAGTCATAGCCCTGCTTTCACGCTCCTGCATCTTCAATAACTTGTCGTATTCATCAAGACTAAAAACAGAACCCTCTTCGGATTCACTATCACCTATCGCTACCGGCCTATCTTGCATTTCAGCCACCAGTAAAGCCAACATCTTAGATGCGCTGTAGTGTCTGCAATATTGTGAAAGCATTGAATGAGTTTCACCAGGAAACCAATCAGGAGGGAGTCTGTTTACAACCCTCATCCATTCTTTGCTTTGCTCCTGGCTTAATCCTTCCGGGGGTGCAGGTCTTTCCGGGGCATTACCTTTGGTGATTATGCTTAATTCTGGTGTCTTTGGCCCTCTAGCGCCCATTTGATGCTCCTCGGCTGGTATTGC
>Ga0136555_1001022_pt1 | contig 10478 bp, 10 predicted proteins | sample AntRauTorckE5432_FD_104927 | JGI IMG/M metagenome (GOLD analysis project Ga0136555, IMG submission 104927) | Saline lake microbial communities from Rauer Islands, Antarctica - Metagenome Torckler E5 #432 | ecosystem: Environmental > Aquatic > Non-marine Saline and Alkaline > Saline | place...
AAATTGGCAAGATAGTTTTATTGTTAATGGAACCCCAAAGGAAGAAAATAGTTTAAAAATTAACGAAGATGAAAATGAAGACGGAAATCAATTTCCTGAGCCAAAAACTTATTCTGGAAAAGTAGAAATGACTGAATTGATGCCTAATCCAGAAGGTAATGACAAAAACCAGGAATGGTTGGAATTGTTTAGTCGAGATGAAGAAGATATTGAACTTGAAGGGTGGTATTTTTTAAATCAATCAGATAAAAAATTCAAGTTAGATGGATTAAAAATTAAATTGGGAGATAGATTGAAAGTTGAAATTAAAGATTCGAGTTTTTCTCTTAAGAATAGTGCTGGTTGGATTGAACTAAGAAATCCTAACGATGAAATTGTGGATAGGGTTGAATATTTTGAGAGTGCTAAAATGAATTCTAGCTATAATAAAAAATCAAAAAATAAATGGGAGTGGAGTATTTTTTCTACTCCAGGAAAGAAAAATAGATTTAATAATGTTCCGACTTTTAAAGTCAAAATTCCAGATGAAATCTATAAAGACATGAAAACCGAATTTGAAATTTCTAATGCTAAGGACAAGGATGGTGAAGATTTAAAGTATCGCTGGGAATTTAGCACTGGTAAGAGAAGCTATGTTCCAATCACTACTCAAACTTTTGACAAAAAGGGTAAATACACCGTAGAGGTTAGGGTTGGTGATAGAAGCATTGACGTTTTCAAGTCTTTTAAATTTAAAGTGAAAAATTTTCCAGAGTTTGATTTAGAGATAGTTAAAATATTGCCTAATCCGGTTGGATCGGATAGCGATAATGAAAAAATTTGGATAAAAAACAATGAGAAAAAAAGAATTAATCTGAAAGGCTGGATAATCGCTACTGGAAAAAATTCAGAAAATCTGACTAATCATTATGTTAAAGATGATTTCAAGATAAAAGCAGGAAACACAGAGGCAATTGAAAGGGACGAGTGTGCGTTCTCGCTTTTAAATAAAAAGGCTAGAATTGTTTTGAAATCTCCCGATGGAGAGATTATTGATAAGGTCAAATATGAAAAAGAAAAAATTGGAGAAGGGGAAATTTATTTAAATCAAAATGAAGAATGGGTGTGGATTTTGCCAGGAAAGCCGTCTGATAATAAAGGAAAAAATAAAGTTTTGGGTTTAAAAAAAATTGAGCCGGTAAAACCCAATTTCTATGAAATAAGAAATAAAATTTTGTTAAATGAAAACCAGAGAAGAAGTAGCAGTTTTCAATTAGTTTGTTTTAATAATTGGCTGTATTTGAAGAGTGAAAAGCCTTTTTCGAAATTATTTTTCCCTGAAAGTTTTGTGAAAAGATTTGAAGGCTAATTTTATTTCCCTTTTCCAGCGTATTCTTTGGTTTCAGTATTAACTAAAATAATGTCGCCATTTTTAATGAAAAGAGGGGTGTTTACTTTTGCTCCGGTTTCGATAGTAACTTGTTTGCTTCCTCCGTCGGCGGTATTGCCTTTGATGCCTGGAGGAGATTCAATAACTTTGAAAGCTAGCTTGATTGGGAGGATGATATTAACTGGTTTGTCTTCAAAATAAAAAACATCTACTTCGGCACCTTCTTTTAGAAATTCTGCTAAATCGCCAATAACTTCCTCGTTTAGTTCGAATTGTTCGTAATCAGAGCTATTCATGAAATAATGAGTTTCTTTTTCGGCATACAAAAATTGTGCTTGACGTTTATCAATTTCCAGTTCGTCGACTTTGTCTGAGCCTTGAAATGTTTTGTTAATAATAGCACCAGTCTTTAGATTTTTAAGCTTGGTTCTCAAAACAGCACCGGCTCGTCCGGTTTTTGAGTGTTGTTCATAAATAACTTCGAAAGGTTCATTTTCGTAAATAATTTTTGAACCTTTCTTGATCCCATTAATACCAATCATAATATGCAAAAATACTAGAATTACACTTTTGGCAAATTTCTTTGTCAAAAACTTCGCTTCAAATAAATAAAATACACTTCACTTAAATGCTCGTTTTTTACTTGAGCTTTGATCGAAATTGTAACTCTAAGTTTTTAGTAAAAGTTTAACACATTCTCCTCAATCACATTTAAAAAATTTCATTTTAAAATTTTCAATGAATACGGGTTTTGATCGTATAATTTAAATTTGGATTTATTTTGCTACGAAAGGAAGTAAAGAGATAATTCTAGCTCTTTTAATAGCCTGAGAAGACATTCTTTGATGTTTAGAACAATTTCCAGTCTTCTTCCTGGGTAAAATTTTTCCTACAGTGTTGATGTATTTTCTAAGTAAAATTACATTTTTGTAGTCAATAACTTTAATGTCGTTGGAACAAAAGTAACAAACTTTTTTCTCGACAGGTTTTGTCATCATTTTCATAAGGTTGATTCAATAAATAATTAATTTTCTTGATTAAAATGGAATATCTTCTATCTTGATGTCGTCTTTTTCATCGTCTACATTGATGGTAGGAATTTCTTCTGTAGCTGGAATGTCATTGCTGGGCTGATTTTGAGGAGCGGCATTATTTTGATTTTGATTCTGGTTTTGTTGTTGGAAATTATTTCCGCCTCCAGAATTATCACCTTTTGAGCCTAGCATAATCATATTTTCAGCTACTATTTCAGTTCGATATTTTTTTTGACCAGTTGCTTGATCATCCCAGGATTGGGTTTGAAGTCTGCCTTCAATATAAACTTGACTGCCTTTTTTCAAATATTGATTGCAAATTTCAGCTAGTTTTCCCCAAGCTACTATGTTGTGAAACTGACTATCTTCCCTTTGTTGGCCAGTGTTTTTGTCGTTCCATTTTCTATTAGTAGCCAAACTAAAAGAAGTTACATTTTGACCAGTTTGAGTAGATCTCATTTGAGGATCATTGGTTAGTCTGCCAATAATCATAGCTTTGTTTAAATCCATAATTTTTTATTTAATTTTTATTTAAAATTTAACTATTTAAGATTTCATCTAATTTTTTATCTAACTCATCCAAAGAAACTTCGTCGTCTTCTGATTCGGAGCTTTCTTCCTTTTTAGTCTTTTTGGAAGCTTTCTTTTCTGCTGGTTTTGAATCTTTTTCTTCTTCGATTTGAGTTTCTTCTTTTTTGTCTTCTTTGACTTCTTCCTTTTCCTCCTTTTTCTTTTCTGCTTCTTCTTTCTTTTTTGGAGTTTCAATTTTCTTCTTCTCCTTGGAAATTTCAGCAGTCTTTCGTTCTTCTTCTTTCAAAGCTTTTTCTACATCTTCTGACTTGATAGATTTTTTATCATTATAGATTTTTTCCATTTTTTTGACATCTTGTTCTTTTAGAGAAGGCAGATCGTCAGCTCTAACGATAATATATCTAGCTACTTCGTTTTTTTGGTTCAGTTTATTTTTTAGTTCGTCTAAATTAGTATTTTTTTTGAATTCAAATCTTAAAACTGTGAAAAAACCATAATTTTCATGTTGAATTTCGTAGGCTAGCTTTCTTTTTAAATATTCCTTTTCCTCAATTATTGTAGCGTCAAAAGATTCAATAAATTTTTTGGTTTCTTTTTTGATTTTTTCTAATTCTGCAGTTTTTGATTGTAGAACTAGGAAGTTGATTTCATAAATCATGAGATTTTTTTAGTTAATTATAATTATAACATTAAAAAATAAACAACACCACCTAGAATTATAATTTTCTAAGGTGGATTCGATTTCATTACTCTTTAATTTATTAAAATTAAAGCGATGAAATCTGATGGGACTTTTAAATTGTTTTTTAATAATAACTTTTTGTTTTGAGTTTGTCAATGGTTTTTGTGGATGAAATTTTGTTTTGACATTTGTTGTTTAGTAGACTATTATTGATTAAGGGATTGTTTTTAAATCCCACTTTTATTGCAATTTAACATTTTTTGCTAAATTTTCTAAAAATTTATTTAAAAAATGAGAACTTTCATAACAAATTGGAGTTTAGAAACAGCCCTTTTAAACGACAATGGAATTTTATTTTAAAGAGGGCTATTTCGTAATTCCATAATTTAATAAAAATTAAAATTTTTTTATGTTACAATCAAAACTTTTTGGGAATACTTTAAAAAATATTTCTTCTCAAATACAAATCAAGAGTCATCAACTTTTAATTAGAGCTGGTTTTATAGCAGAATCTACTTCGGGAAGATATTATTTTTTGCCTTTGGGGTTAAAAGTTCATGAAAAAATTAAGCAAATTATTAAAAAAGAAATGGATGATAGAGGAGCTCAAGAGTTAATTACCCCAGTTTTACATCCGTTAGATCTTTGGAAAGAAACAAATCGGACTTCGACAACTGGATTTGAATTAATGCAAGTTAAAGATAGACGAGGTTTTGATTTTGCCTTAGGAGGAACAGCTGAAGAAATGATGGTTGATTTAATTAGAAAAATGGAAATTTCTTATAGAGACTTGCCTTTGAACATTTATCAATTTTCAACTAAATTCAGAGATGAATTGAGAGCCAGAGGAGGATTATTAAGAGTTCGAGAATTTGTTATGAAGGATGCTTACTCATTTGATCGAGATGAAGAAAATTTCAAAAAAACTTATGAAGAAATGAAAAAAGCTTACAGTAAAATTTATAAAAAATTAGGTTTGGATACAGACATTGTTTTGGCGGATAACGGTTATATCGGTGGAGAATATTGTCATGAATTTCAGGTGGAATCAGAAATTGGAGAAGGAAGATATTTTATCTCTGAAGATAATAAATATATTGCCCATGAAGATGTGGCAGAATTCAAGCGAGAGGAAATTAATTTAGACGAAAAGGAGAAACCTTTAGAAATTATTAATCAACCTCAGTGGATTAAAACAATGGCTGATAATATTAAGCATTATAATTTACCAAAATCAAGATTTTTGAAAAACGTTGTTTATCGTAATATTACCAACGGAGAAATTATAATAATTGTGATTAGGGGCGATTTGGAAGTTAATAAAACTAAATTAGAAAAAATTCTAAATGCAATTGGACAATTAAAAGAAGCTACTGACGAAGATTTGTCGGAAATAGGAACAAAACATGGCTATGTTCATTCTTGGGGACATAAAGCTAGATATATTGGAGATTTATCGTTGGAAACAGTTAAAAATTTCATTGGTGGTCAAAAAGAAGACGCTACTGATTCTATTAATGTTAATTATGGCAGAGATTTTCAATGTGAAATGTTAGCAGATATAGCATTAGCTTATGATGGGTCAGAAACAGAAAAAAATGGAAAATTGAACGAAAAAAAAGGAATTGAAGTCGGGAATATATTTCAGCTAGGTTATCATTACAGTAATTTAATGAAAGGGGCTGATTTTAAAGATAAAGATGGTAAGAGAAAAAAATATTATATGGGTTGTTATGGAATAGGTTTAGGGAGAACCATGGCAGCGATTGTTGAAAAATTTAATGATGAACGAGGAATTATTTGGCCGGAAGCGATTGCGCCTTTCAAGGTTCATTTAATTTCAATTGATCAAAATGAAGAAGCTCAAGAATTATATAAAAAGTTAACAGAAAAAGAAGTAGAGGTTTTGTTTGATGACAGAGACCTTTCTCCTGGTGAAAAATTTGCTGAAGCTGATTTAATTGGTTGTCCTTACAGAGTGGTGGTTAGCGCTAAAACTTTAGAAAAAGGAAAATTAGAAATTAAAAGAAGAAACGAAAAAGAAGCCGAATTTTTGAGTGAAGAAGATTTTTTAAGCAGGATATTATAGTTTTTAAAAAAGATCAGGCAACATTCAACAGTCAATTTTTTAATGACCGATGATTGATGACCGATTACCGACTTAATGTTAAATAAACTATTGGGTAAAATTTCCAAAGATATTGGAATAGATTTGGGAACGGCTAATACTTTGGTGTACGTTAAAGATAGAGGGATAGTGATTAACGAACCTTCAGTAGTGGCTATTAATAAAAATACTGGGCAAATTTTGGCTATTGGTAAGAAGGCTCAGACAATGGTAGGAAAAACCCCTTCGCATATTGTGGCGACCAGACCTTTGGTTGATGGGGTGGTTTCTGATTTCGAAATCACTGAACAAATGTTGAAATATTTTATTGACAAAATTCATCAAGATTCTTTCACTTTTTTACCAAGACCGAGAGTGGTGATTGGCATTCCTTCTGGAGTGACTGAAGTGGAAAAAAGAGCGGTGATTGATGCGGCTACTAACGCTGGAGCCAGGGAGGTTTATTTAATTGATGAGCCGATGGCAGCTTCGATTGGAGCTCGAATTCCAGTTCAAGAGGCGGCGGGTAATATGATCGTCGATATTGGTGGCGGAACAACAGAAATTGCGGTTATTTCTTTAGGTGGAGTGGTTTCTGCTAGAAGTTTGAGAGTAGCAGGAGACGGAATGAACGAAGATATTATTAAATTTGCTAGAGATAAATTTAATTTATTAATTGGTGAAAGAACAGCTGAAAATGTTAAGATAGCTATTGGCAGTTCTCATGTTGAGGATCGGGAATTAAAGATGGCAATGAGAGGAAGAGATTTAATTAGCGGTTTGCCTAAAGAGGTTAAAATTACTAGTTCTCAGGTCAGAGAGGCTTTAGCTAGATCAATAAAATTAATTATAAACGCTATCAAAGCCACTATTGAAGAAACGCCGCCAGAGTTAATCGGCGATATCATGAATAGAGGAATTTTCTTAGCTGGGGGAGGAACTTTAATTAGAGGTTTAGATAAACTTATCGCTGAGCACACCGAAATGCCAGTTAAAAAAATGGACGATCCTTTAACAGCGGTGGTCAGAGGAACGGGAATCGTGTTGGAAGACCTTGAAAATCTTAAAGAAGTTTTAAATGACACTTCAATTCAAAAGGAATTAAGATAAATAAATGTTTAAGAAGAAAAAAAATAATTCACAAATAATTTTATTAATCGTCGGCTTTATTTTTTTGATTTTTATTTCGAGAGAATTTAAAGCAGTGGAATCGGTTGCCAATTTAGCTGTGAGACCTTTTGCTAGTTTTTTTTCTGGAGCAGGAGATTGGTTTGGCGATAGAATTTCCTTTTTTTCCAATATAAAAGAAACTAAAATCGAAAATGATAAGTTAGCTAATGAAAACCTTAAATTTAGATTTAAATTATCTCAGCTGAAAGAAATCGAAAATGAGAATAAGACTCTTAGAGAAGAGCTAGAATTAAATAAAAAAGTTAAATTTCAAACAGAGGCGACTTTGGTCTTAGGTCAGAATTTATCTCAAAATCGGAGAATAATTTATTTAGACAAAGGGGAAAAGAACGGTTTTTCCGAAGGAGACTCGGTGGTTTTATCTGATGGGATTTTGATTGGGAAAATAACTAAAGTTTATCCAACTAGCGCTGAAGCTGAATTAATTCTAGATAAGAACACTCGAATTAATGCCGAAATTCAAGAAATTGGAATTAAAGGAATTGTTCAAGGTGAATATGGAACTTCAGTGATAATGGGAATGATTCCACAATCAGCCGAAGTAAAAGAAAATCAGACTGTGATTACTTCTGGTTTAGGGGGAGAATTTCCTAGAGGTTTGTTGATAGGTCGAATTAAAGAAGTTGAAATGACCATTGATAGACTTTTTCAGCAGGCGTCTATTGAATCCCCGGTTGAATTTAGGGATTTGAGAATGGTTTGGGTTATTAATAATAAATAAATGAAAATTTTTACCTTCCTGTTCATTTTAGTAGCTTTTTTAATCCAGTTTTCTTTTTTGCCAATGTTAGGTTGGGAAATTATGATTCCTAATTTAATTTTGATAAGTGCTGTAGCTGTCGCTATTAAAAAGACTTTTCAAGATAGTTTGATTTGGTTATTTTTGGCTGGATTTTTATTTGAAATATTTTCTGTTTCTTTTTGGGACTTTTATTTGATAATTTTTCTCTTAACGGGAAGTTTGGCTTGGATTTTGAAAAATGTCGTTCTGGATAAAAGAAAGAATATTTTAATAGAAATTGCTTTTTGGTTTTTGATTAAATTAACTTGGGATATATTATTTAAAATCGGCCTCATTTTGAAGGAATTTTTTAATAAAGACGAGGTGGCAACTAGATTGTTTGTTTTTTCAGGAAACTACTTTCAGGAAACGATTGTCTTTGTTTTGAGCGGATTAGTTGCCACAATTATTTGGAATTTTATTCAGAATTTCTTGAATGAAAAAAATTAATTTTAAATATAATGAAGAAAAGAAATAATTCAGGGACAGAAATTGAAAATCCAATAGTTTTTTCTTCTATTGCGGGTCAAAGAGATGACTTAAGCGGTCAGAAGAATGTTATTAAATCAAATCTTTCTATTTTTTGGATTATTTTTAATTTGGTGTTTTTAATAATTGTTGGCAGAGTTTTTTATCTGCAGGTTTTCAAGGGTGATTATTATAGAAAAGTTGCTGAAAATAATCGAATTAAAAATATCGAAATAAAAGCTCCCAGAGGTTTGATAGTTGATATGAACGGCGAAATATTAGCTAGTAACGTTCCGAGTTTTGATCTGATTTTTTATCCCAATGAAATACCAAAAAATCAAACTGAAAGAGAAAAAATTTATTCTAAATTAGGAAAGGAGTTCGATTTAAATGATAATACAATCAAGGCCATGATTGAGGGAGTTGGATTGGAAGACAGCAAAAAATATTTGCTTAAAGAAGATATAGATTATGAAAAAGCTTTAATTTTGATTGAAAAATTAAAAAGTTTTCCAGGAATCTACTTAGAGAAAACAGCTCGAAGAAAATATGAAAAAGGCGAGGCTTTGTCTTCTATTTTGGGTTATGCTGGAAAAATTAATCAAACTGAGACTGAAGATAATCCAGACTATTCATTGAATGATTATATTGGTAAAAATGGTCTTGAGCTTACTTATGAAGAATTATTGAAAGGAAAGCATGGCATAATTAAAATGGAGGTTAATTCAGACGGAAGCGTCAAGGAAGAACTGGGAGTCGTGCCACCGATTACTGGAAATAAATTAATTTTAAACATTGATGCTGACTTGCAACAAAAAGGCTATGATATTTTGGGAGAAATTTTAGAAGTAAATGAACAAGCCACTGGAGCCTCTATTGTGGCTATTAATCCAAAAAATGGCTCAGTTAGAGCTTTGGTTTCCTACCCAAGTTATGATAATAATCTTTTTGCTGAAGGCATAGGAAATGATGATTATAATAAATTAGTTAATGATCCTCGGAAACCTTTGGTAGATAAATCTATCAGCGGAAGTTATCCGCCAGGCTCAGTTTATAAACCTATTTTAGCTGCTATTGGCTTAGAAGAAGGAATTGTTAATCCAGATACAACTTTGAATTGTACTGGTAGTATTTCGGTAGGTAGCTGGGTTTTTAGGGATTGGAAAACTCATGGATTAACTGATTTAAATAAAGCCATAGCTGAGAGTTGCAATCTTTATTTTTATGCGATTGGAGGCGGTTGGGGAAATACTGAGGGACTGGGCGTTAGCAGGATGAGCAAATATTCAAAATATTTTGGTTTGGGAACTATTTTGGGAATTGATATTCCATCGGAAGCTTCTGGCACTTTGCCTAATTCGGAGTGGAAATTTAAAAATATTGGAGATAAATGGTATATTGGAGATAGCTATCACATGTCGATAGGTCAAGGCTTTATGTCAACCACTCCACTTCAAATCGCTGTAGCTACTTCAGTAATTGCTAACGGAGGTGTTTTATATCAACCTCAAATAGTTGATAAAAGTGTTGATTATAATAATCATGAAATGGATATAAAACCAAAAATTATTAGAAATAATTTTATTGAAAAAGAAAATTTAGAAAAAGTTAGGGTTGCCATGAGAGAAACAGTTATAAACGGATCCGGGGCCAGATTGGCTGATATGAAAACAGAAGTAGCCGGAAAGACGGGAACAGCTCAATTTGGTATTTTAGAAAAAACTCATTCCTGGTTTGTTAGTTTTGCGCCTTTTGATGATCCAGAAATTGTAACAGCAGTTTTAATCGAATCTGGAGGAGAAGGCCACGATTGGGCAGTTCCTGCTACTGAGCAATTTTTGAGAAAATATTTTGAAGAGCAGGAAGAGGAAATCGATTGGCAAAAGATTGAAAATACAGTTAAAAATAGAGTTGTTTCTGAAGCTAATTATTAAAATATAAAAATATGAGCAAAGATAAAAAATCTGCTATTAAAGATGATTTTCAAAAACTTGAAAATATTATCAATAAACTGGAAGGACAAAAAATTGATTTAGAAGAAAGTCTGAAGCTTTTTGAAGAAGGCTCTAAATTGGTTAAGAATTGTCACAGTCAACTAAAAAAAGCCAAAAACAAATTTGAAGAGATAAAATTAGATTTAGAAAAGGAGATAGAAGATTAATAGATAAAAAAAATTCTGCCGAAGCAGAATTTTTTTATTTAACTTTATTGATAGTTTTGATGCAACTGGTGCAGATTTTTTTCTTTTCTCCGTCGATTTTCTTGGTTTGAATATTGACTTTGAATTTTCGCTTAGTAGCAATATTTGAATGGGA